>Ga0068705_10000362_pt1 | contig 23588 bp, 25 predicted proteins | sample YNPMSTMetaG_FD_65631 | JGI IMG/M metagenome (GOLD analysis project Ga0068705, IMG submission 65631) | Anoxygenic and chlorotrophic microbial mat microbial communities from Yellowstone National Park, USA - YNP MS-T MetaG | ecosystem: Environmental > Aquatic > Thermal springs > Hot (42-90C) >... | reverse complement strand
ATTTTTTAAAAATAAACTCCAGTTTTCATCAAAATGCACTTCATCAAGAAGAATTAAAATTTTCTTATTAGGTTTTTCAAAATAAAAATTTTTTGCCTCTTCATAAAATTTAAAAAAATCATTAAGAGTGATTTGTTCAGTTTTTAACTGACTAACATCAAGATACAATCTTTCATCTAATTTTCCGATGTTTTCTAAAATTGTTTTATCTTTATTTGGTTTTAAAAATTTCTCTAAAGCAAAAATTTGTGCTAAAAGAGTGCTTTTCCCTATCCCTCTAATACCGGGCATTAAAATAATTTTTTCAATTTCCGAAAGTTCATTTTTTAAAAATTTTTCAATTACTTTTTTAAATTTTGAAAAAATAAAACGCGTAGGCAAAAGTCTTTTTTGCTCATCATAAATATAACCATCAATTCTCTGAGGTAAAGTTATCTGCCAACGCGTATAAAATTGTTGAATTTTGCTTTTATCCATAATAATTTCTATTCAGTTACTATTATAATAGGAACTGAAATAAAGTCAAGTTTCTATTGTAATAGAAACTGACCTTATATTCGATTTATAATTTAAAAACATATTAAATTGAACTATTTTCAATTCAAAACTTTGCCAATTTGCAGGCAAAGATTCAAAAGGAATTTCGTCAATAATGTTTTTAAGAATTAGTTTGGACATAGTTTGTTTTTATATATCATTCTTTAAAAATATTCATTGTTTTATATCTAAAACCAGGAGTTCCTTTCTTTATGTGGCATTTTATATTATTTCTTCTACAAAAATCTTTGACTTTTTTAACCATCTTTTCATAAAAATCATTACTTTCTTCCCATATTGAGGAATTATTACAACTATAATAGCTCAATCTCGAATAATTTAATTTTCCAAACACAAGTTTTTTGACAAATTTAATTTTGTCTAAAATTTCTTCTATATTTTCCGAACCAGTATTTTTTAAACGGGGTAAACTTGGTGGCGGATATGGTTCCATACTAACCCAAGTTTTTAATCCGGCGTTAGCAAGTTTTTTTAAAGATTCTATTCGTTTTTCATAAGGAGCTGAATATGGCTCATATTCTTTTTTAAACTCTTCGTTTAAAGAGACAAGGGTAATCCCATATTCATTTTCAGGAGAAAATCTTTTTTTATCTAAAATTTCGTCAGGATAAAATCCTTTTGTTAAAGTATTTACTTTTATTCCTTCTATGTTTAATCTTTCAATTATTTTTAATGTTAATTCTTTAATCTCTGGAACCAAATCTTTTTCTTCACTATCATACATAAAAGGATCTGTCATAAAACATAAATGAACAAAATAATCTATTTCGTTTCTATATTTTTGAATTTCTTGTTCCAATAGCTCCATTGCATTCTTTGCAATTTTAGGTTTCCTCCATTCATCATAAGTTTTTATCCATCCAAATCTTTTCGCCATCATCATTGCATAACAAGGAAATCTACAACCATGCAGGCAACCTATAATATGATTTATTGTCCAATCGCCGTATTCAACTTTAGTTTTATAAAGAAGTGATTTTCTCTTAATAAGAGTTATTTTAGAGTTAGAATTAACAGTAAAAATATTTTCCTTTTCGTATTCGTCCCCGAACAATGTCCTTTGGGAATTTCTTTTTTGTTTTTCTCTGTGATAAATATCTTTTACAATATTTGTTATACGAGATTTTTTTGAAGCAAACAAAAGATAATATAAAACATCCCTTTTGTCGGGATATGGCATATCATAACCAACCACACTTAAACCTTTATTGGTAAAGATAGAAATATATGCTTCTAAAATCTTAATATCGCTTTTCTCGATTATATTAATATCTGCGCCTAAAAAATCTTTAAAAGATTGGATTGTTTTAATTTCTTTTATATTTAATTCCTCTCCCCTCTGTGCTTTTTTAACAACACCTCCGGCCCTTCTTACCCCTTCAAGAATGTAATTTACTATAATATCTTTTGGGTTTTTAAGTTCAACGATTTTCTCTAGGGTAGTTTTTTTAATCTGTAATCGCCACGGGTCAATTAAGATAAATAAAGGATGTTTAGAATCATTATTTAATCGTTTTAAGATGCTGGTAATAATTTTATTGCAGTCTTTATTCTCTAAATTAACATCAACAATACCTTTTATCTCTTCGTGTGTTTTTATAAATTCGGCAACCTCTCTTTTTAATTCATCGAAATATTTTTTCTCCTTTTCAATGAAAAATAGTTTTATCTTAATATTATTTTTCTTTAACCTTTCTTTTTTCCCAAAAATTTCTTCAAGAAAAATTAACGGCGAACCACTAACTCTTGCTTTGTTATCATCGTGCCGACCTCTGCCGGTGAACAAATCTAAAATATACCATTCTTTGGCAACCCATTTTTGTTGTTTCTGACCATTCCATACTGTAATCCACATATCAAAAACCTTTCTAAGTATCTCTAACTTTGTTTTAGTATGAGGTTTATTAGAAATATCCCATCTGTTTTTATCCATAAAATTTACCACCAAATTAATTTTTTAATATCTTTATAATCCAAATTCTTTAAATCGACTTTTTCAATGTTTTTTTGCTTTACCTCCTTCATCGTAATCCGCTAATTCAACTTCGTTTTCGGTAATTCTTTTTATCCATTTGCCTTTTAAATTAGAAAGCGTTTCGGCAATGTCAATGTTGCTATAAATTTTTGATAAGTCTACTTTGACTTTATTATTTTGATAATCAATTTCCAAAGCATCTAAAAGTTTTTTGTCTTTTAGAAAAATATATTGCTCATAAGGAGATTGATTAAGCGCACTAAATAAATCACTATCTTCATATTTTGCTTTTCTTAAAACATCTTCATATTGTTCAAGCTCATAATATTTAAAAAATCCACCAGCATTGTTTTCATTATACTTTTCTTTAACATCTTTTTCTTTTGAAATTCCGGATTTATCGAAAAATAAAACCTTTTTCATCCTTGGCAAAACTACTGAATAAAAATGCTCTCCCATCTCCACCCCAATCCATTTTCTTTTAAGTTTATGTGCTACTGCTGTTGTTGTACCACTTCCCAAAAAGAAATCCAAAACTAAATCGCCTTCGTTGGAGGTTGATTCTATAACGCGTTTGAGGAGAATTTCGGAGTTTTCGGTTGGGAAATTCCAACTAACCGAATAACCTGTTATATCTATCCAATTATCAGTTAATTTTTGAAATTCTGCTTCTAAAGCTAATGGTTCTCCATTTTTATTTAATTTTATACCGCCTAATTTTTCTAATTCAAAAATTGCTCTCTGATTAAGCGCCCAATGCCTACCTTCGGGGGGTAATAATTCTCTACCAAGTATTATCCTTGCTCTAGTTACGAATTTACCATTTTTTTCTTTGAGATTTTCTTTGGAAAATAAATTAATGTATTCTTTTTCTACTGAAGTCCAACGTATACCAGGCAAATGCATAGGTCTCCATTTGGGATTTTCTCTCTGTTTTACAGCGGATTTAAAAAAATATTTGTCTGAAGTTGAAAAAAGATATAAATTATCATGTGCAGTGTGGTATCTATTTATTTCTTCAGTTGGTCTAAAAGACCTATTAATTACTATCTCATTCCTAAAATTCTCCTCTCCAAAAATCTCATTCATCAAAAGCCTCACATACATATTGCCGTTGTAATCACATCTTGTAAAAATACTTCCTTTTTCATTTAATAAATCTTTTGCCAATTGAAGACGATTTTCAAGAAGGGTAATCCAACTTGAGTCTTTATATTTGACATTGTAAAGATAATCAGCGTCTTGTTCTTTGTTAAAAGGCGGATCAATATAAATTGTTTGAACTCCTGCCCGTCCGGCAGGCGGGTTTTCTCTAAATTTAGGAAGAATTGTGTTTAATGCTTGATAGTTTTCGCTTTTTATCAGCCAGCCGTCTAAAGATTGGTCTAAATTGTCAAATAAAGACAAAATTTCAAATTCTAAATCTTTGAAATACTTGGTGTCAATTGGTAAAAACTGATATTCTTTTTTAAGTTGTAAACCAGTTAAAGTTTTTTCTAACAAATTATCGGGTTCTTTTTCTAAAATTCCTAATTCTTTCCATTCTTTTATTTGCTCCTTAAAATTTTTATGTTTTTGAATCTTCTCTATGATTTTTAATCCTTTTTCTTTGTCTTGCTTTAAAATTCTATCCAAAGTTATCACATAATTAGAATTCAAAACAAATTTTGGTTTATTCCAAATTTTTACCAATTCATCTTCAAATTGAGAAATAAAATCAATGATTTTAAAAGCAATATTTTTTAATATCTGAAGCTGGTCAATTCTTTCTTCGGGCCATTCTGTTTCTTCAGAATAAATATATTGATAAAGCCAGATTTTGAATTGTTCTTGTAAGAATTCTTTAGCATTTTTGTTGATAAAATAATCTACCTCAGACTGAGCTTCAAAAGTAGAAAAGGCTTTGTCTAAAATTTCATCAGTAATTGATAATCCCTTCTGTTTTAATTTCTTTTTAATATCATCATAATTGGTTTGTTTTCCTTTTTCAGAATAAAAAACATCAAAGAAAATAGTATTATCTTGAGAAACTTTCTTAAATTCATAAATTAAACTTCTTTTTTCGTTGGCTTTTTTGTATTCTAAATTAGATACATCAAAGAAGAATTGATAAGTTTTATCTTTATCTCCAATTTCAATTTTTAAGTTTCTAAAAATTCTATCAGTTTTAACATAATAAAGCATTCTCGTTTTCCAAAATAAAATCACATCTTTGTCATCGGTATAAACTTTGTCATAAACATTTTGGAAAAAAGGAGTGTAGTTAAAATAAATAGAGCCGGATTTAGTAAAATACCGACTAAAAAATGAGTAAAGTTTATCAAATAATTCTTCTCTAAATTTTGGATGTTTTTCTAAAGCTTTTTCTATGTCTTTCTCTAAATGCTGTCTAATTTTTGAATAATAAGAAGACTTAATCTGCATCAAATTAACAAAACCACCCTCTCCTTCAATTTTGGCTCCTATAAATAAGTCTTCTAAGGCTTTGTAAAATTTTTGTTCTTTGGTCATATTTTCATTTTATTATTTTTTCTAAAATTCTCCTATTTTTAATTTTCCCACAAAAATTTGGGTTTTTCAACTCTAGCAGTTTCTAAATATTTCAAAATTTTAAAACAAAAATTCTCACATCCTGTATGTGAGAATTTTATCTCCCTTATTATTTGATAAAAACTCTAAAAAGGTTTATAAATTTGCGATAATTTGAGAATAATTCAAAAATATTTTTAGAGTAGTTTGAAGCTGTTAATTTCTAAGCCGAAATTATAACCTAAATAATTGGCTGCCTTTCTGCAATAAACCATTCTTTGAGTAAAAATTTCAAAATATTCCATTATTGGCGTAATTTTAGTATCAATGGTTAAGGTTAAAGTAATTCTTTTTTGTTTTTTATCAATACTAATTTTGCTTTGTTTTACAGCATAATTTACTCTGGCATGAATATCTTTTCTTAAACTTTCTTTGTCTGTTCTTAAAACACGCGAGCTACGAACATCAGATTTATCAGCAATTATTAAAATTGCTGTAACTGCATTAACTATTTCGACTTCATCTTGATCTAATTCATCTTTATCGTGGCTGGCAATTGCTTGCATAATAGGAATTAATTCTTCAATTGGATATTCATCTTTAAAGGTAGCATAAAACAATAAAGAGCCTAAATAATGATGTTGCTTTCTGGCTAAAAAATTAGCCATATCATGACAAAAGCCACTAACAGCAGCCATTTCTTGAATTTCTTTTGAAAAACCTAATTCTTTAGCAATTGTTCTTGCTCTATCAGAAACCAATTGGGCATGCTTTAACCCGTGCTCAGTGAATCCTATTTGATTTAAGCTTTCGTCGCTCTTTTTAATAAATTCTAAAATTTTTTTATTATTATTAACTTGAGATAAAGTAATCATATAGTTTAATTTTAAATTTTTAATTTAAAATTTTCAAATAAATGAATTGAAAATTCGCGTTTAGAATTTAGAGTTTAGGATTATTCATTTTTGCGCCAAATTGGAAAATTGGGGCAAAAAAATCTTTTATTTATGCGGCTTTTTTCTCTCGCTTTTTTGGGACTGTCCCCAGGGGATTGTATTCTTTTAGCATTCGTTTTCATTCCTTCTAACATTCTAGCGATTACACGCATTATTTTAGTTCCCTAATTTGAATTAATGTTGCTGTATAGGTGCCGTCTGAATTTTGGGTTCCAGAAACAAAAATTTGCTTGCCATTTTCTATATCTTCAATTGAGCCTAAAGATGGTTTAGTAATTTGAGTTGAGCTTGAATAAAAAACAATTTTTGTGCTTCCATCTGGTAATTTAATGGTTAAACTTTTTTCATCTTTACTAATAACTTCGCCAGCAATAAAATTCCCCTGTCCTCTTTGAAAAGATCGTTGGCCTTGACCAGCAATAGTTGGCATATTTTTAAAATTTTGTCTCATTGCAGCTATTTTGCTTTCTTGGTATTTCATTCCGGCATAAAAAGCACCGGCTCCGATTACAATTATTGAAAGAATAAAAATTATAATTTCTATTTTTTTCATATTTTTAATTTATTTTTAAAAAATTTTAATAATTTGCGGCCTTTTAATTTTTTAAATTTCCATTTTTGAAAAAGGTATAACTACCAATTGCTAAAAAGATAAGAGTTACAATTCCTAAAACTAAAAAGTCATTAAAGATACCAAAATACTATTATTTATTAAAACAGCCCTTAAACCATCAACGCCATAAGAAAGGGGGTCGATGCTAGAAATAAAAACAAAAATTTTTGGCAAATTCTCTAATGGAAAAAGGGCTCCTGAAAGAAAGAATAAAGGCATAACCAAAAAGTTCATAATCAATTGAAAGCCTTGGATATCAGTAAGTAAAGAAGCAATCGTTGTGCCAATGGCGCAAAATAAAAGAGCAATTAAAAACATAAAAAGCAAAGTTAAAGGCAAAGAAAAGATATTCGTTTTAAAACCAGCTAAAGCTGCAAAGAAAAAAACTATTAATCCTTGAATAGTAGCCACCGTGGCTCCGCCTAAAGTTCTGCCTAACATAATTTCAAATCGTGATAAAGGAGCGACTAATGTTTCTTTTAAAAAACCAAATTGCCTATCCCAGATAATTTCAATTCCAGAAAAAATTGCTGTTGTCATAATTGCCATCGAAATGATACCTGGAGCCAAAAACTGTAAATAATTCCCTCCCCCTGCCTTTTGATAAATAGGCCCAAAACCAAAGCCCAAAGCCAATAAAAATAACAATGGCTGAGCAATAGAACCTATGAGTCTGGATTTTGAACGAAAATATCTTATTAATTGTCTTTTCCAAAGAATGTATATTTGAATTAACATATTTTTAAAAAAATTATTATCGATGGTGTCTTTTGAAGTGATTTCTCATTTTTTCTAAAGAATCTGCCAGGCCGTCTCTAATCTCGTGGCCAGTAAAATGAATAAAAGCTTCTTCTAATGTTTGGGCTTTGGCTTTTTCTTTGATTTCTGAAGGGCTACCAGAAATAACAATTTTGCCCTGGTCTATAATGCTTACAAAGTTTGAAAATCTTTCTGCCTCTTCGATATAGTGAGTTGTAAAGAAAATAGTCAAATTTTCTTTTTTGTTTAAATCTTGAATATAATCCCAAATATGTTTTCTTGTTTGAGGATCTAAACCTAAGGTTGGTTCGTCTAAAAAAATAATTTTTGGATGATGCAAAAGCCCTCTGGCTATTTCTAATCTTCTTTTCATTCCGCCTGAAAAATATTTCACCAAAACATTTCTTTTATCCCAAAGCTCAACAAATTTTAAAAGCTCTTCTACTCTCTGCTTTCTAATTTCTTTTGGCACATTGTATAAAAAAGCTGAAATTCCATATTTTCTTTGGCGGTTAATTCTTCATCTAAAGATGAATCTTGAAAAACAATCCCAAAAGATTCTCTAACTTTATCTGGGTCTTTTAAAACATCGTAACCTGCAATAATAACTTTTCCTTCGGTTGGCTTTAATAGAGTTGTTAAAATTTTAATTGTTGTTGTTTTGCCAGCCCCGTTGGGCCCTAAAAAAGCAAATATGCTTCCTTTTTCGACTTCAAAAGAAATATTAGAAATAGCATTAAAGTTGCCAAATTTTTTTGTTAAGTTTTGAACTTCAATTATTTTTTCCATAATTAATAAATTTTTATTCGTATCTTAAAGCTTCTATTGGATTTAGTTTTGCTGCTTTTTGAGCTGGCCAATAGCCAAATAAAATTCCAATGCCAGCTGAAACGCCAAAAGCTAAGAAAATTGAAGACAAAGAAATTTTAGTATTAATGCCGCCAAAGAAATAAATTGCTAAAGATAAAAGCCAACCTAAAATTATTCCAAAAAATCCACCTAGAAAAGTTAGCATTATTGATTCTGATAAAAACTGCAAAGTAATATCTTTTCTTTTAGCCCCAATGGCTTTTCTGAGCCCGATTTCTTTTGTTCTTTCAGTAACTGCAGTAAACATCATATTCATAATTCCAATTCCACCGACAATTAAAGAAATGCTAGCAATTGAAGCTAATAAAATTGTCATTGTGTTAGTAATTGAACTTGCCATTGTTAGCATATCAGCTTGAGTAAAAATTGTAAAATCAACAAGGTCTGGGCTTTTAATATTATGCCGTTTGATTAAAAGATTAGAGATTTCTTCTTTAACATTAGAAATAGAGTTTTCATCTTTAGCTTGGACAGCAATTGAAGTTAAATATTCATTTCCGGTTAAAAATTTTTGGGCAACACTAATTGGAATAAAAATTGCATCATCTTCCATAACACTAAAGCCTCCTTTTTCTTTTGCTACTCCAATTACTTTAAAATTCATTCCTTGAATTCGAATATATTGGCCAATAGGATTTGAAGAAGAACCAAACAAATCTTCTCTTGCCAAAGCTCCCAAAACTGCAACCTTAGAAAGATTTTCGTTGTCTTTCTCTGTGAAAAAAGAACCATATTCTAACTGAACATTTCTGGCTTTTTGATAAAAGCTATTTGTGCCAACAACTTGAGTTCTAGTATTTTTATTTTTAGCAACTACCTGATAATTTCTTTGAACAATTGGAGCGACGCCATTAATATCAGAAATTTCTTTTTCGATTGCCTTTGCATCATCAAGAGTAAGAGTTTGAGCTGTGCCCCGAGAAGCAGCCATTGTTGAAAAAGTTCTCTGAGCGCCAGGAATAACTATAATCAAATTTGAACCTAATGATTGAATATTAGATTCAATTGAACTTTTTGCTCCTTGACCGATTGAAATTGTTCCAATAACAGAGCCAATGCCAATAACAATACCCAATAAAGTTAAACCAGATCTAACTTTATTTGATAAAATTGAATCTATAGCTTCTGTTAATAAATCACTTAATTTCATATATTTAAAAAATTATTCTTTAATCACGCTAATTGATTTCGCTTTATCAATTGGAGCATCTTCAACAACTTTTCCATCTTTTAGAGCAATAATTCTTTTTGCATATTTGGCGATATATAGTTCGTGAGTAACAATAATTAAAGTGTGACCTTTTTTATTTAGATCAATTAAGGTATTTAAAACAATATCGCCAGTTTTTGAATCTAAATTTCCGGTTGGTTCATCAGTTAAAATTAATAAAGGATTATTAACTAAGGCTCTGGCAATTGCTACTCTTTGTTGCATACCTCCTGATAATTGATTTGGAAAGTGGTACCAAAATTCTTTTGGAAAGGCAGATTTTTCTAATGCCTCTTTGGCTTTTTCTTCTCTCTCTTTTTTTGAAAGATTAGTATAAATTAATGGCAGCATTACATTTCTTAAAACATTGGCTCTTTGTAAAAGATAGAATTGCTGAAAAACAAAACCTATTTTTTTATTTCTAATTTCTGCCAATTCATCTTCAGAAAAGTTTGAAACATCTTTTCCATCTAAAAAATATTGCCCAAAAGTTGGAGTATCTAAACAACCTAAAATATGCATCAAAGTTGATTTTCCAGAGCCAGAAGGACCAACAATAGCAACGAATTCCCCTTCTTCAATTTTAAAAGAGATCCCATCTAAAGCTTTAGTTTCGACCTGGCCATCTTTATAAATTTTGGTGATATTTCTAAGATCAAGCATAATATTTTTTTAAAAATTCTAAATCATAAACTCTAAATTCTAAACGAAATTGGTTATTTGTGCTGGTTAAACAACGACCAAATTGTTAATTTTTAAAATGTCTAAGATATTTTCTCGAATTTCCCTCAAATTATCTCGAATGTCCCTTGAATAATATAGGAAATCTCGTGAATTTTTTATCTTCTTTGTGGACTTGTCATTCCTGGCATTTGAATTCTAAATTGAGTTTGGTTTACAGCAGTATTTTTTGCTTTTGTATTTGAAATTTTTGATAATACAACAATATCTCCTTCTTTTAACCCGGAAACGATTTCTGTTAAATTATCATTTGAAATTCCAGTTTCGATTCTCTGGTTTTCAATAGTTACTCCTTTTGGCAATTTAATACTTTTTCCAATTTCTAATTTTTGTTTAATTTCATCAGGGGCTTTAACTATTTCAACAAAAGAATTACCTCCTTGAGTTTGAATAGCTGCATTTGGTAAGCTTAGTACATCAATTTTTGTATCAACAATAATATTTGCAGTGACACTCATCCCTGGTTTAATTTCAGGAGAGTCTGAATCTAAAACAATTTTTACATTATAGCTTACAACACCTTGGCTAACTGTTCCTACTGTATCAATTTGAGCCACTTTTCCTGTTAGAGTTAAATCTGAAAGAGCATTGAAAGTAATAATTGCTTTTTGGCCTATTTTTACTTTAGCAGCATCAACTTCATTTAAAGAAATTTTGGCAATTTTTTCTTTAGTAATTAAAGTGGCTAAAACTGTGGCTGGAGAAACGCTATCCCTTTTTTTAACATTAATATTAGAAATTATTCCTCCAAAAGGAGTATAAATTGAACATTTTTCAAGATTTTCTTTGGCTATCTTTAAACTTTCTTCTCTTTGTTCTACTAAAAGTTTTTGGGTTTCGATATCTAATTCATCAGGACCTTTTTTTAATTTTTCTAAATATTTTTCCTTTTCTGTAATTGTTCTTTGAGCAGTTGCTAAACTATCTTTTGTACTATCAATTCCTTGCTGTACAGAAAATAAAATAGAAAGATAATTATTTACTTGAGTAAGATAAGTGTTAAGAGTGGTTAAATGAGTATCAACTAAAGGAGAGGGGGTAAGCTTTTGCTCTTTCATTGTATCTTTATAAAGTTGAACCAAATTATTAGCAGATTTTAAAACATCAGCAATGGCTTTGGTTGTCTTATAGGTTTCATTAACAAGCTTTTCAATAGTTTCTTTGTCTGAAAAACGATTAATTGTTTTATAATCAGAATAGTTTTTATCGTAAAGTTCTTTTGCGTTTTGGTAATAATTAAAAGTTGTATCTTTTAAAAGCTCGGCTGTACTATCATAATTTTTTATCGTATCTGAATAATAACTTATATTTGGCTGATAGCTATTAAAATTAAAACTAAATAAAAGATCGTGCAATCCTGACATTATACTTGGTAAACCCAAGAAAACATTATTAAGAGTATTAAAAGCATCATCATAGGCTTGGTCTAATTTTTTTTGAATATTTTTTTCGTTTTCTTTGGCTTGCAAAAGAGCATTTTCTGCTTGAGTTAAAGTGTAATCATCTGGGGGTTCTAATAATTTATCCAAGGCTAATTGAGCAGTTTTAAGGGCTGTTTGAGCATCAGTGAGTGCCTTTTTATAATCTGTATCGTCTATTTTAAAAATTAATTGGTTTGCCTTAACCTCATCTCCTTCTTCAACTAAAATTTGAGAAATTTCTCCGCTAACTTTTGGCTTAATATCAATTTTATCTTCTGTTTCGATTTGCCCCGATCCTGAAACTGAAACTGAAATTGTATTTTTTTCTACTTTAGCTAAGGTATATAAAGTTTCATTATCTTTTTTAAAAAACTTTATATAACCAAAATAACCAAGAATTAAAACTGTGATTAAAATAAAAACAAAAATTTTTTTATTCATAGTTTTATAAAAACTTATTCTCTCTTTTTAAATATTCCATTTTTGGAAATACTCTAATTAACTTTCCTTCAATTTGACCTTTATCATTAGGAGAACCAATAACAACTATTATATCATTTATTTTTAAATCGGAAAGTTTAATATTTCTAAATCCTGCTTTAATAACTGTTTTTTCGTCTACTAAAATTGTTTTTTCAATATTATCCTTTCCTTTTACAATTATATTATTTCCATCAATTTTAATAATTTCGCCAACTGTGCCGTGAGGTTCAATAAAATCGCTTAAAGGAGGCATTTTTCCTTTAGCTAAAAATCCAAACCTTGGGCCAGCAAAATTTCGATGATATTCTTCTGCCCAACGATAAGAAAATTTAGCTTTCATTTCGCCAACAAAAACACCAATTCCAAAAATCAAACCAGCTACAATAAAAATAATTAAACCAATTATCACGCCTTTTAGAATATCGGAATTAGGCTTTTTAAATAATTTTGAACAATTTTTTTCTAACTCTAAATTAGTTTTTATTTTTTCTTCCATAGTTTTAGTTTAAATATTTTAATTTGCCTTGATAATTAAATAAACTATTTATTAAATCTTTTTTATTTAAAAGTGTTCGTAATTCAATTAAAAGGAAAACTACATTAGCAAAAAGAAAAATAATTCCAAAAATAGGTAAAAATTCAACAAGGGTTAAAACAAAATCCTTCCAAAAAGTAAGAATAGTTGAAAAATCGGTTAAAATTAAAGAAAGAAATAAATTGAGCCCCGATTCTTTTATTTGAACTAAAAAAAATTTAAAAGAAAATGGCATTAAAATTAAAGCAATAATTAATAAAAACAATGCTCTTTTTATTTTTTGAATTTCTTTTTCTCTTTCAATTGATAAAATTATCTTTTCAAATAAGCCCTCTGGCACTTCAATTTCTTGATTTGATAGTTTTCCAAAAATTTTTTCTTTTCCTTTTGCCATATAAATATTAATACGAAAAAAATGGCACTTTTGGTGCCATATTAAATTTAAAATCAAAATTATCTTTTGTTTATTTTTCTTTCAAGGAATTTTTAATTTTATCTATTGCTCTTTTATGCCTTGATTTAACAGTATTAATTGATTCTCCAGAAATTTGGGCAATTTCTCTAAAATTAAAGCCAAAATTATAATAAAGGTTTAAAATCTCTTTTGATTTTCTTGATAATTTTTCTATTTCTATTTTAATTTTTTCTAATAAATCTTTATTTTCTGCCTCTTCTTTTAATAAAAGTTGAAGGTCTGGCAAGTTTTCAATGGTTTCAAGATTATAAACTAAGAATTTCTTTTTCTTTCTAATGAAATCAATGCAACTATTTTTAGCAATTTTAAATAACCAACTTTTAAAATTTTGATTTTCGTCAAAGTTTTTCAAATTCTTCCACATTTTCAAAAAAATCTCTTGAGTTAAATCTTGAGCATCTTGCTGATCTCTTAATAAATTAAAACTAAAACTATAAATTGGTTTTAGATATTTTTTAATCAAAAGTTCAAGAGAATTTTTATCTCCTTGTAAAGATTTTTTAATTAATTCTCTATCTGAAATCATAAATTTAAAAACTAAATTTAGCTTACCACTTTAAGGCCGGCTTTTCAACTTTCATTACAGAGACAGCCCCCCCGAAAAAGTGAGAGAAAAAAGCTTCATAAATAAAGGTTTTTTGCCCCAATTTGGCACAAAAAATGAATCATTTTAAATTCTAAATCCTAAACTCTAAATTCTAAATTTTTTAAACTATTTTTTAGTCTTTTGCCTATTTTACTATTGCTCCTGGGTTGATATCTTTGTCTGGAATTAAAAGGGCTAATTCGTCTTCATTAGAAGCAGCTAAAAGCATGCCATTACTTTCTTGGCCTAATAATTTTCTTGGCTCTAAATTACTAACAACTACTATTAATTTTCCAATTAATTCTTCTGGTTGATAATGTTTTCCAATGCCAGCAACTATTTGTCTCTCTTCTTGGCCCAAAGAAATTTGTAATTTAATCAATTTATCAGAATTTTCGATTCTGCTTGCTTCAATTATTTTAGCAATTCTTAAATCCAATTTTTTAAAATCATCGTAAGAAATCATATAAGTTAAAAACCATAAATAATTTATCAAATTTTTCCAATTTAAACAATATTTTGGTTATTTAGCCTTGTATTGCTTACCCTGGGTAAGCAATAGTCCTGCCTTAACGGCGGGTCGCCTCTACGGCGACCCGTCCCCTTTGGTGAACCGCCGATGAGACAACTATAAAATCTAACGAAGATTATTCTTCGACTTTGTATTTTTTCTTGATTTCTTCAAATTTATTTTCACTTTGTTTTAATCTTTCTTTGCATTTTTTAATTAACTCAATTCCTCTTTCATATTTTTGCAAAGCCTGATCTAAATCAATGTCTTCTCTTTGAAACCACTCATTAATTTCTTCTAATTCTTGAAAGGCATCTTTAAAATTAAATTTTTCTTCTGCCATAATTTAATAAAAAATTATAAATTAAGTTATTTTTCTGGGTTAATTTTTTGAATTTTAGAAAGAATCTGACCTTTATAAAATTTTGTTTTAATGTTTTGAGAAATTTTTAATTTCTCAATATCTTTAATTATTTTGCCAGTTTCATCTAAAGTAATTGTATAGCCTTGTTTTAATTTTAAATCTGGATTTGCTAAAAGTAATCTTTGCATTTCTTTTTCCAAAATTTCTAAAACTTTTTCTTGCCATCTGCTCTTGTTTTTGTCTAATTTTTCTAAATAATCTTTAACTTTTTCTTTATCTTTTTTAATTTTGTTTTCTATTTTTAGTTCATTTTTAAAAAAATCTTTTTCTAAAACTTCATAATCTTTGAAATAATTTTGAAAATAAAGATTTAAATTAAAAATTAAATCATCTAATTTTTCTTTTTTTCTCAAAATTTCTTTTTTCGTTTCTTTAATAAAATTGCTTTCGAAAAATTTTAGTTTTTCTTTTAAATTAGATATAAATCTTTGAGAAAAATTTTCAAGATTATTTTGAAAATCTTTAATTTCTCTTTTGGCTATTTTCCAGTTTTCACTTAAAAACTTTGCCACTGCTGTTGGCGTGGCTAATCTTAAATCAGCGGCTAAATCAGCTAAAGTGGTATCGTCTTCGTGACCTATGCCGGTAATAATTGGAATTTTTGAAGCCACAATTGCTTTGACTATTTCTTTGGTATTAAAAATTTGCAAACTTTCCCAATCTCCGCCACCTCTTATTAAAACGATAACATCTAAACTTGGGATATTTTGATTAAACCAGTTAATCGCAGAAAGAATTTCAGAAAGAGCAAAAGAACCTTCAACTTTTGTCTCGTAGAAAAAAATTCTAAAGCCAAAATTTTCAAGATGACTTAAAAAATCTTTCAATGCTCCCCTACCAACTTTTGAAGTAATTAAACCAATATCTTGAGGAAATTTTGGAATTTGCTTTTTATTTTCTAAATTAAAATAGCCAAGAAGAGTTAACTCTTTTTTTAAAATTTCAAATTGCTTTTTTAAAATACCTTCTCCTAAAAGTTCAATTCTTTCAACTTGAAAATTTAGCTCTCCTCGATGTTTTATAACTTCAGGATAACCAAAAACTTTAATTTTCATTCCGGGTTTAATTTCAATTGCTAAATCTTCAACAACTGCTCGCCAGGCAAAACATTTTAAAATAGAGTGGTTAGATTTTGAATTTTCTTTTGTATCTAAAAGAGTGAAAAATAAATAATTAGGGTAATTATTAATTTTTTCTCCAATTTCTCCTTCAATAATAACTCGCTGGGGTGTTAAAATTAAATTTAAATAATCTAAAAACTCAGAAACGCTAAAAATTTTTTCTTGAGTTTTTGTTACTCTTTCAAAAAGTTGATTAGTTTTCATTTTTTAAATTACCACCTTTCGTAATGGAGTTTTTTGAGATCAAAAAACTCATCTTCTTTATAAGGCTGAGGTTTTTCTTTTGGCCAGCCAATTGGAATAATATTAATTAAAGTATAATTTTCTGGAATTTGAAGCAATTTTTTTATTTGTTTTTCTTGACCCTCTTTAACTGCTTTCCAAACAGTTCCTAAACCAAGATTGGTAGCTTGTAAAAAAATATTTTCTGAAACCACTGATAAATCTTCAACCGGGCAATTAGTTTTTTGAATTTGAGTTAAAGGGATAATTAAAACTGGGGCTTCTTTCACAAATTCTTGGCCAACAATTTCAAAAATTTTTTCTTTAATTTTATCGTCTTTAACAATAATAAATTCAACGGCTCGATTATTATGTGCACTTGGAGCTAAAAGCCCGGCTTTGATAACCTCAAAAATATATTCTTCTGGAACTGGCTCTTTTTTATAAGACCTAACCGATCTTCGATTAAGAATTTCTTTTATAATCATATTTTTAAATTATTTTAAACAAGCCTTTATAAAACCATCAAAAATTGGGTTTGGCTTTAAAGGCCTGGAAGTAAATTCTGGATGAAACTGAGTGCCCATAAAAAATTTATGATTTCTCAACTCCCCTATTTGTTTAATTGTGCCATCAGGAGTTGAACCAGAAAATATAAAACCAAATTTTTCTAAAGTTTCAACATAATCAGGAGAAATTTCATAGCGATGGCGAAATCTTTCGATAACCTCAGTTTTTCTATAAAGTTTAAAAGCTAATGTGCCTTTTTTAATTTTTACTTTTTGCCCACCCAATCTCATTGTTGCTCCGTATTGATTTTTTTGAATTAGTTCTTTTTGCCAAGGTAAGAAATCAATAACCGGATAAGGAGTTTTAGGATCGACCTCGGTAGTGTTTGCTTTTTCTAACTTACAAACATTTCTGGCAAATTCAATAACTGCTAATTGCAAGCCATAGCACAAACCTAAAAAAGGAATATTTTTTTCTCTGGCATATTGAATGGCTAAAAATTTTCCTTCAACTCCGCTTGAACCAAAGCCACCTGGAACAATAATCCCATTGAGTTTGTCTAAAATTTTTAAGTTTTTCTTATCTCTTTCGAAATCTTTAGAATCTATCCATACCATTTCGCTTTCAACTTCGTTTTTGGCACTGGCATGGCGCACGGCTTCGATAACAGAAACATAAGAATCGGCTAGTTTAAAATTGCCGGTATCAAAATATTTACCAATAATACCAATTTTAATTTTCTTTTTAGGATTTTTTATTTTTTTCAAAAACCTTCGCCAAGAAGCTAAATCTTTTTTTCTTTCTTTTATTTTTAATTTCTCCAAAATTCTTTGGCCTAATTTTTGCTCTTCAAAAACAATTGGAAGGTCGTAAACAGAAGCCAAATCAGGGCTTGAAATAATATCTCTTTTATCGAGATTACAAAATACTGAAAGTTTTTCTTTTCTAACATCATCAACTGGATATTGAGCTCGGCAAATTAAAAAATCAGGAATAATTCCTAATCTTCCTAACATTTCAACCGATTGTTGAGCTGGTTTGGTTTTCATTTCGCCTAAATGATCAGGGGTTGGCAAATAAACAAGATGGCAAAAAAGAACTTTTTCTCCTTGAGTTTTCATTATTCTGGCTGCGCGGTAATATAATTCGTTTTGATACTCCCCTACTGTGCCTCCAATTTCTGTTAAAACAAAATCGGCTTTATCATTTTTGCCTACTTTTTTTATTCTGTTAATAATTTCATCAGTTAAATGAGGAATAACTTCAACTGTCTTGCCCAAATATTTGCCTTCTCTCTCTTTTTGAATCACACTTAAATAAACTTTGCCAGTAGTAATATTATTTTCTTTTGATAAATTAATATCTAAAAATCTTTCATAATGACCTAAATCTTCATCAGTTTCGCCGCCATCTTCGGTAACAAAAACTTCACCGTGCTCGGTTGGTCTTAAAGTGCCGGCATCAATATTTAAATAAGGATCAATTTTAATGCAAGTTATTTTAAATCCTCTTGATTTCAAAATTCTGCCAATAGAAGCAGTGGCAATACCTTTACCTAAACCAGAAAACACCCCACCTGTAACAAAAATATAATATGGCATAAAAACTCCTTGATAATTAGAATACCACAAAATAATTTGAAATCAACCACCTGCAAAATGTCTAAATAAACCAGAATAGGCACGAATTTTTGATCTCGTGAATTTGCACGAATATGATCACGAATCTCACGAATGGTAATAAACAAATTAAAAATCAAAGACCAAAGACCAAAAACATAAATTAAAGATATAAAAATTTTTTTATCCACCGTAGAGGCAAGTCTATTGCTTAACCTGGGTAAGCAATACTGGGTAAGCAATAGGCTCATAAAATCTAGCGAATTTCGGTTTGTTGCTTCTCCTGGGTAAGCAATGCTCCTGGGTAAGCAATGGGCTCTGTTGCTTAACCTGGGTAAGCAATACCTAAATAAGCAATACTGGTTAATAGTTAATATAGCAATAAAGTCTGGCTTTAAATTCTGGTTTTATCTTTGGATTTTTCATTTTTGGTTTTGATTTTTGGTCGCCTCATCGGCGACTCACCGTCGAGGCGGAGTCGCCACTTCGGCGACCCGCCGTAGGGGCGGGTTTTTAATCTTTGGTTTTTATTTTTGAGGTCGCCTTTTCGGCGACCCGCCGTAGAGGCGAGCTTTTGAAATTTGAAATTTAGAATTTGGAATTTTGTTTAGAATTTAGAGTTTAGGATTTAGAATTTAAATTGATTCATTTTTGTGCCAAATTGGAAAGTTAGGGCAAAAAATCTTTTATTTGTGCGGTTTTTTTTCTTTCGGTTTTTCGGGGACTGTCCCCAAGCATTACTCCTCGTTGTTTGATTTTATTCTTTTACAAAATTCCTTGAATTTTTCGAGAGCAATTTTTCGCATTGAAATTTTATTTTTCTCTTTCTGACTCATTTGAGCAAAGGTTTTTTGATGTCCTCTCGGAATAAAAATTACATCCCAGCCAAAACCATTTTTACCTTTTGGTTTAAAAGAAATTTTACCTTCAATTTCACCTATAAAATTTTTATAATTTTTACCATCAAAATAGCCAATAACTGTTTGGGCTTTAGCTTCTCTATTCTTGCCTAAAATTTTGCAAAGGGTTTTATAGCCAATTTTACTTTCAAAAAGTTTTATTAAGGCTCCTGGCAAACCATTCCAAGCTTCAAGGTATAAAGCGCTATCTTCTACAATTACAGGCTTTTTAATTATTTTAAAAGCTTCTTTTGCTTTATAAATTACAACTTCTTTTGCATCAATAGATTGAATTTCTTTTAAATCTAAAGAAATGCTTTTTAATTTAAAACCTAAAATCTCTTCAAATTCTTTAAGTTTATTTTTATTTGAAGTAACAAAATAAATTTCCATTTTACTTTTTCTTTTGTTTACCAGCAACTCTTTTAATTTCAACTCGAGAACCCAAATTCCATCTTCGATATTTTTTCTGAGCCATTATATTTTTGTTTTTTATTTTTGCCATTTTTTTAAAAATTATTTGCCATTTTTTGAGCCAAAGAAATTTGAAGTTTTTTTATGGCTTCATTAAGACAATCTTTAAGAATTTTTTCTTGGGTTTTAAAGTCTAAATCAGGATTTAATTTAATTTCTTCTATTTCCATTTTGCCATTAATAATAACTTTTAAGCCATTCTTTTCTACTTCAATTTTTTCGCTATTAAGCAGATTTTTTATTTGTTGAATTTTTTTAAGATTTTCAAACATAAATATTTTTATTATTGGAATTTAAATTATACCATTATTTAAAAAATTATGAACTATCGCTTAATTTGCTCTTTTTTTAAAATTTTAGTTTAAAAAAGAGATAGAAAATTTTAAATAAACTGTAAAAAATTCAGGCGAATACTAAATTTTTTTATTAACCATTTTGTAATAATAATTTTGCTTCTTGATAAATCTTAATAATTTTATTTAAAGAAAGATTATTTTCTTTGGCAAATTTTTCTGAATCTATTTTAAAAATATCTTTCACTAAAATAATTTTTCTTTCAATAAAAAGATGAGCCAAATAACTATTGATGCTAGGCAAGATGGTAATTGGATAAAGTTTATTTTCTTCTATTATTTTTTCTAAACTTTGAGACATTGGATATTTCCAGCCTAATAATTCTACACCAACGTATTTTGAATATCTAATTGCTTGAGTTGTAAATTTTGTGTTAGTAACTAAAATGCTTTTATAATTGAAATTTGAGTTTAAAGTTTTGCCCTCTTTGATATCTAAAAATCTGGCAAAATTTGCCAAAGCTACCTGAAGATCAACTCTACCACCGGGCAGATTATGATATTTGCATTCGCCAATATAAAAAAAGTTGTCTTTTTTAGCAATAAAATCAATTTCGTATTTTATTTTAGAACTACCTTGAATAAACTGATTAGTTTTTACTTTAAAGCCTTGGCTTTGAAAAACTTTGGCAATAAATTTTTCGAAAGGAAAACCAGTTGGTCCTAAATTTAAAATTGCTTTTTTTAAATTAAAACGAATCGCCGAAATTGGAGCTTTTTGAGATAAATAATTATGAATTTTATCGAAAATTTCAGCTGTTGAAATGCCAGGGTAAATTTCTCTTTCAATATTTTTAGCAATTTCTAAAGCGAGTTGATTGGAAGCACCGGCATTCTTTGCCGATTTGTAAACTTTTTTAAAAGAAAATGGCTCTCTCTCCCCTCTCAAATTAACCACATAAATTTTTTCCATAAATTTTTAAAATTTTTTCTAAATAATTTCTCGAGTTTTTACTCTTTTTTTAAGTTATAACTTTTTTTATTTTACCACCAGCCAAAAAAGTGTCAACTAAAAATCAAAGAACAAGAGCCAAACACCAAAAATAGATTAAATAGAAAATTCTAAATCCAAAATTCTGAAAATCCAAAATTCTGAATTCTAAACGAATTTTAAATTTGTGATATTCGTAGCTAAATTCTATGTTGCTTACCCAGGTTAAGCAATAGCCCTTGCTGGGTCTTGACAAATTTTTAAAATTGACTATACTAAAAGTAGAAATTCAAAAAGTTCTTTTATTTATTAATGGTTAATGGTCCCGGCCCCTAAATTAAACCTCCTTTATTTATTGTATCAGGAGGCCGGGATCGCCACAACTTTGTTGTGGCTTTTTTTATTTAAGATGACAGCACCACACAGGTCGTTGCTTACCTAGGAGAAGCAACAGGGCCTATTGCTTACCCAGGTTAAGCAACAAGGCCAAATCCCCAAATCCGGCTTTATGGTTGTTGCTTACCCAGGTTAAGCAACAGACAGGTTAAACAATAGGGCTCATTGCTTACCCAGGGTAAGCAACAAACAAATGGTGCCCAAAAGAAAAAGTTATAATTATTCTAGCATCAGAGGAATAATTTCTCTGTATTTCTTTTCTTCTAAAACAGACCCTACTAATTCAAGATAATCTTCAGGCGTAGGTAAAAGATTTCCCAAAATTCCTTTATTAATTATTATAGACCCCCTTTTCCCTAAATACTCTTGATGAGTAGACCATTGATAACTTTCAACAAATTCCAAAACCTTTTCTACATTTTCAATTCCCTTTTCTTTCCAATCAGGCTCGATTGGCTCAGCTGGATTTAAAACATTGATATAAACTAGCAAATATAAAAGATAACGTTCATCCTCGACCACAATATTTTTAAATCTATCCTGCCACAAGTGCCCCACCCTTTTATATTTATTATTAAAATATCTAGCATACCCTTGACCAAGTTTATGCATAAATTTAGTAATGCCGCCTTCTTGGATTTCTTCGATTAATAAATGAAAATGATTTTCTCTAACACAGTAAGCCAAAATTTTAACTAATGGTTTTCTTTCATTACCTTCATCAATTAAGTATTTTTTTAAAACATTTAAAGTAAGACGACCACGTGTTTTTTGTAATTGCCAAAGAATATTAGTGGCACTTTTTGTATCATTAAATAAACAAAGCCCTTGTAAAAATCGCCAATAATCTGCTTCTTGGGTACAAATAGGACACTTAGCAACGCCTCGATTATAAACATGATATATTTCGCCAACAACAAATGGAATTTTTCTTCTCATATTTTTTTATTATATTTTATATTTGATTATATTATACATTGCTTACCCTGGGTAAGCAATACCAGTTAGGCAACGAGCCGACCGTGGGCACCCATTGCTTAATCACCCGTTGCTTCTCCTCTGTTGCTTCTCCTGGGTAAGCAACGGCCCTAAGCCGCATGTTGTCGGGTTGGGCATTATTGCTTACCCTGGGTAAGCAACAGCCCCGCCTCTACGGCGGGTCGCCGAAGTGGTGACCCCGCCTCAATGGTGGGTCGCCGTAGAGGCGACCCACCCCTTCGGTGAGCCGTCGATGAGGCGGCCATAAAATCTAACGAATTTTCACGGACTTGTTCTGTTGCTTAACCTGGGTAAGCAACGGGCTCTGTCTGTTGCTTCTGTTGCTTAACCCGGGTAAGCAACGGGCCCTATTGCTTAACCTGGGTAAGCAACGGGCCCTGTTGCTTAATGGGCTCTGTTGCTTAACCCGGGTAAGCAATGGCCCGCTGCCCTGTTAACCAACAGGAGGTGTGGTTAATTATGATTTGTCAAGGGGGTTGTCGAATGTCGACTCAAAATGACGAGTTGAAATATCGAGTCGAAATACTAAGGTTTGACCTAGATGGGGGCCTATTCTGCTAGAGTGGAAGTTGATGGGGTTGAAAGGGTTGAAGTTGAACAATCTTTTGTGCCGATGGCTTGCTGAGTAGTAGTTGGAATTTCGTTTATTCCACAATTATTTAAATCAACCCATTGGCTGCAATTCTGAGCGAAAGTTTCGCCAGAACAAACGCTATCAGCTGAAGGTTGCCATTTTTGACATTGCCAGCTAGAAGTACAGGTTGATTCTCCGCTGCTCGTTGCCTGATTATTCATTGTCCCATTGTTCGTTGTTTCGTTGTTCGTTGCTTGTTGGTTATTAGTCGTTAAGTCGTTAGTTGTGGGTTGTAAAGTTAAACTTCCGCATTCTCCTTTCACTTTTTTCCACTCTCCATTTTCTATCCAGGTGCAGTAAATTTCACCAGTGGCTTGATCTATCATTTCAATTCTATCTAATCTGGCTTTCTTAGCAGTTATTTTCTCAGCAATCAATTCTTTCACTTTTGCGATTCCATTTTCGATGAAGAGACCAAGTTTTTCAAGAGCTTTTTTAATTGCCAAAGTAAACTGATCTAAAATTGTCAGTTTTTGGTTGCTAGTCGTTTCGTCGTTAGTCGTTTCGTCGTTAGTCATTTCGTCATTAGTCATTTCGTCATTAGTCATTAAGTCATTAGTCATAAGATTGCCATCATCAGCGAGCGAACCCAAAGCCCAGTGAGGATTAACAAAAACGAGGATTTTACCAATTTTCAATTCACAATTTTCAATTTTCAATGAATTTTCAATGCGCAATTTTCAAAATCTGCATCAGAAAGCGATTCTAAAGCTACACCGATTACCCTTCCTGGTTCAGTGGCTTTCATGGCTACTCCTGGAATATCAGATGAAGTTAAAAGATC
>Ga0068705_10000361_pt1 | contig 23598 bp, 30 predicted proteins | sample YNPMSTMetaG_FD_65631 | JGI IMG/M metagenome (GOLD analysis project Ga0068705, IMG submission 65631) | Anoxygenic and chlorotrophic microbial mat microbial communities from Yellowstone National Park, USA - YNP MS-T MetaG | ecosystem: Environmental > Aquatic > Thermal springs > Hot (42-90C) >... | reverse complement strand
CGGGTCCACACCGACGCGCTCGATGCGGTCGGCAACACCACGAAGGCGGTGACCAAGGGCTATGCCATCGGCTCGGCCGGGCTCGCCGCGATCGTCTTGTTCGCGACCTACACGCAAGACCTCGCTTACTACTTCCCGAACCTCCGGGTCGACTTCACCTTGTCGAACCCGTTCGTGGTCGTGGGTCTCTTCGTGGGCGGCCTCTTGCCCTACCTGTTCGGGGCCCTCGCCATGCAGGCGGTGGGTCGGGCGGCCGGTTCGATCGTCGAAGAGGTCCGCCGCCAGTTCCGCGAGAACAAGGGCATCATGGAGGGCACGGCGAAGCCGGATTACGGCCGAGCGGTCGACATGCTCACCCGCGCCGGGATCCGCGAGATGATCGCGCCCTCGCTCTTGCCCGTGCTGGCGCCGATCCTGGTTTACGTCGTGGTCGCGGCGATCGCGGGCCAGGCGGCCGCGTTCACGACGCTCGGCGCACTCCTCTTGGGCACCATCGTCACCGGGATCTTCGTCGCGATCTCGATGACCTCGGGCGGTGGGGCTTGGGACAACGCCAAGAAGTACATCGAAGAAGGCCATTACGGCGGCAAAGGCTCGGATGCCCACAAGGCCGCGGTCACCGGTGATACGGTCGGTGATCCCTACAAGGACACGGCCGGTCCGGCGGTGAACCCGATGATCAAGATCACGAACATCGTGGCCTTGTTGATCCTCGCAGCCCTCGCCGCGCACTGAGCCGGAACCGCGGGCCGAGCCCGGATCGTCGGGGGCCGGTCGGCGACCGGCCCCCCTTTTCTATTCGGGTCGCGCGACCGCCGCCGCGCGGCTCAGAACGGCGGTTGGCTCTGCCGGCGGGTGAGCGGGTCGGTCGCCGTGTTGAAGCGGCCGATGTTCGAGACGACCTGCTCCAGGATCGTGAGCTCGTTGCCGCGGGTCGGCGTCTTTTCGGCGGCCGGGACCACCGCTTGGGCAGTCTCGAGCCCGTTGCGATCGATCGCCTCGACGATCCCGCGCGCATCGAAGCGGATCGCCACCACCTCCTGCTCGACCAGCCGCTCGTTGTAGAAGTTGGCGCGCTCGGTGCGCTGCGCCACGTAGTACCAAGTGCGGTCGTCGAGGGTCGCCACGGTCGAGGGCGAGCCGAGAAGGCGACGCACCTCTTCCCGGGTGGTCACGCCCGGACGGATCTGCTCGAGCCGGGTGGAGTCGAGGCGATGGCCGTGGGTGGAGACCGTGGGTGAGCAGGCCGTCGAGACGAGAAGGGCGAGCGCCGGGACGCCGACGAGACGGGCGAACCGTGACATGGTGGACCTCCGTGAGGGATCCGTGCGCAGACCCGAGATCTAGTAGCGATGCCGACGAACGAACAGGCCGCGGGGCTGCGCGGCTGGCTGGCGCGGCAACGGGCCGAGCGGGCCCGCGCAGCGACCGCCCGCACCCTCTACCGTGCGGTCGTGGGGCGCGCCCGGCGAGCCGCGCCCTACGCGGAGATGGGCGTCCCCGATACTGCCGATGGCCGCTTCGAGATGCTCGGCCTCGAAACCGCGCTCGTGCTCCGTCGGCTGCGTCGGTTGGGCGACGAGGGGGAACGGCTCGGCCGGGCGCTGCTCGAGGTCATGGTGGACGATCTCGACCGCAATCTGCGCGAGATGGGGGTGGGCGACCTCTCGGTGGGCAAATGGGTCAAGCGGATGACGGCGAACGTGCTGGTCCGGGCCGCGGCTCTCGACGAAGCACTCGCTCGGGGGGCCCGGGCCGAGCTCGAAGCGCTGCTCGTCCGCGCCTTTTTCCCCGACGGCCTACCTTCGACCGCCCGGCTCGACGCCCTCGCCGCCGAGATCGAAGCGGCCGCCGCCCGGCTCGAGGAGCTCCCGGCGGAGCGACTCCTGGCCGGCCGGCTCGACCTCGACGATCCCGAGCCGGACCGGGAAAGCCGTTGACCCCGAGAGCTCGGCGGCCTACGGTCGCCGGCTGTCGCTCGCCCCCGTAGGAGCGGAACGACGCGACCCGGATCGATTCCGGGGCGGGCCGTGCGGTTCGTCCGTTGTCGACGGGGCAAGCGAGCAGCCGAGGGAAAGGTGATCGTCGAGCGTGAGTTCAGCCGCGAGATCGAGGTCGCGCGGATCCCGAGCGCGGGGCGACCGTTCGCGATCGCGGCCGAGCCCGCCGAGCTCGTGGCTCTTGCGCGACGGTTGCGGGTGGAGCGAATCGACCGATTGGAAGCGCGCGGTACGGTGACCGGCGATCCGGGCGACGGTCTCGTCGCGGTCCGAGGCCATTTCGAGGCGGAGGTGACACAGCTCTGCGTCGTCACACTCGAACCCGTCTCGACCCGGGTCGCAGGGAGCCTTCGCCGCCTCTTCCTGCCGGGCGCCTCGCCGGCCGTGCGCGAGGTCGTGGTCGACCCGCTCGCCGAGGAGCCCGAGCCGCTCGAGGGCGATCGCCTCGATCTCGGCGAGATCGTGGCCGAGGAACTGGCCCTCGCCCTCGACCCCTATCCGCGCCTGCCCGGGGCCACACTCGGCGGTGAGGTGTGGGCGGCCGACGGATCGGAGCAGGAGCCGGGGCGGATCGCGGCCGACGGCCGGGGAGGTCGGGCTTGAGCCTGCCGATCGCGCTCGACGGAATGGGGGGTGACGCCGCGCCGGCGATGGTCGTCGAGGGCGCGGCGATCGCGCTCGCCCGCGATCCCGACCTCCGCTTCGTCCTGTTCGGCGACGAGGCGCGGCTGCGCCCGCTGCTCGACCGGCACGCTCACCTGGGCAGCGCGGTCGAGCTCGTCCACACGGCCGATTTCGTGGCGGCCGACGCCAAGCCCTCGCTGGCACTCCGGCAGGGCCGCACGACCAGCATGCGCCTCGCGATCGACGCGGTGAAGGAGGGGCGGGCCACGGCCGCCGTCTCGGCCGGCAACACGGGTGCGCTCATGGCCATGGCCAAGGTCGTGTTGCGCACCTTGCCGGGGATCGACCGTCCGGCGATCTGCGGGGTCTTCCCCTCGCGCCGTCGCCCGGTCGTGATCCTCGATCTCGGCGCCAACGTCGCCTGCGACGCCGAGACGCTCGTCCAGTTCGCGGTCATGGGTACGGTCTTCGCCCGCGCCATCTTGGGCGTCGAGGCGCCGCGCATCGGCCTGTTGAACGTCGGGACCGAGGATCTCAAAGGCGACGACGTGGTGCGCCGGGCCGCGGACATGTTGCGGGCGAGCCCGCCGCCCGTTCGTTTCGGCGGGTTCGTCGAGGGCACCGATCTGGTCGAGGGTTCGGTCGAAGTGGTGGTGACCGACGGGTTCACGGGCAACGTCGCGCTCAAAATCGCCGAGGGTGTGGCGCGCATGTTCCGCGACGCGCTCAAGGAAACCTTCACCTCGAGCCTCCGCGGCAAGCTCGGCTATCTCGTCGCTCGCCCCGCGTTCGCGAGCCTGCGCGAGCGGTTCGACCCCCGCCGCTACAACGGCGCCATGTTCTTGGGCCTCAACGGGGTGGTCGTGAAGAGCCACGGCGGGACCGACGCGCTCGGCTTCTCGTGGGCGATCAAGGTCGCAGCCGACCTCGTCCGGCAAGGAACCAACGCCCGCATCACCGAGGAGATGCGCGCTGTCGCTCACGCGCTCGAGCCCGTCGCGCGCGCTGCCGCGTCCTGAGCGGACCGTCCGGTGATCCGTTCCATCGTGGCCGGCGTCGGCGGGTATCTCCCCGCGCGCGTGGTCGACAACCACCAGCTCGCGAGCCGGCTCGACACCTCCGACGCATGGATCCGCGAGCGCACCGGGATCTCCCGGCGGCACATCGCCGCCGAGGACGAGCTCACCTCCGACCTCGCGGTGGAGGCGGCTCGTCGCGCGCTCGCGCGGGCCGGGCTCGCGCCGGCGGCGGTCGAGGCGATCGTCCTCGCCACGAGCACGCCCGACCACACCTTCCCGGCGACCGCCACGGCCGTGCAGCGCAAGCTCGGCGCGCCGATCGGGATCGCGCTCGACGTTCAAGCGGTCTGCGCCGGATTCCCTTATGCGCTCGCGGTGGCCGACGGCTTCCTCCGCCTCGGCCATGCCCGCACCGCCCTCGTGATCGGCGCCGAGACCTTCTCCCGCCTGCTCGATTGGACCGACCGCTCGACGGCGGTGCTGTTCGGCGACGGCGCGGGAGCGCTCGTGCTGCGGGCCGAACGAAGTGCCGGTACGCTCGCCGATCGTGGGCTCTTGGCCACCAAGCTCTCGGCCGACGGCCGCCATTACGGTGATCTCTACGTCGACGGCGGGCCGTCGGCGACCCGCACCACCGGGCATTTGCGCATGAACGGCCGCGAGGTGTTCCGCCACGCCGTGGCCCGGCTGTCCGATTCGGTGCTCGCGGTCCTGGCCGAGACCGGCTTCACGGTTGCCGATCTCGACCTCCTCGTCCCGCATCAGGCCAATCTCCGGATCATCGACGCGGTGGCGAAACGGCTCGGCCTGCCACCCGAGCGGACGGTCGTGACGGTCGACCGCCATGCCAACACCTCGGCCGCCTCGATCCCCCTGGCCCTCGACGCCGCCCTCGCCGCAGGCCGGCTCGCGCCCGGCCGGCTCGTGGCCGTCAACGCGCTCGGCGGTGGGTTCGCCTGGGGTGCCGCGCTCCTGCGCTGGTGAAGCTACCTTTCGCGGATTGACGGAACCCCTTGGATCATTTATCTTTTTCTGCCGCCGTCGGGAGGACGCAGGCGTGGCCGGAAGAACCGTGACACGGGCCCAACTGGCCGAGGCCGTCTATCAAGAAGTCGGCTTGTCGCGCAGCGAATCGGCACAACTCGTCGATCAAGTCTTGAACGAGATCGTCGAGTCCGTGATCAGGTCGGGCACGGTCAAAATCTCCTCTTTCGGCACCTTCGCGGTGCGCGAGAAGGGCAAGCGGGTCGGCCGCAACCCCAAAACCGGCGAAGAGGTTCCGATCCCGCCGCGCAAGGTCCTGGTCTTCCGCGCCTCGCAGGTCCTCAAGGACCGCATCAACGCGGCTGCCGGGCGGACCAGGTGAGCGCGGAAGCGGCCGCCACGGCAACAACCGAGGAGCGGCCGGCCAAGGCCTCGACCGCCTTCCGGACGATCGGCGAAGTCGCCGAGGAACTCGGCGTGGCGCAGCACGTGCTCCGCTTCTGGGAGACCAAGTTCCCGGCCGTCCGGCCGCTCAAGCGCGGCGGCGGGCGACGCTATTACCGGCCGGAGGACGTCGAGCTCCTGCGCCGGATCCGTAGGCTCCTCTACGAGGAAGGCTACACGATCAAGGGGGCACAGAAGGCCCTGCGCGCGACCCGCCCGGGGGCGCGAGCGGCCCGAGCGAGCGAGCCCGCGGACGAAACCGGCGATCTCGGTCTGCAACTCGGCGGCGGAGCACGCCAGCGGCTTCTCGCCATCCGTGCCGAGCTGGAGGAGCTGCGCACCCGCCTCCGCCGCGCACTCGCCTGAGCGCGCGGGCGGCGATTGCCCCGCCCTCGCCGAACCCCTATAGTCCGCCCGCCGCTCGCGAGCTCGGGCGGCCGGTCGGAGCGTGGCGCAGCCTGGTAGCGCACCAGCATGGGGCGCTGGGGGTCGTGGGTTCGAATCCCGCCGCTCCGACCATCCTCCGAACACCCGGCGTCGTCGCCCAGCGCGTTCAGGAAACGTTCGCGTGCACGACCGCCGGCAGCCTCCGTTCGACGATCCGTTCGCGCGCGACCAGGAGCCGCTCGACCGCCCGGGCGTGGACCAGCTCGCCCTCCACGTAGAGCTCGTGGTTCTGCTCGATGCGCGCCGGGTCGTAGGCATAGTTGACCATGAGACCGTGCGATTCGGCGAGCCCCTTGGGCGAGGTGTCGGCGAGCCAGTTGATCCGCTCGAGCCGGGCGCCGTTGCCGAGATGGAAACGGGCGACCGGGTCGATCGGTTTGCCGTTGCGTCGGGCGCGCAGGAGGTACCAGGCGCAGAGCCCGGTGAGCACGGGCTCGAGCGCCGAGACGAGCTCGCCGTCCAGGTGCCAGCCGGGGTCACCGAGCTTGTCCAAAAGCTCGCGCTCGCCCTCGTCGATCGGCGCCGTGCCGGCCTCGAGCTCGGCTGCGAGCCAACGAGCGAAGCCCGGGACCGGGGAGAGGGTGGCGAAGCGGGAAATGCGCGGCAGGTCCGCCTGGATCGTAGCGACCACGAGCTTGATCAGGAAATTCCCGAGGGTGACGCCCTTGAGGCCGTCTTGGCAGTTGCTGATCGAATAGAAGATCGCGGTGTCGGCCTCGGAGGGTGCCGCGACCGGCTCGTTCGGGTCGATCAGGGGCCCGATTCGATCGGCGAGCCCGCGGGTGAGCGCCACCTGGACGAAGATCAGGGGCTCCTCGGGTAGGACCGGGTGGAAAAAGGCGAAGCAACGCCGGTCGGCGGCGAGCCGTCGTTTGAAGGCCTCGAGTGAGTCGAGCCGGTGGACCTTCTCGTAGCCCTTGAGCTTCTCGAGGAGGGCGGCGGGGCTACCCCAGTCGATCCGCGTGAGCGTCAAGAAGCCGGGATTGAACCAAGTCGCGAGCAAAGCCAACAGGTCGCGGTCGAGTTCGGCGAGCACCGGATCGTCGGCCATCGCCCGCAGGAGCTCGGCCCGGAGCTCGACGATCGCCCGGGTACCACCCGGTGCGGTGTTCATCCGCCGGAAGAGCTCGACCCGTGGCGCCTCGCCGACCCGGCGGAGCTCGGCCAGGGTACGTGGCCCCGGTTGGTGCACGAAGGCCTCGGCGGCCCGCTTCACGGCATCGAGATCGGGTCCGAACTCGACGGCCAGAAGGCGCAGGAAAGCGGCTCGCTCCTCGCCCGACATGCTGCGCCAAGTCTCGACCAGCTCGCGGGCCAGCGCCAAGGTCGAGGCTTCGCCGCGAACCGACAGGAGCTCGCGGCAGAGGACCTGGACGGCGCGTCGGCGCGGGCCGAGCCGTCGCCGCAACAGGTCGCGCCCGGCGTCGGCGATCGACGACCAGAGTTGGTCGAGTCGGCTCGCGCGGCTGCGCGTGACCTCGGCGACCAGCGACGTTCCTGCCATCATCCGCTCCGTTCGCGGGCGACGGCCCCCGCGCCAACTATGGCGCAAGGTGCCGCCGGCGCCCAGCCCCGCATCCCAAAGGGTTCATTCCAAAGGTATGCCTTGACGGGCCAGCCAGCGCTCGATCGCGGCGAGCGTCGGCTCGCTCACATGGTGCTCGATGCCCTCGGCGTCCTGCTCGGCGGTCGCCGGATCGACCCCGAGCGCAGCCAGAAGGGCGAGCACGATCCGATGCCGGCGCCGGCAATAAGCGGCGAGCTCCTTGCCGCGCTCGGTCAGGAATATCGCCCGGTAGGGCTCGCTCTTGACGTAACCGTCGCGTTGCAGGCGGGCGATCGCGTTGGCGACCGTGGCCGCCGTCACGCCGAGTCGCCCCGCGAGATCGACGGCCCGGGCCTCGCCGGTGGTCTCGATGAGCTCGGCGATGAGCTCGACATAGTCCTCGGCGAGCTCCAGGCGGTGATCGGCGCGTGTGCGATCGAAACTCACCGCCCGCGCCGCGGCCCGTTCGGCCCGGCCCCTCACGGCAGCTCTCCTCGCGGCATTCCCCCCTCGCCCGAGCGCCGATCCCGCGCCCGGGCGCGGGCTCGCGCCAAGGCTCCGTAGCGCGGGGCGAAGAGGATCGAAAGGCCCTGCAAGAGGCCCGCCGCGACGGCGATCGCCCCGGCGGCACCCAGCCCGCGCTCGAGGCCGAGGGCGAGCGGCGCCCAGGCGGCGAGCGCGTAGCCCCCGACCCCGGCCGACACGGCGGCGAGCGCGCTCAGCTGAAGCTGCCGGCCGAGCCGATCGGTCAGCATCCGGGCGGTGGCCGCCGGGCAGACGAACATGGCGATCGTCAAAATCGCCCCGACCGCGTCGAACGCGGCGACCGCCGCCACCGCACTCGCGAGCAGGAGGAAGAGGGAGATCGCCCGCGCCGGGATCCCGAGGCTCGTGGCGTGGCCCGGATCGAAGCTCGCGATCGCGAGCTCTTTGCGGAACAGCAGGAGGAGGAGCACCAAGCCCGGGGTGAGGACGAGCAGCCGCAGGAGCGGCTCGGGGAGGGCCGCGAGCCGTGCCGGGTCGAGCAAGGCCGACCAGTCGCGGGCGCCGAGCCAGACGATTCCCTCGAGCGAACCCATGAGCGCGTGCTGGACGTCGAGATGCACCACCCGCGCCCCGCTCGCCTCGAGCAGCACGACGCCGAGCGCGAACAGGGTGGTGAGCACCAGCCCCGTGGCCGCCCCGGGCTCGATCCGCGCCGCCCGCTGGACGAGCTCGATCAGGAGCACACTCGCCACCGCCGCCGCCCCGGCGCCCAGCATCATGGGCCAGGTGCCGGTGCTCCCGGTCAGCAGAAAGGCGAGCACGATCCCCGGCAGGACGACGTGGCTCACCGCGTCGCCCAAGAGGCTCTGCCGCTGCAGCAGGAGGAAATTACCGAGTAGACCGCAGGAAAGAGCCGCGAGCGTGCCGGTCGCCAGCGCCGGCAGGTCGATCTCGAGGAACTCCTCGAGGCCGATCACGAAAGCGGCCCCGAAGCCGCGCCGCGCCCGAGCGTCCGTCGCAGCCGGGCCCGGCGGACGGCCACGGCCACGACCCCACGGCGCGGCGCGACGAGCAGGCTCGTGAAAAAGAGCACGGCGCCCACCAGCACGATCGCGGGTCCGGTCGGAAGTCGCTGCAGAGCCGCCGAGAACGCCGCCCCGAGCCAGCCGGAAAGCGCGCCGATCGCCGCGGCGAGCGGCAGCATCCGGCCGAGCCGGTCGGCCCAGAGCCGGGCGGCGGCGGGGGGCAGGACGACGAGGGCGAGAGCCAAAACCGACCCCACGGTCTGCAAGCCGATCACGAGGAAGGCGAGCAACAGGCCGGTGAGCAGGAGGTCGAGGCGTGCCGTCGACCAGCCGTGCGCTTCCGCGAAGCCCGGGTCGAAGCAGAGGAGCCGGAGCTCCTTGGTGAGCAGGAGGACCAGCAGGAGGAAGAGGAGCGCCAGCCCGGCGACGAGCTCGGCCTCGGTCCGAAGCGTGCCGGCGGCCGACCCCAAAAGGAACCGCTCGAGGCCGGCGCGGCCGCCGACGGGAAGGCTCTGGACGTAGCTCAAAAGCAGGGTCCCGGCGCCGTAGAAGGTGGCGAGCACGCTCGCGATCGCGGCATCCTCGCCGATCCGGCGCGTGGCTGCGACCGCGTGGACAGCGAGGCCGCCGAGGGCGGCGCTCAGCGCGGCGCCGAGCAGGAGAAGTGGCAGGATTCGGCCTTCACCGAAGAGCGAGAGACCCGCGAGAAAGGCGAGAACGAGCCCGGGCAGGGTAGCATGGCTCGCCGCATCGGCGAGCATGACCCGCCGGCGCAGGAGGAGGAAGGTGCCGACCACGCCGCCTGCCGCACCGAGGAAGGTCGCTCCCACCGTCGCCACGGCGCTGTTGTAGCCGGCACCGAGGAGAAGGGCCGCGATCAGGCTCTCCATGGAATCGGCTCAGCCGGAGACCCGGGCGCTACGGTGCGCCTCGAGCTCGAGCACAGCGCCATAGGCGCGGGCCAGGTTGGCTGGCGTGAGGACCTCGGCGACCGGCCCGGCCGCGATTCGCCGAACGTTCAAGAGGAGCGCCTCGTCGAAGATCGCGGGCACGCTCTCGAGATCGTGGTGGACGGCGATCACCGTCCGCCCGAGGGCGGCAAGCTCGCGCAGGAGATCGACGACGACCCGCTCACTCACCGCGTCGATCCCGGCCAAGGGCTCGTCGAGCAGATAGATGTGGGCGTCTTGCGCGAGCGCGCGGGCGAGGAACACGCGCTGCTGTTGGCCGCCCGAGAGCTGGCCGATCTGCCGGTCGGCGAGGTCGGCCAGACCCACCCGGTCGAGCTGGGCGCGGGCCGCCTCGAGATGGCGGCGGCGCACCGGCCGCAGCCAGCCGATCCGATGATAGAGGCCCATCGCCACGACCTCGAGCGCGGTGACCGGGAAGTCCCAATCGACGCTGGAGCGCTGCGGCACGTAGGCGACGAGCCCGGTTTTCCTGTCGAGCGGCCGGCCGAAGACCCGGACCTCGCCATCGAGCGTCGGCACGAGGCCGAGGACCGCTTTGAGGAACGTCGATTTGCCGGCGCCGTTGGGCCCCAGGATCGCGACGAGCCCGGCGGGCGGTGCCGTGAAGTCGACCTCCCGTAGAACCAGGCGGTCGTGATAGGCGACCGTGAGTCCACGCACCGAAAGCGGCGGTGCCGGATCGAGCGTCGGACCCGGGGCGCCGAGGGCGGCCGGCCGGTCGGTCGTCGCGAGCATCGTTCGCTCAGCCGACCGACGCGAGCCGGCCGTGCATACCACGCGGTGGCGCCGTGCCGCCGAGCGCCCGGGCGATCACCGTTACATTGTGGTCGATCATCCCGACATAGGTCCCCTCGTATGTTCCGGGCGCACCCATGGCGTCGGAGAAGAGCTGCCCACCGATGCGGACCGTGTGACCGCGGGCAGCCGCCCCCTCGAGCAGCGCCCGCACGTTGCGCTCGCTCACCGAGCTCTCGACGAACACGGCCGCGATCCGCCGCTCGACGAGGAGCCGCACGAGCCGCTCGATCTCGGCGAGCCCGGCCTCGCTCTCGGTCGAGAGCCCCTGGATCCCGTGCACCTCGAAGCCGTAGGCGCGGCCGAAATAGCCGAACGCGTCGTGGGCGGTGATCAGCACTCGCCGCTCGGGCGGGACGGTTTCGAGCACGCTGCGGACGTAGCGCTCGAGCGCGGCGAGCTCGGCTGCATAAGTGTGCACGCGCTCGCGGTAGCCGGCCGCGTCGGTGGGATCGAGCCGGGAGAGTTCGCCGGCGAGGATCGGCAGGAGCTCGCTCCACAGGGCCACGTCCATCCACAGATGTGGGTCGAACTTACCGGGGAAATCGGGGTGCGCGAGGAGCCGCTCGGCCGGCAAGCGTTCGGCGAGGCGCAGCACCGGCTTTTCGCTGGCGAGTGCCAGCAAAAGCTCCTCGAGTTGCGCCTCCAGTCGAAGCCCGTTGGCGAGCATGAGGTCGGCCCGCCGCAGCGCCAGCACGTCGGCCCGCGTGGGGCGATAGGTGTGCGGGTCGACGCCTTCGCCCATCAGCGCCCGGACGGTCGCCCGTGCGCCCGCGACGTGGCGCGCGAGATCGGCGATCTGGCCGATCGTCGCGACGATCGCGAGCGGCGCGTCGGCACGCGCGATCCGGAGCCGGGGCAGAAGGGCGGCAGCGAAGAGACCGGCGAGCGCCCGACGTCGCAGCATGGCCCACTCCGTCGGCAGGACCGATCGACCCGGCCGGTCGAGCCTGCGCGAAAAAAGTTAGGCGATGCTAAATCGTCCGTCAACCACGCTGATGTCCCGCCGGCGAACCGACGTCGTCAGCGCCGGACCGCCGCCAGAGCCCCACCGCCGGCCAGCAGCGCGCGGGCCTGTTCGCTGCCTTCGGCTGCCGCGGCTTCGCACAAGAGCCGCGCGCGAGCCGGATCCTTGGCGGTCCCGATACCCCACCAGTAGCGAGCGCAGAGCTCCGCCTTGGCGGGGGTCCAGCCGTCGGCTGCCGCAGCCTCCAGCAGCCGGACCGCTTCTTCCCGATCGCCGGGCTGACCCCGCTCGGAAAGCGCTCGGGCGAGCTGGAACCGAAGACGCGGCGAGGCGGGCTCGAAGGCGAGCGCGGTTCGGCAGTCGGCGATGACCTGGGCCAGCGTCGTACCGGTCTCCCCGCGCCGGGTAGCGGCGACGACCCCACGGTCGCACGGCCGCCCGACGCCATCCGCCGGCCGACGGGGCAGCTCGATCGACGGTGGAGGCCCCGACCTCCTCGCTACCGTCCCACGGGCTTCGGCGAGCCGCCGCTCAAGCGCTGCGGGGTCGAGCGCACCGATCGGCTGTCCAGCCGCCAGACGCAGGCCGACGTAGGTCGCCGCATAGTCGCGGACGAGGCGAGCGACGATCGCCGCCGCCGTCTCGAGCGAGCGCAGCCGATCCTCGGCCGCGCTCGCCTTATCGGCTCGCTCGACCGCGGCCAAGGCTTCGCGCAGGAGCGCCATCGCCTCGGCGCGCTCGTCCGCCCTGGGTCGTGTGTCGGTCACCAGAAAAAAGAGAGTAGCAAAACGAGAAGAGAAACCGCCCGGCACATCGGCGCCCCTCCTTTCCCACCCGTTCGAATTCTATTCCCGACCGCTGCCTCGTACCAGCTCAGGTCGCAAACGCGCCGGTTGCGCGCGGCCGAGGGCTCGGGCAGAAGGCCGGTCGGGGTCGTGCGAGGGGGGAACGATGCGAAAGCGGGCCATGTTTTCGACCGTACTCGGGCTGGTGGCGACCGCGCTCCTCGTCGCGGGCGCTCCGGCGTGGGCGGCTGGCGAGGTCGAGCGGGCCAATCGCGACGCGGTGGGCCTCGTCTCGGGTAGCGTCTCCGGGACTTATGCTCGGTTCGCCCAGGATCTTTCCGACGCACTCGACGCCCCGGGCGAGCTGCGCGTGATCGCGATGCTGGGCAAAGGCTCGATACAAAATATCGCCGATTTGCTTTATCTGCGCAACGTCGACGCCGCGATCGTCCAGAGTGACGTGCTGCGCTTCTTACGCGACGGCAAAGTTTTTCCCGGATTGGAGGAAAAAAATTCGCTACGTTATGCGACTACACGACGAGGAAGTGCACGTTTTGGCACGGCCAGAAATCGATAGTCTCAAGGACCTGGCTGGTAGGAAGGTCAATTTCGGGCCGAAAGGTAGCGTCACCGCGATGACCACCAAGATCCTGTTCGACGTCGAAGACATTCCGGTCGAGCCCTTGAATTTGTCGTATTCCGAGGCGCTGGCGGCCCTCAAGGCCGGTACCATCGCCGCGGCAGTTTTCATCGTCGGAAAGCCGGCCACCTATTTCCGTGAAATCGGTAGCGAACACCGCCTCCACTTCCTCCCGGTCGAGCTCTCGAAGGGTCTCGAAGAGACCTATGTCGATTCCGTCCTCACTTCGGCCGACTATCCGAACCTGGTGCCCGAGGGGGAGCGGGTCCCGACCATCGCGGTCGGGGCGGTCATGGCGGTATACAATTGGAAGCCCGGCACCAGTCGATACGACCGGGTCGTGCGCTTCGTTCGGCGGATGCTCGACTCCCTGCCCGTGCTCCAGACCGACGCACACCATCCGAAGTGGAGGGCGGTCGACCCACGCGCCACGGTGCCCGGCTGGCAGCGCTTCGAGGCGGTCGAGCAGTGGCTCGCGAGCCGGTGAGGGCGATCGTCACGGGGCTCGTCCAGCTCGCCCTGCTCACGGGGTCCGCGCTCGCAGCCGGCGATCCGGTGCGCGGCCGGGAGCTCGCCACGAGCTTGTGCGGCCGGTGCCACGCCACGGGGCCGACCGGCGCCAGCCCCTTGCCGACGGCCCCGCCGTTCCGGACGCTCGACGAGCGCTATCCCATCGAAAGTCTTGCCGAGGGTCTGGCCGAAGGGCTGGTCACCGGCCACCCGGCCATGCCCGAAGTTCGACTCGAACCCGAGGCGATCGCCGATTTCCTGGCCTTCCTCGAGGGCCTCTCTCGGCATCGAGAGGAACCGCCGAACTCCGGTGGATTCAGCGGCCGCCGCTCACGTTGAAGACGGTCGCGGCAACGTAGCTCGCTTTGTCGGAGAGGAGCCAGACGACGGCCTCCGCGACCTCCTCGGGCCGGCCGGCCCGGCCGAGCGGGACGGTCGGGCCGACGCGCTGGACGCGCTCGGGCACGCCCGTGTCGGCCTGCATGTCGGTGTCGATCAGCCCCGGCCTCAAGCCGTTCACGCGGATGCCCTCGTGCGCGACCTCCTTGCCGAGCCCCTCGGTCAAGACGTCGATCCCCGCCTTGGCGGCGGCGTAGGGCAAGAAACCGCCGGCGCCTTTGAGCTCGGGAACCATCGACGAGATGTTGACGATCACCCTGCCCCGGCCGCCGCGCGAGCGGGCCATTCGGCGGACCGCCTCGCGATTGCAGACGATGTGCGCGACGAGATCGGTCTCGACGATGCGCTCGATCTCCTCGGTCGGGATGTCGACGAGCGGTGCGGCTCGATGGATCACCCCGGCGTTGCTGACGAGCCCCTCGACATAGCCGAGCTCGTCCGCCGTTCGGTCGAACATGCGGCAGACCGAGCGCGGATCGGTGATGTCGCAGGCGATCGTGATCACCCGGCGCCCGAGCGAGCGGACGTCTTCGGCGACCCGCTCGGCCGCGTCGGCCCGCGTCCGATAGGCGATCGCCACGTCCCAACCGTCGCGCGCCGCGAGCCGGCAGACCGCGGCACCGATGCCGCGCGACCCGCCGGTCACGAGAACCACTTTACCCATGGAGCCTCCTCCACCGCGGTTTCGCGCGCGGTTAAGAGAGGTCGGAAGTTCGGGCAACGGGGCGTCCCGCCGCGCCCCGATGCGCGGTCGTGCCGCCCGGCGCCCGGTGCGGGGCTCATTTGCGCCCGTAGCGGTCCTCGAGCCGGACGATATCGGCCTCGTCGAGCCGCTCGCCGTATTGGACCTCGACGAGCTCGAGCGGCTCACTGCCCGGATTGGCAACCCGATGCGCGGTGCCGACCGGCACGTCGACATGGCCGCCCGCCGGAACGTCGAATTCGCGGGCGCCGAGCGTGACCCGCGCGGTGCCCGCGGCCACGAACCAATGTTCGCTCCGATGTCGGTGGAGCTGCAGGGAGAGGATCCCGCCCGGCGCAACGGTGATCCGCTTGACCGCGAAGCCGGGGCCCACGTCCAGCACCCGCCAGCGGCCCCAGGGGCGCTCGTCGGCGTCGCCCGGTCGGTACGTGACCTCGCTCATCCCTCTTGCCCTCCGCCCCTCCGCTCGCGCCGAGCGGTGCCGTCACCGTATGCCTTCGACGAGCCAGCCGACCCCGCGCCCCCAACCTCAGCCGCGCAGCGCGAAGGCCACGAGCTCGACGACCGTGTCGAGCTTCCGCTCCGCCACCGCACTGCTCTCCGCGGCCACGAGGTGGATCGAGCGGACGAGCAAGAGCGGTCGATTCGTCTCGATCGCGTGCAGCAGCCCCACGAGCCCGTCGAGGCCCGTGCGCAGCGTGAGGCGCAAGCCTATCTCGAGGAACGGGGAAGCGTCGGCCGGCTCCAGCACCTGGACGGTGCGGAGCTCGCCGCCGCGGGCGCGGATCGCGGCGGTGACGCGGCTCTGCAATTCGGCCGCGGCGAGCGCCGGGGTGGCGGCCCGGACGAACAACGTCTCGTCGCCGAGCGCCGCTTCGAGAAGCCGCCGCTCGGCCAGGAGCTGCTCGCGCTCGGCGAGCCGGTTGCGCAACTCGGAGATGCGCGCCTCGAGCTCGGCGAGGCGTGCCTCTTGGCGCGCGATCCAGCGCATCGGCGCCCAGGCGAGCAGCGCTGGCGAGGCGAGCGCGGCCGCGAGCAACAGAAGGGCCAGGGCACGGCGCAGACCCGCCGGTAACCGTCTCACGGCAGGTCTCCCCGCAGCCCGACCACGCGGGCCGCGAGCACGAAGCGCTCGACTTCGCGCCGCCCGAACTCGGGATCCTCGAGGATCGTCTTGCTCGACGGCGCTTGGAAGCGGACGTCCTCGAGCGCCGGCAGCTCTTCGAGGAGGGGCACGAGCGGCGCGGCGTTCGTGGCGAAGCCCGCGATCCGCAGGCGGTCGCCCGAAAGCTCGAGCTCGCTCAAGAAGGCATCGTCGGGAAGCGCTCGGCTCAACGTCTCGAGCACGCCGAGGGCGGAAGGCGCCGCGGCGAGTCGCTGCGCCACGAGCACCGCCTCGCGGCGCAAGGCCAGGAGCCGCTCGCGCAGCTCGCCGAGGTCGGCGAGCCGCGCTTCGAGGAGGACCGCGGCACGCTCACGGTCGCCGAGTACGACGCTGCGGGCGTGGATCTCCGAGCCGGCGAGCGCCGCACCGAGCAGCACGAGCGAACCCACGAGGGCGAACGCGGCGAGCCGCAGGAGCGAGCCCGAGGAGCGGACCGTTTCGCCCGTGAGGTCGAACCGGGCGACGGGCGGGTCGTCGGCCGCACCGAGATCGACTCCCTCGACCTCGATGCCAAGCTCGAGGAGCCGCTCGCGGATCCGCTCGAGGAGGGCGCGCGGGACGGCCGCCACCGTGACCTCGAGCCGGCCATCGGGTCGACGGCGGTTGATCTCGACGTCGAAGGCCGCGCGCTCGGCCGTCCAGGGCGTGAGCGTATCGAGGCGGTTGGCGACGATCGCCCGGAGCTCGGGCTCGGCTTCGGCTGGCAACAGATCGCGGACGACGAGCCCGTGCGCGGTCGACAGACGCAGCAGGATACCGCGGCGGCCGCGCAGCTCGGCCGAGAGCGTGGTAGGCGCGAGCTCGTCGAGGCGGGCCGGCAGCCGACCCGCCCCCTTGCGCGGCGGCTCGAGGAGGAAGCTGCCGATCTCGGCGACCCCGGCCCGCCGCGCTTCGAAGACCCGGACGACCCCGTCTTCCCAGAACAGCACGGTCGAACGGCGGCGGCCGGGACGCCGCACCCGTCGAGCCGGGGCGAGCGCACGCAGCTCCTCGAGCCACCAGGCCAAGAAGCCCTCGCCTCGGACGGTCTCGACGGCGCCCTTGAGCGCCATTCAGGATCCCTCCGTGCCCGACGGGCGATCCGGTAGCACCAGTGGCGCCGACCAGTCCACGACGCGCACCGGCTTCGCCTCGCCCGCGCGCAGGGCGATCCGTGCCGTGCGGACGGCGACGCGCCCGCTCTCCGTGCGGGCGACGATCCGGAGGCGGTAGAGCCCGGCCGGATCGCTCCGCCTCGATGCCGCCGGCTCCGGGGCGCCGGGGAGGATCGTTCGGGGCGCTTCCGTCCCCTCCTCGCGCCGATCCGCGAGCGCCGCACGAACGAGCGCCGGCGCGAATTCGGGTAGAGGTTCGTTGCGGCCCGTGCCGAGGGTCGTGAGGGCGAGCCAGCGCTCGACCGCCGCGATCTCGTCCGGTTCGACGCCGCCGGGGAGGGCCGCGGCGACGAGCTCGATCGGATGGTCGAGCCCGGGCTTCGCGGGTGGGCGGAGCGCCTCGCCGGCGCCGCGTCCGGCTGCGATCGAGGCGGCCGGAGCGGTCTCGGCACGCCCGGTGCGCGCCCGCTCGATTGTCGACGCGAGGATGTCGGCACGGTCGGGCGAAAAACCGCTCGCCCGCGCGAGCCGCCGCAGGAGATCGGGCGAGGCCGTGGCGAGTTCGACGAGGCCACTTTCGGCCCGCACCTCGACCTCGAGCGCGACCCCGTCGAGCTCGGCCGACAGCCGCCCGCCTTCCGGACCGAGCTCGAGCCGCTCGGCGGCGAGCCGCTCGGCCGTCAAATGGACCGCCGCCCTCACGGCCGCCCGCAGCCGAGCCGCGTCGAGCGACCGCCGGCCTTCGGGCAGCGAGCCGCGCGTCGTCTCCAAGAGGGCCACGGCGAGCCCCGTCGCCGCCACGGCGAACCACAGGACGATCGGGAACACCGCCCCGCGCCGCCCGTCACGCCGGCTCGTCAGCCGCACGCCGCACTTCCGCGCGCACGATCGCCGACACAGGCGATCGGCGTGTCGATCGCGAGGCGGATCACGAGCCCCGGCTCATCCTCTGCGCTGCTCAGCCGGACGGCCGCGGGAAGCCTCGGGCTCGGCGGCCAGTCCGGCCACCAACGGGCCTCGCGCCACCCCTCGCGCTCGCCGAAGTAAGAGAAGGTGCGATCGGCCGCGACCGTAGCGAGCACCACCGGCTCGACCGTGTCGAGCCGGGCGAAGCCCGTACCGTCGCGCACGAGGCCGGTGCGGCGCAGGGTCAACAGCCGTCCGCTGCCGCGCCCTTCGAGCGCGAACTCGACGAGCTCGAGCCCCTGCCCGGCCCGGTAGGGGGGCGCTGCCACCACGAACCGCACCCGGTCGGGCTCGCCCGAGAACGCCGCGAGCGGCCGTTGCGGCGGGCCCCAGTCGAGCGGCAGGGCACGAGCGAGGTCACGCCGCAGGCAATCGTGGGCGAGCGCGATCGCCCGGCTTTCCTCGGCCGCGCGCCGCTCGCGGGCGAGTGCTCGGCCGAGCACGTCGAGTCCGCCCGCTGCGACCGCGGTGGCGAGCGCCACGACCGTCACCGCCACGAGAAGCTCGAGAAGCGTGAAACCACGCCGGCTCATCGCGGGGCCGAAAGCTCGAGGGTGGACAGTGTCACGACCCGGCCCTCGTGGTCTTCGACACGGGCCTCGATCCGCCAGAGCCGCGCCCTTCGCTCGCGGGGTCGGGATGGCGCCGCCTCCGCCCCGGGCTCGCGAAAGGGCGTCCGCTCGAGCCGCCAGCGCAAGCCGCCGGCCGTCCCCTCGGCGATCGGCCCTTCCACGAGGAGGTCGAGACCGGCCCGCTCGAGCAGCGATTCGGCGAGGAGTGCCATGGCCGCCTCGCGGCGGCCGCGCTCGGCCGGCCCGAGGCCGGCACCGCCCGCTGCCAAGGCCGCCCCCAAAGCCACACCGAGCACGGCGAGCGCGACGAGCGCCTCGACCAGACCGAAGCCGCGCGGTGCATCGTGGTCAGCCGTCACCGCGCAGGATCCGGCCGGTCGTGGGTTCGATCCGAAGATATGCCCGGTCCTCGCCCGCCTCGATCCGCAACCGTGCCGGCGTGGCCGTACCATCCGGGAAGGAGCGCAGCGGCATGGGCCCCTCGGCGACGAGCCGAAGCCCCGCCGGCAGCAGCCGGGCCAGATCGGCGAGCCCCACCGTTTCGATGCGGGCCCCGTCGACCGCCCGGCCCCGCACCCGCTCGAGTTCGGCCGCGAGCGTCCGAACGGCGGCGTCGAGCCGGGCCTCGCGCAGCCCGAAGCGCGGGGCGACCGCGGCGAGCACCGCGCCCAGAACGAGGAGGACCACCAGAAGTTCGAGCAAAGTGAAGCCGCGCTCAGCGCTGCCCGGCCACGACATCGGCGGCCTCCCCGGTGCCCCCCGGCGCCCGATCCGCACCCAACGACAGGAGGTCGTAGGGGCCGCGCTCGCCCGGGCTTTTGTAGACGTAGGGGTTGCCCCAGGGGTCGAGCGGCACGCTCGCCGCGTCGAGATAGGGGCCGCGCCAACCCCTTACCCCACCCGGATCGCGGATCAGGGCCTGCAAGCCTTGTTGGGTCGTGGGGTAACTGCCGGTGTCGAGCCGGTAGAGGTCGAGCGCCTGCTGGAGGCTCTGGAGCTGCAGGCGCGCCGCATCGGCCCGCGCGCCGCTCAGATAGCCGAGCACCCGCGGCCCGGCGAGGGCGGCCAGAAGACCCAGGATCACGAGGACGACGAGGAGCTCGATCAGCGTGAAGCCGCGCTCGCCCGGCCGGCCAGCATGGGCCGACAGTCCGCCACCGGCCGGCCGGATCGGTGCTTCCTCCTCGGACCGCATCGGCCTTCCCCGGCTCAGCGGAGGATCTCGAGGCGACGCCGGATCCCGTCGCGCTCGACCTCGAGATGAGCGGGTCCGATCCCGGTGACGATCCAACCCGCGAACGCCGCGCCCGGCTCGACTCGGGCGAGCTCACCGCCTGCCGTGGGTGCGACGAGCGCCTCGCTGCGGCCGCGGCGGCTCACCGTGCCGACGAGGCGGAAGGGCGGCTCTTCGACCCTCCGCTCGGCCTCGGGCTCCATTTCCGGCTGCGGAGCGACCGCCGCCGGCACGATCGCGCGGGCCGGCCGCCGGGACGGCGTGAAGAGCGGCCGCTCGAGCACGACTTCGAAGGCTTCGGGGGGCGCCAGGTCGAGCCGTCGAGTGGCTCGCAGAATGGCACCCAGAGCCGGATCGGTCGGCGCTCGCACCACGTCGCCGGGCGGCCGAGGGCGGGCCACCGCGACCGTCGCCGGCGCCTCGCTCGAACCGTCGAACAGAAGCAAGCCGATCGCGAGCGTGCCGCACGCCACCACGATCTTGCTCGAAGGATGCCAACCGCTCATCCGACGATCGTCGACCTCGGTGGAGGAGACTAGGCACGGGCCGACCGACCGGGTCAACCCCGCCCTACCGAGCCCTTTTTGCCTGCCCTTCGTTGACGAACCCTTAACAGGCACGCTGCGCCCGCCGCACTATCGACGTCGCAGGCCGCCCGATCTTCCACGCGGCCACGGAGCCGAGCCCATGATCCACGAACCGCCGTTGCTCACCGTGCGCCGCCACTTCCCGCGCCCGACCGCCGCCCAGCTCGCCGCCGTGGCGGCCGCCACCACCGGCTGGCTCGTGGACGCCCAGAACGGCCGCGGCTCCCTCGGGCCGCGGATCAAGCCTCTTTTCCCCGACGACCCGAAGCTTTCCCGCTGTTCCGGCACCGTCCTCACCTGCTGGTGCGGCCCGGACGACAATCTGGCGCTCGCCGCGGCCGTCGCGCTCGCCCGCCCCGGCGACGTGATCGTCGCCGCGGCCGAGGGCTTCGAAGGCAGCGCGGTGTGCGGCGACCTCTTGGCCGGCATGATGCGCAACAAGAGAATCGCCGGCCTGGTCGTCGACGGGGCGGTGCGCGACATCGCGGGATTGCGCGAGACTGGCCTCCCGGTCTTCGCTGCCGCGGTGAATCCCGCCTCCTGCGTCCGTTCAGGGCCGGGAACGGTCGGGCTGCCGGTGGTCGTGGGCGGCCGGGCGGTCGCGAGCGGTGACCTTCTACTCGCCGACCCGGACGGCGTCGTCACCGTGCCGCTCGCGGAAGCCGACGCGGTTCTCGCCCGGCTCGCCGAGATCGAGGCCGCGGAAGCCGAGACCCTGGCGAAGGTCCGTTCCGGTCTCGAAGTGCCCGACTGGGTCGAGGCCCTCTTGGCCTCCGAGCGGGTCCGCTGGGTCGATTGAGGAGACGGTGGCGCGCCCTGCACCGGCTCGGCCCGGCCCCTCCCCCGCCGCGGCGACCGTCCGCGGTCTCCGGATCGTCGCCCTGGCCGCGGCGCTCGCGCTCGCGGCGGTCGTGGTCGACGCCCGCTCGCGGCCGTCGCCGCCGGAGCCCGTCGTGCTCCTTCCGGTCCCGGGAATGCTACCGGACCGGCCAGCGGGCCTCTCCGCGGCCCGGCCCGCACCGCCGCCGGCGCCCGAACGCCTCGCCGAATTCGAGGCGGTGGTCCCGCTCGCCGAGCCCTCGCCGCCGGGCCCCTCGGCCTCGGTATCGACCCCGAGCTCGCCCCCGGCCGCCGCCGAGGCCGTCGCCGGCGCGCCGGCGGAGCCGGTGAGGCCACCGCCCATCCCGTCCTCCACCGCCCCTGCGACCGTGCGCGACGGCGTGCTCGCCTACCAGATCGGCGACTATGCCCGCGCCGAGGCGATCTGGCGGCCGCTCGGCGAATCCGGCAACCCCCGCGCCCGCTTCCATCTCGGCGCCCTTTACCTCGAGGGGCGGCTCGGCCAGCCCGATCCCGAAGCCGCCTATCGCTGGCTCGCGCTCGCCGCCGCTGCCGGCCAGACCGCCGCGGCGCCGCTTCGCGACCAGGCAGCGGCGCGCCTGCCGCCCGAGCGGCTGGCGGCGATCCGTACCGAACTCGGCCTCGCTCCTTGAAGATCCCGGCGGCGGCCCGCCACGTGGACCGCGGCCGCTCGCTGCGATACATCCCTGGAGCGGATCGATCCCGAGGGAGCCCCTGTATGGCCGATGCCCTGCGCGCCGGCGAGCCGAGCCCGGCCGCCTTCTTCCGTGCCGGTCTCGCCGAGACCGACCCCGAGCTCGCCGCCGTCCTGGAAGGCGAACTCCGCCGTCAGCGCGACGGGATCGAACTGATCGCCTCGGAGAACATCGTGAGCCGAGCGGTGCTCGAGGCGCAGGGCTCGGTGCTCACGAACAAATATGCCGAAGGCTATCCCGGCCGGCGCTATTACGGCGGCTGCCAAGAGGTCGACCGTGCCGAAGCCCTCGCGATCGAGCGGGCCAAGCGGCTCTTCGGCTGCGCGTTCGCCAACGTTCAGCCGCACTCGGGCGCGCAGGCGAACGGTGCGGTCATGCTGGCGCTGCTCGAGCCCGGCGACACGATCTTGGGTATGGACCTCGCGGCCGGCGGCCACCTCACCCACGGGGCCAGGGCTGCGCTCTCCGGCAAATGGTTCCGCGCCGTTCACTACGGGCTCGATGCGCGCGGCTTCATCGATTACGACCAGGTGCGCGACCTCGCTCGTGCGCACCGGCCGAAAATGATCATCGCCGGTGCTTCGGCTTATTCACGGATCATCGACTTCGCCCGCTTCCGGGAGATCGCCGAGGAGGTCGGCGCCTGGCTCCTCGTCGACATGGCGCACATCGCCGGCCTCGTCGCGGCGGGGGTGCACCCCTCCCCGTTCCCGCACGCCCACGTCGTGACCTCGACGACCCACAAGACCCTGCGCGGGCCGCGCGGCGGGCTCGTCCTGACCGACGACGAGGCGCTCGCCAAGAAGATCAACAGCGCCGTCTTCCCGGGCCTGCAAGGCGGACCTCTCATGCACGTGATCGCCGCCAAGGCGGTGGCCTTCGGCGAGGCGCTGCGGCCCGAATTCAAGCTTTACGCACAGAACGTCGTGGCGACCGCCAAGGCCCTCGCGGCGGTCATGGTCGAGCGCGGGGCGGCGATCGTCTCGGGCGGCACCGACAACCACCTGATGCTGGTCGATCTGCGGCCCAAGAAGGTGACCGGCAAAGCGGCGCAAGACGCCCTTGAGCGGGCCGGCATCACCTGCAACAAGAACGGCGTGCCGAACGATCCGGAAAAGCCGACCGTGACCTCGGGGATCCGGCTCGGCACGCCGGCCGGCTGCACCCGCGGTTTCGGCGTCGCCGAGTTCCAGCGGATCGGCCATCTCGTGGCCGACGTGCTCGACGCCTTGGCCACCCGCCCCGAGGGCGATCCGGCGGTCGAAGCGCGCGTGCGCGCCGAGGTCGCCGAGCTCTGCGCCCGGTTCCCGATCTACTGAACCGGAAAGGCGCCGCGCCGACGCGGCGAGCCCGAGCGGCCGGCGAGGTTCAGCGCGGTGCCGGACGACAGGCGGGCTCGCCGCAAGCCACCAGGAGCTCGCCCGCGGCCGGCTCGCGCGCCGCGCGCAAGAGACAGCCCTCGTGTCCCGCGAGCTCGCCCGCGCAGCCGCGCAGCTCGATCGTCACGCTGGCCGGCACGAGCCGGATGCCGCGCGCCGAGGCGCCGGGCAGCCAGTCGGCGAGGACCTGGAGCGTGCTCGGATAGGGGTGACCGATCGCCACCGCCGAACCGGTCCGCCGGGCGAGCCGCTCGGCCCGCTCGAGCTGGGCGAGGATCGCCGCGGGCGTGGGGTCGTTGTCGAGGAACAGGTCGCGCGCGGTCGCAGGCACGCCGCTCGCGAGTGCGATCTTCCCCGCCACGCTCGCCGCGGTCGTCATGCTGTCGAGGAAGGGCAGGCCGAGCCGGGCGAGCTCGCCCATCACGATCGCCATGGCGCGCGGATCGGCGGTGAGGCGGCTACCCATGTGGTTGTTGACTCCGGCCGCACCGGGAACCCGGCCGAGCGCCCAGTGCAGCCGCCGACGCAGCTCGTCGGCACCGAGATCGGCGAGCAGCGCCATCGGGCCGGGATCCTCGCCGCCGAGCGGCTCCATCGCGAGGTGCAGGAAGACCTCGTGACCGGACGCCTTGGCCTCGCGGGCGAGCTCCGGGGTGCTCTCGCCATAGGGCAGGAAGGCCAGGGTCAACGGCCCGGGCAG
>Ga0068705_10000359_pt1 | contig 23644 bp, 16 predicted proteins | sample YNPMSTMetaG_FD_65631 | JGI IMG/M metagenome (GOLD analysis project Ga0068705, IMG submission 65631) | Anoxygenic and chlorotrophic microbial mat microbial communities from Yellowstone National Park, USA - YNP MS-T MetaG | ecosystem: Environmental > Aquatic > Thermal springs > Hot (42-90C) >... | reverse complement strand
GACGACGACTAGCCCCGTTGACCTAGACGCACGACACCGCTGGGAAAGGTTATGCGGGTGCAGGAAGGTTTTCCCGGAAGGCCTGGAGTACCTGGTAAAGATCGGCTGTGATCATCACTTCGTCATCGAGGAAGTCGCGGAGCCAGACGTAATTCATGCGTTGGGCCACCGCAAACAGCGGCAGCAGGTCTCCCAAGCGGACACGCACCTCTGGCTCCGGTGCCGGAGTGGGCTCCTCAACAGGGGGGTTGTACAGTCTCAGGCGCACAGCCATACCTGTTCCTCCATGGTGCCGACGGACCCCGCTTGCTCCTCCAGGAGCTTGCGAAGCTCCCGCGGGTGTCCGCCGGATTTCTGCTCGATCTGGTCATCGGCACTTCGGAGGAACGGAGTTGATCGTCCCGATAGGTTCAAGGGCACCCAACCAGGCCGGCGGCGGTAAAATGTACCACATGTACCGGCTCTGCCGGAAAAGTCGATTGCGACGGCAGGGAGAGAGTGGGCATGGCTTTGACGTTCGCAGTATTAGGAAACGGGTCCTGGGGCACAGCGGTCGCAGTGCATCTGGCGCAACATCCGGATTACCACGTCCGACTCTGGGGGGCCTTGCCCGAGACGGTCGAAGAGATGCGCCGCCTGCGGGAAAACGTGCCCCTGTTGCCCGGCGTGCGCATTCCGGAGAGCATCGTGCTGACCGCGGACCCTGCCGAGGCGGTGGAGAAAGCCGATTGCTGGATTTCGGCGATTCCCACGGCTTTTTTACGCTCCTCTCTGCAGAGGTTTGTGGGGCTGCCCTGTTCGGTGCCGATCGTCAGCCTGAGCAAAGGGCTGGAAAACGGCACATTCTGCCGACCCACGGAAGTGATCCGGGAAGTGCTCGGCGTCTCGCGACTGGCGGTGCTGAGTGGTCCCAGTCACGCCGAGGAAGTCGGACGAGGGTTGCCCGCAGCTGTGGTTGTGGCGTCCGAAGAACTGGAACTGGCCCTGTGGGTCCAACGGCACCTCGGCACGGAACGCTTCCGCATCTACACCAACAGCGACGTAATCGGTGTGGAGTTATGCGGAGCGCTCAAGAATGTCCTGGCCATAGCGGCCGGACTGTGCGAAGGTTTGCAATTCGGGGACAACGCCAAGGCGGCTTTGGTCACCCGCGGTCTGGTGGAAATGACCCGCTTCGGCGTCGCTCATGGGGCGGACAGCCACACCTTCCACGGTCTGGCCGGAGTGGGAGACCTGATCGTCACCTGTTACAGCGAGCACAGCCGCAACCGTCGGGTCGGTTATCGTCTGGGACGCGGCGAACCGCGGGAAGCTGTCCTGGCAGGGCCTCAGGTGGCTGAGGGAGTCTGGACCAGTCGGAGTGTGTACGAACGCGTGCAGCGGATCGGCCTGGAAACCCCGATCATGACCGGCGTCTATCGGATCCTGCACGAAGGGCAATCACCGCGAGACGCCGTCCGGGAACTCCTCCGCCGTCAGCCCGGCAGCGAACGCTGGTGAGCGATTTTCCGACCTGTCTTGCCGATCCCATTTTTCCAGACCCGACGACGGACCCCGCGAACTAGCTTCAACCGTCCACCATCCGGCTCCACCATATCTCATTCACCCGCCGACATCTCCCTGATGCTTCATCGGTCACTGGTGTTGGGGAACAGTAGCGTGGTCCGTGACCCTTCTCATTCGTGTGGGGTACGTTGGGATAGCAGAGCTTCGGGAACACTATGATAACAAATAGGGCCGGTGACACAGCGGGTTACGCTTCATGAGGGCCGGGGTCGATGGAGACGCTGCAGGTGGCGTACAAGGAGTGGGCCGTCGTGTGTCACGCGTTGGCGCACGGGCGGCAATCGATCTTGCTGCGTAAAGGTGGAATTGCCGAGACAGGAGGACAGTTCCGTCCTCACCATGAGGCTTTCCTGCTTTATCCGACCTATTTTCACGAGCAGCAAGCCGCCATCATTCCGGAATGGCAGGAATATCTGCCCCTGGTGGAGGCGGAGCGCCCTCCCGTTGGGGTGATCCGGTTCACCCACTGGGTCCGTGTTCAGCGAGTCGAGTACGTCCCGGACCTCAACGCCATTCTGGAGCTGCGCTCTCGGCATATCTGGACGGATGACGTGGTCCGGCAACGGTTCTTCTACCGCCAGCCGGGGTTGTTCGTCTTCCATGTGGAAACCCATCCCCTACCCCAGATAGTGGAGCGGATCGAACGCCCGGAATACGCCGGGTGCAAAAGCTGGGTGTATCTGGATCAACCGGTTCCGGTGTCTGAAGGGTCCCAGGAGCAGCCATCATGAGCCGAGCGGAAGAAGGCAGCAGTGACCGTCCCGTGGCCGTTGTCACCGGAAGCGGGCGGAGACGGGTCGGCTATCATGTCGCCCGTCGGCTGGCCCAGGAGGGATATGCCCTGGTGTTGCATTATCGCACGGCCGCTCAGGAGGCCCAGGAGCATGCCCGGGAATTGTCCCAGCGGTATGGGGTACCGGTGGTGGCCTTTGCCGCCGACCTGACCCAGCAACCTCAGGTGCAGCAACTGGTGCACTCCACACTGCACCAGTTCGGACGGGTCGATGTGGCGGTCCAGTGTGCGGCCATCTGGAAGCGCAAGAGCCTGGAAGAGACGACTGCCGCTGACGTGCAGGAACACTTCGAGGTGAACCTCCTGAGCACATTTCTGTTCTGCCAGTTGTTCGGCCTGCACATGGTCCGTCAGGAGCACGGGGGCTGCCTGATCACCATCGGCGACTGGGCGGATATTCGACCGTACCCCGACTACGCTGCGTATTTTGCCAGTAAGGCGGCGATCCCGGGTCTGACGCGGACCTTCGCGGTGGAGTTAGGTCGGCGCAACCCCCGCGTGCGAGTCAATGCCGTGCTGCCCGGCCCGGTGATGCTGCCGGAGGATATGCCCGACTCGGAGCGACAGGCCGTTATCACCGCTACCCTGGTGCAACGGGAGGGAAAGCCGGAACACATCGCCCAAGCGGTGTGGCATTTCGTTCAGAATGATTTCCTCACCGGCGTCTGCTTGCCCGTGGACGGTGGTCGCTCCATCTACGCCGCCGGCTGGTGAAATGATCCGTCCCAGCTTCTCGTCTTCGCTCCGTTCGTCCGGTCAGCGGGAAGCCGCAGATTCGACGAAACCTTACGCCTCGTCCGGTCAGGGGGAAGCCGCAGATTCGACGAAACTTTGGGCCACTTCACAGAGCCGTTGCAACAACGCCTCTTCCTGGAACGGGAAAACGGTGCGTAGGTCCAACCAGAGGCAGCCCTGGGTGAGTCGGACCATCACCGGGGGTTCGCCGGTGCGCAAACGATAGGCCCAGTCCTGTTCCGACCCTTGATGCGGCCGGATTTGCAGGACGTACGTCGGCACAGCGATCTCCGGCAGGGAACCGCCCCCGGCATAAGCGGTCTGAGCCAGCACCTCGACCGCTGCGGGAAACGAGCGGCCGTGCAAGTGCTCCCGGAAGGACTGACAGCGGGCGTGCAAGTGTTCCACAGGTGTAGTCAGCAGGCGCAGGACAGGAATCTGGTTTAGAGCCTGGTTCGGGTCGGTGTAGGCTTGGAGGGTCACGGCCAGGGCGGCCAACGTCATCTTGTCCGGCCGTACGGCTCGAAAGAACGGATCCCGTTCGATGCGGGCAATCCATTCCTGGCGACCCAGGATCAGGCCGGCCTGCGGACCCCCCAGCAATTTGTCTCCACTGCACAACACCAGGTCCGCACCGGCCCGGATACTGGCCGAGATCACCGGCTCACCCGTCAGCCCCCAGGGGGAAAGATCGACAGCCAGACCACTACCGATGTCGTCGATGACGGTCAATTGTCGGCGGTGGGCCCAGGCGACCAGTTCCTCCAGAGCCACCGTGCGGGTAAAGCCCCGAATCCGGTAATTGCTGGTGTGGATACGCATCACGGCAGCCGTTTGGGGACCCACCGCCTTTTCATAATCACTCAGACGCGTGATGTTGGTGGTACCGACTTCCCGCAGCGTCGCCCCACTGACAGCCATGATGTCCGGAATGCGGAAGCTACCCCCGATTTCGATCAGTTGACCGCGGGAAATGAGGACCTCTTTCCCCCCTCCGGCCACGGCTCGCAAGACCAGAATGGTCGCAGCGGCACAATTATTGACCACCGTGGCGGCCTCCGCCCCACTGAGACGACACAGAGCCTGCCGCACGTGCTCCTGCCGATGCGAGCGTTTGCCGCTGGACAGATCCACTTCCAGGTTGACGTAGCTGCGGGCCGCCTCATAAGCCGCCTGAGCCGCCGCTTCGGACAAGGGAGCCCGACCCAAGTTCGTGTGCAAGACAATGCCGGTGGCATTGATCACGGGACGCACGGAGGGCAACCGCTGCCGCTGAAGCCGAAGCCGGGCCTGTTGCGCCAGATGCGCTGGGGTCAGTTCCGCCGCCTCCAGAGAATCGCCGGCCTGCAAGCGTTGACGCCGCTCGGCCAGCACCTGCCGGACCGCGTCCGTCACCGCCGCGGTGCCATAACTCTGCCGTAGCTCCGCCAGCACCGCCTCCTCCAAAACTCGCGACACCGCCGGCAAACGCCGCAAAGGATTATCATCGTTCATGTCAACCTACCAGACAACGCACCAGACCAAACGCCAACCGCTACTCAAAGCATCGGAGGATCGCGCCTCGGCCTGTGTTTGCTGTCCAATCTAGCAATGCCAAAGGCCCAACGGGAACCTCTCAGCCCTTCCGCCCTGGGCTTATCATGGCTTAAGATATAGATTTTCTAAAATCCATAGGTACCATCGATTGATGAGGAACCCCGCTTATGCCCTTGGAATTGCATCAGCTGCGTTATTTTGTAGCGGTGGCGGAAACGGGGAGCTTCACCCGCGCCGCGGAACGGGAAGGGGTGACCCAACCCACCTTGAGCGAGCAGATTCTCCGCCTGGAGAGCAAGCAGCACGGGGTAGGCCAGCGACTCTTCGATCGCCTGGGACGGAAAATTGTGCTCACGGAAGCCGGTCAGCGTTTGCTCCAGCATGCCCAGCGGATTCTGGCGGCGGTCCGAGAGGCGGAGCGAACCCTGCACGATATGGGCGAGCAAAGCCAATTGCGGGTGGGAGCGATCCCGACCATCGCCCCGTTCATACTCCCCCAGGTCTTGACCCGTTTCCGCCAGCAGTATCCGCTCGCTCAGCTCCAACTGGTGGAAGATGTCACCGAGCGTCTGGTGGCGGCTTTGCGTCAGGGTGAGTTGGATGTCGCGGTGATGGCTCTGCCGGTGCGAGATGATCACCTCCATGTGGAGCGCTTAGGGAGCGAGCCCTTGGTAGCCGCCTTGCCTGCCCAGCATCGGCTGGTCTCACGCGAAATCGTCCGCTGGGCCGATTTGAAAGAGGAACCGTTCATTCTGCTCGATGATGTGCATTGCCTGGGCGAGCAGGTTCTGAGTTTATGCCGGCAAAACGGCATGGAGCCGAAAGTGGTGTGCCAAGGTGAACAGATAGTCACTCTGTTGGGTCTCGTCGCGGCTGGCCTGGGGGTTACCATCGTCCCCGAAATGGCTGCGGCCAGCCCGTGGGCGCAGGGTTGCGTCTTCCGCTCCCTGACGCGACCCGTACCTCAACGGACTTTATGTGCCGTCTGGCACAGGCACCGCTACCGTCCGGCTGTGCTCCGCCACTTCATCGCTCAGTTACGCCATGCCTAGGGCCGATTGCGAGCGGGACTGGCCCGACGTTCCGGCAGAGGGCAGCATAGCGGTGGGAAACGGCCAGCGTGCCTGCGCAGCGGAAAGGTCCAAGACCTGTCACATCTCCACGGGTAGCAGAAAGCGTCGCAGAAAGGCCACGCCAGCCCGCACATCTTCCAAGCGTCGTTCTCCTTCCAGGCGTTCGACAGCCAGCACGCCGTCATAATTCATGACCTGCAAGGCGGCGGTGAGAGCAAGCCAATCGACTTCCCCGGCTCCGAGGGGCACTTCCTGTTGTCCCCGGGCCAGGCCCGCGGGCCGAGCATCCCGAGCGTGGACATGGACCACCCAGCCGCTCAAGCGGGTCAACTCCGCCAGAGGCTCGTATCCGTGGACCAGATAATTGGCCGGGTCGTAAGTGACTTTCAGCCGTTCGGTATCAAAGCGTTTCAGATAAGCCGTCACGGTCTCCGCGGCATCCCAGCCCAACTCCAGGGCCAGGAACACACCATAGAGGTCGGCGTATCGGGCCAGTTCATGCAAGGTTTCCCGCAAGGTACGGCCTCGGGGGGAATCTTCTTCCTGAGGGATTTTGGGGCACGGGAGCACCAGGCAGCGGCCGCGCAGGTCGGCCACCAGACGGAGCACCTTATGGATGTGGTCGATGCGGGCCTGCTGTCCGTCGGCCACATCCAGACCCCGCCGCAGGGGAACGTGCAACGCCGCCAGTTCCAGACCCAGACTGCGCACCAACTGCCCAAAATCCCGCCGACCGGTCGCGCTGAGGACATCCGGGGCCAGGGCGTCCACGGCATCCGCCTGAATACCGCTCACTCCCAATCGCGCTGCCTCCTCGATCGCTTGCCGTAGGGGCAACCCCGTGGATTCGATCACCAATCCCAGACGCATCGCGCTCATACCTTTTCGCCATCCTCCCGTTGGTCGCGAGTTCCCCGTTGGCTAAAACCGTGCAGGTTGCCATGATAGCGGTTACCCTGTGGGGATATTATCCTCGGGTTATGATCTTCTGGTCCCGCTAGAGTGATCCGCTCTTGATCGATTCTCCTCTCGGGGCAGGTTCTGCAAGCCGATGGGCGTCGGTTCATCCTGATCCGCCGGATTCGCTTCGATGTTCCCGCCCAGATCAAACCCCGGTCGAGAGACGGATGATTTCGCCGGCGGGTCAGCCTTACGCGGGGAAGAAAGTTCCAGTTCCCTCTCACGCGGGGAAGAAAGTTCCAGCGGCGAAGGTTCCAGGAACCAGGAGAAGGGGCGGACCAGGCGGCGAAAGTCCGACCGATGCAAAAAGACGGTTTGCCAGCGTCTGCTGCGTTGTCGCATATGCTGCCGGTAAGCATGGACATCGACGCCGCGGATGAGGTACAGCTGGCCTTGCCAACGGATCAGGTCCACGGTCCCCGGAGGCAGGACCACGTGCTCCGCCACAGCATAGACGAAAGCCAGGACCGGTTGGAAGCAGGGTCCCAAATGGTCCGCCCAGCGGGGTAGAGCTTCGACATCCTGGATATGGCACCAATTGGGCCAGACGGAACAGGGCCGATCCGGCGTACCGCCCAAGCGTCGCCCTTTGACATCGACCACCAGCCTGGCCCCCTCCGGACCACCATGGCCGAGGACCAGGAAGTCCGGCGTCTTCACCCTCTCCTGCTGGAATTGCTGACGGTGGATTTCGGCCAGAGGGAGGACTACGGCACCCCAACGGCGTGCCCAGGTCGCAAAAACCCGCTCGTAGGGGTTATTCCGCTTCATACCGCAGGGGTTTCCGTTGGCCTCGGCGCCGCTTCCGGTGTGCGCAGGAGGGTTTGGGTGGCTTCCACCACCTCGGCCGCCGGCACGGTGATTTCCACCCGTCGGGGCAGGTCCTTGATCTTCCACAGACCGCGGGCAAATTCTTCGGAGCCGGCGATGAGGGCACAGCGCAGGCCGCGCTTTTCGGCATAGGCCAGCTGCTGGCCGATCTTTCTGGCTTCTGGGTACACTTCGACGTCCACCCCGGCTGATCGCAACTGCCGCGCCAGACGCAGATAGTCTGCCAGATGCTCCGCATCGAATTGGACGATGAGCACCTCGGCGGGTGTTTGCCGCTGGCTCAGGAGCGGATGCTGCAATTCTTCCAGCGCCGCCACCAGACGATCCAAACCCAAAGAAGCCCCCACTCCCGGCAGCACCTGACGGGTATATTGGCCGGCCAGATTGTCGTATCGTCCACCGCTGCAGATGCTGCCGATGCCGGGCAAGTCGGTCAGGAAGGTTTCGTACACCGTGCCCGTATAGTAATCCAGCCCGCGGCAAATGCTCAAATCGATCACGATCCGTTCCGGGGGTACTCCCACCGCTTGAACGACGTTGAGCAACTGGCGGAGACGGCGCAAGCCCTCTTGGGCCCACGGGTGGATCTCCGCGCCGAACTCGGCCTGGACCCGATCCAGCAGCTCGGGGGACGAACCCTGCCACTGGGCCCAACGCAGCAACTGCTCCGCCTCCGCGGGGGTCACGCCGGCGTTCCGAACCATTTCCTCCGCGACTTTGTCGTGGCCGATCTTGGGAAGTTTGTCCAAGGCCCGCAACAAAGGCACAGCTTGCTCCTGCCGGCCGTGTTGGGCCAGATAGCCGTTGAGCAACAGGCGGCTGTTGATGTGGATGACAAAGCGGGGCAGGTCCAGGGTCACCAGGAGATCGTGGATGACCAGGGCCACTTCGATATCTGCCGCATTCGCGGTGGTCCCGATGATGTCGAAGTCGCATTGCCAGAACTCGCGATAACGTCCTTGCCCCGGCCGTTCGCCCCGCCAGACCGGTCCCATGGCATACCGCTTGAACGGCAGGCCGAACTGGTTCACATACTGGGCTGCAAAACGGGCAAAGGGAACGGTCAGGTCGAAACGCAGACCCATTTCCTCTTTATCCCCCTTGGCGCTCCGCACGCGGTAGATCAGCTTATCCGACTCGTCCCCGCCCTTACCCAAGAGGATCTCCAGGGCTTCGCACGCCGGGGTATCGATCGGCGTGTAACCATAGGAGCGATACACCTGACGCACCCGGCGGAGGATTTCTTCCCGGGCCAACATCACGGAAGGGAGATAATCCCGAAAACCTGAGAGCGTCCGTGGGGGAATCAGATCCGACACAGGATATTTTCTCCATCTGAGTTCGTTATGGGGACAACCTGAGTCTGCTCTGGGGATCAAAGTGGGCTTGCGGCAGGGGTCCGCCCGTGTGCCCGATGCGGTTGTTCTAGGACATGTTCCGCTTGCGGGCGCTCATCTGCTCCAGGAAGCGGCGTTCTTCGGGAGTCAGGGCCTCTTTGCCATAGCGGGCGATCTTGTCCAGCAATGCGTCCATGCGTGCCTCATCGCGGGCCAGTTGTTCCTGTTCACGTTGGCGGCGCCGGGCCTGACGGGCTTCCCGCCAGCGTTGCCACCAGCTTTTGCGTGGGGCGGCCTCCTCCTGCTCCTCATCGTAGCGCAAGCTGGTGTAACCCGCGGAGAAGTCGTAACCAACCACTCCCCGCGCCTCCGGCTCCCAATACACCAGGCGCCAGGCCTCGAAGAACATGAAGATCGATAGGGCCAGAAGCAGGGATTCATTGACGGCAATCGCCCCGATCAGAAACAAGGCTCCCACCACGAACCCGCTGTACCCCGCCACGGTGGCCCCCTGCTCGTAATCACTGCGGGACCAGACCAGGCTCTGGAGTATCCGCCCACCATCGAGGGGGTAAGCGGGAATCAAATTGAACAGCAGTAGCAGCCAGCTGAGATAGAACGCGCGATGCATCCAGACGATCCAGGTCGGCGCTAGGGCTCGTTCCATCCTCGGTTCCGTCTTCCAGCGGGGAAGAATCTCGAATTCCTGCAAGCCGAGCTCACGCACCTCGGGTCGCCAGAGTCGCTCTTCTGGGGCGATGTTCTCGCTGGGGTACAACCGCAGGCCGTAGGAACTGGTGTAAACCCGCCCATCGCGATAGTTCTTCAGCTCAGCCACGAAAGGATGGGACAGGGGGTTGAGATTGGGCCAGTATCCCGCGGCGATCAGGACCAGAGCGATTCCCAGACACAGGGCGGCATTGGCCAGGGGTCCGCCAGCAGCCGAGATGAGGTGGGCCCGCGGATGCCACGGCACATCCACCGTGGCAAAACCTCCCAAAGGCCAGAGCATCACCTCCTGTGCCTCACCACCCACGGATCGAGCCGCAAACACATGGCCGTACTCATGAATCAAGACGATCCCGAAGAGCAACACACCCCAGAACAGCAGCAGATCGGTCCAGGCGATGGCCTGCGTTTCCGCCAAGGCCATCCGCAAAATCAGACCCAGGACGATCAGAAAGAACAAGATATGGACTTTGACCCGGACTCCGAAGAGTCGAAACAGGGGCAAACCCCATCGCAGAGGATCGCGCATACCATCCATCCTTTGCCAGCCGCGGTCGCTACACTTTATAGTGTTATCCTAGCCGGCAACAGGGTAGACCGCAATCAAAGCTCAGTGGCGCTTCCTATGCCGGCAGAAGCATCAACAGCGACCCGGCCCTCAGCAGTAGCAGGAGCGGAGCAGTGGCAGGAGCACCGAAGGCGCCCGAGCGCGGCATCGGCTCACGATTCCGTCACGCCCCGCCACCAGCCAGCGGGTCCCCAAACGGTTTCTTCCCGCGGAGTCCGACCATGCAGCCAGCCCCGACGGCTTCCCAGCGTCAGATCATCTATACCGGCCGGAAAATCCAGGTGGCCACCGACCTGCTCACCACCGCCGAGGGTCGGCAGATTCGTCGGGACATCGTCCTTCACCCTGGGGCAGTTGTGATCCTGCCGGTATTGGACCGCCACCAGATCGTCTTGCTGCGGAACTACCGGTTCATCGTAGAAGACACCCTCTGGGAAGTGCCCGCCGGCACCTTAGAAAGCGGGGAAGAGCCCCACGCCGCTGCCAGGCGGGAACTGGCCGAAGAGACCGGCTACCAGGCCGCCCGCTGGCACTACCACGGCTTCATCTACCCTTCTCCCGGTGTACTCACCGAGAAGATGCATCTGTTCTTCGCCCTCGACCTGACCCCTGGGTCGGCTCACCCCGAAGCGGATGAACACCTCCAACCCGTCGTAGTGCCCCTCAACACCGCCCTGGACATGATCCGTCGTGGTGACATTCGGGACGCCAAAACCATTACCGCCCTGCTCCTGTGGGATCGCTTCTATGCCGACCTGCTCCTGCCCGCACCCCGCTGCTGACTCTGTCCTCCTCTTCTGCCCGCGCTGGAACTTCTCCCCCCGGGCCGCAACTTCTCCCGCCCGTACCAAACCTTCTCCCGCCTGTACTGCATTTTTCCGAGGCATTCCCTCGGAGGAACCACCAGGAGCAACACTCCCCCAGGGGAACAGCTTGCCGGTGGCAGGGTCCAGGACGTGCGCCTCAGCGGAACAAACTCGGCGAAACCACACGCATCAGCGGTACAAACAGGGGGAACCCACCAGAGGCGGTGTCACCCAGCATACCACCCCGCCCGCCCTGAACACAAAACCGGTGCATGGTTGGCCCAATCGGGTAAACTACGAGTACTTTCTGCTAGGAGTGATGGAGGACGGGGACTGTGGTATCACTACGGGCACTGAATGAACTGGAGCCCTGCGGAGCCGAGGTGGAGGAGCACACCGATGAAGCTAAACACGTTGCGGTTTGGGCAGTCACTTTGGGCTTTGTTGGGGAGCTGTTTGGTTCTGCTCACTGGGGTCGTACTGGCCCAGCAGCGGGAACACAGTCGGGAGGCGAGTGGGTCAGGCCGGTCAGAGACTGTGGTGTGGGAAGTCGCGACGTTCGAGGCGGATATTACCATCCCCCTGGGTCATGCGTGCATGGGGGGCGGGGTAGCTGAGGCCCAGAAAATCCTCGATCCGCTCTGGGCGAAGGGTTTTGTCCTGCGTCCTGCGGGTATCTCCCGGAAGGGGTCCGAGCCGTTGGCCCCGCTGCCGGCAGGCCGAGCTGCCTGGTTTCCGATCGTGGTCGTGGCGTTGGATTGGTGCCAGTGCAACAACGACTCGAACGACCGCTGGCGTGTTGCGTTGGCCGAGGCGGCTGGGACCACACGGGAACGCGTCCTGCTCGCCACAGTGCATCAACATGATGCGCCGATCTTCGACCTGCGGGCCCAACAGTTGCTCGATCAGGTGGGCAAGAAAGGGTGGCATTGCGATCCGCAGTTCCACGAAACGGCCGTGCAGAGGGTAGTCCAGGCACTGCGCCGGTCCCTGGAGAAACCCCGGAGGATCACGCACGTCGGATTGGGCCAGGCGCAAGTCGAACGCATCGCCTCGAATCGCCGGGTCGTGTCCCCGGAGGGTCGGATCAGTTGGAACCGGGGCAGCCGCAGCGGTGATCTGTACGGGGCTCCGGAAGGTGAGATCGACCCCTGGCTCAAGACGATCAGTTTCTGGCAGGGTGACACGCCGATTCTGGCCTGGAGTTGCTATGCGGTCCACCCCATGAGCTACTACGGCAAGGGGCAGGTCTCGGCAGACTTTCCTGGCCTGGCCCGAGCACGCTGGCAGCAGGACGATCCGCGGGTGTTTTCCCTCTACTTCACTGGTTGCGCCGGCGATGTCACGGCAGGCAAATACAACACCGGCACACCGGAAGACCGCCGGGCGTTGGCGGACCGCCTGTACCAGGCCCTGGTGACCGCCTGGAAAAATACTCAACGGTTCTCCCTGCACAGCGTGGAGTTGCGGACCGCTCCCCTGTTCCTTCCCCCCCGTGATGGCGGAAAATTCACCGTGGCGCAGATGCAGCGGATTCTGGCCGACGAACAAGCCTCTCGCTGGCAGAGGATCTCCGCCGCCCTGGGTCTGAGCTGGCGGGAACGAGTGGCGGCAGGCCGACCCATCGATGTCCCCTGTCTGGACCTCAACGGCGGCCAGGCTCTTTTTGTGGTTCTGCCGGGTGAAGCCTTCGTCGGCTATCAACTCGCGGCTCAAAAACTCCGCCCCGATTCGTTCGTGATGGTAGCAGGTTTCGGCGATGGTGCGCCGGGGTACATCCCAACCGACCGCTGCTGGAAAGAAGGATACAACGACGATTACTGCTGGGTAGCACCGATGACCGACCTGCCGATACTGCACGTCTTGCGACAGGTCTTGAAGGTGCCGGCCCGCAACGCCTCGGTGATTCCTCCTCCGCTGCTCGCCGAACAAACCGCCGCCAACAGCCCGATTCCCCACATCCATCGCGAGGTGATTTACCAAGAACTTCACCCGCAGTATCAGTGGTTTCACCCCCGCGCAGCAGCGATCCCACCGGCTGGTCCACGCACTCTCCCGACCGTGATCATGACCTTGCAGAAGCATCTGGTGGTGAGCGATTATTACTCCGGCCTGTATGTTCTCCGTAGCGACGATCTGGGGCAGACCTGGAAAGGTCCCACTGCTATTGCGGAACTGGATTGGGTGCGTCAGGCGGACGGCACTGTCCTGGCCATGTGCGATGTGACACCGGGCTATCACCCCCCGACCGGAAAGCTCCTGGCTCTGGGCTGCTCCGTCTATTACGATGCTCAAGGCCGCCAGCTGCAGGACCGCCCCCGCTGCTCCCAGGTAGCCTACGCGGTGTACGACCCTCCCACCGATCGCTGGTCCCCCTGGCAGATCCTGGAGTTGCCCGCCCAGGAACAATTCCAATTCCTGGCTCGCAACGGCTGTGGTCAGTGGCTGGTTGCAACCGATGGTTCGCTCCTTGTGCCCATCTACTTCGCCCCTCGTGCCAACGTACCCTTCAAGGTCACTGTGCTCCGTTGCCATTGCGATGGACGAAAAATCACCTATCGCGAGCATGGCGATGAACTCGAACTGCAGGAAGTCCGCGGTTTGAGCGAACCGTCCCTCATCCACTGCGGCGGCATGTACTACCTGACCCTTCGCAACGACCGTCGCGGCTACGTAACCCGGAGCAAGGATGGCCTGCATTGGGAACCGATTCGACCCTGGACCTTCGACGATGGCTCCGACCTGGGTAGCTACAACACCCAACAGCACTGGGTGAGCTGGAAGGATGAATTGTATCTGGTTTATACCCGCCGTGGCGCTCAGAACGATCATATTCCCCGCCATCGGGCACCGTTGTGGATCGCCCGAGTCGATCGGGAAAAACTGCAGGTCCTGCGGAATACCGAACAAGTGGTGCTGCCTGAACGCGGCGCCATGATGGGCAACTTCGGAGCGGCGGAGATCCACCCCCACGAATGGTGGATCACCGTGGGAGAAAATCTCCTCCCCCAACGGACGGCCCAACGAACCCGACCCGATCCCCGCGGTGCGGATGGCAGCGTACTGCTCGCACGCTTGATCTGGCCCAGAAAGTAGCCCCGCATTGCCGGCAGCCGGCCTTCTCCTGCTGCCTGGAGCCGTGAGATAACCGGAATTCGAACCTTGCGGCTACTGGTAAGCTAACCCGCCTCCCCTTGCCGGCTGCGGTCGTGAGACAACCCGGTTTCCGATCCGGCATCCCCTTTCTTCTATAGCCCGGCTTCTTCCTTCTGGTGCCAGGCTTCTGAGTTGATGTCTGGAATAATAAGAGTTGAGTCCATAAACCATATGGCTGAGTGGCACGGCCGACCCCGGTCCACGCGCTCCCCACCCGCACCCGACGGGACTAGATCTGGAACGCGGCCTCTTCGCCTGGTCGGACCAGGGTCACCTCTTTTCCCGGTCGGACGCGTTCGCCCCCGTAGCTCAGTGGATAGAGCATCGGTTTCCTAAACCGAGGGTCGCAGGTTCGATCCCTGCCGGGGGTAATTTGACAAAACTCGAAGAACCGAATCAAACTGCTCTGTTCCAAACCTCTCTCCCAAGTTCCCCCATGTGCTTCTTTCGGAAATCTCTGATGCCACCCCATCCAGCTTCCCCACCACCGCTTCGGCTGTGGACACTATTGCCGGACGTCATCAGAAGCGCATCCCTCCTCAGTTCTCCCGCATTTCTCCTGCATTCTCCCGAAATTGTGTGGAGAAGGGTGTTAGTCCCTCGGCGGGGCAGGCGTCTTTACCCTTGGAGTATGCCTTGGATACAACCCAGAATACGACGCTGCAGAGGGATGCGACCACGGGCGTCGATTTTGATGGGACGGGGGATAGCGGGAGGTTGCATCATTCACTCTAAGGAGAAACTATGAGCGAAATAGCCACTGCGCAAGCGTCCACCATGCAGGAGGGGGACCTGGAAGCGATTGAGAAGTTCAAGGCTGCCTTCGACAGCATCAAGCAGCAGTTGCACCGGGTGATTGTGGGTCAGGAAGCAGTGATCGAGGAATTGCTCATCGCCTTGTTTGCGCGGGGTCACTGTTTGTTGGAAGGGGTGCCGGGACTGGCCAAGACGCTGATGATCAGCACTCTGTCCCGGTGCTTGAATCTGGAGTTCAGCCGCATCCAGTTTACTCCGGACTTGATGCCCGCCGACATTACGGGGACCGATTTTATCGAGAAGAATCCGGTCACGGGGACATTCGAGCTGTTGTTCCGTCCGGGGCCACTCTTTGCCAACATGATCCTGGCGGACGAGATCAACCGGACTCCCCCACGGACGCAGGCGGCGTTGCTGGAGGCAATGCAGGAACGGCAGGTGTCGGTCGGTCGTGTGCGGCATAAGCTGGCCAATCCGTTTTTCGTCCTGGCCACGCAAAACCCGATCGAGCAGGAAGGAACCTATCCGTTGCCCGAAGCCCAACAGGACCGTTTCATGTTCAAGGTGTTTGTCAAATATCCGAGTTATCGGGAGGAGTTCGAGATTGCCCGCCGGACCACTGGGGTGCAGACGGAGGAGATCACGCCCGTGCTCAACGGCGAGCAGATCATCGAGGTTCAGACTCTGGTTCGGAAGGTGCCCGTCACAGATCATGTGATCAACTACGCGTTGGCCCTGGTCCGGCAGACGCGGGTGGGGGAACCGGGTGTGCCGAAGTTCATCAAAGACTGGCTCAGTTGGGGTGCCGGACCCCGAGCGGTACAGAATCTCATCCTCGGCGGCAAAGCCCGCGCTCTGCTCTACGGGCGTCCTTATGTCACCACTGATGATATCAAAGCGCTAGCCTATCCCGTGCTCCGTCACCGCATTCTGACCAATTTCACCGCTGCTTCAGAAGGCATTACCCCCGATACCGTCATCCAGAGATTGCTCGAGGAAACGCCTGACAAGGAGGGAGCGTTGACAAGCGATGAGCGCTTCCGCAAGATCTTCGCCTCCTGAAGCAAGATCTTCGCATCATGAACGGGATGGCACTGACAGACCGCTGTTACCTCCTCTGCGGGTATTCTCTTTCCTCTCTCGGGCAGAGGCGGACGCATCCTTTTTCCAGAAGGCTCTGATAGGAAGCCCGCTATGGCCAGACGCGATGTGAGCGATCCCCGCCGGTTCCTGGACCCCACGGTCATCGCCCGGATTTCCCCGCTGGATTTGCGTGCCCGGCAGGCGGTGGAAGGTTTTCTCAGCGGTATGCACAAAAGTCCGGTGTATGGCCAATCGGTCGAGTTCGTCCAGCACCGGGAATACGTTCCGGGAGATGATCTGCGGCGCATCGACTGGAAGGTCTGGCAGCGTTCGGACAAGTTCGTGATCAAGCAGTTCGAGGCGGAGACCAACCTGCGGGCGTATCTGGTGGTCGATAGCAGTGAGTCGATGCTCTACGGCGAAGCACGGCACCGCAAAGCCGGGACGTTGCATAAGTACGAATACGCCGCCACCGCTGCAGCGTGCCTGGCCTATTTGACGACAAAGCAGCAGGATTCCTGTGGTTTGATCACCTTTGATGAGGATGTCCGTCAGGTGGTCCCGCCCCGCAGCGGCCTGCCTCATGTGGACGCCATCACCAAGTCTTTACACATCAGCCAACCCAAGGCCAAAACCGACATCCGCAAAATTTTACAGCGTGTTGCCGAGTCGATGCCGCAACGGGGACTGGTGGTGCTCTTTTCCGACCTGCTGGTGGACCGCCCGCCGCTATTCCAGGGTCTGGAAATGCTCCGCCACCGCCGGCACGATGTCATCGTCTTCCACATTCTGGATGATGATGAGCTGCTCTTCCCCTTCTCCGGCATGACCCGCTTTGAGGGGTTGGAAGACCAGCCGCATCTGCTGTGCGACCCCCGAGCTCTGCGGGACAGCTACCTGGAAGTCCTGGAAGAATATCTGACGGAAGTGCGTCGAGGCTGCACACGCATCGGCGTGGAGTACCACCTGGTCCGAACCAGCGATTATCTCGATGCGGTGCTGGCCCGCTTCCTCTTCCAACGAATGTCCCAACGGAACGCGTTGGTACGACGCTGAGGAGAAACGCCAGGGAGAAACGCCGGTGAAGACGGACCAACCCCAAACATCCCACGGACCCACGGCTGGGGCGAAAACCAAACACGGCAGCTCCCATCCCACGGGGTGAGAGCAGAAACAGTACCTCTCATCCCATTCAACCCGGAGAGGAACCACCAGAAAAAAGTGAGGGGGAGTGCCGGCCTGGTTCGTTATGATGTGCCCGGTCCGATCGAGGCTCTCCTGGCTTCCCCTCCCTCGAAGGACGGACAGAGCAGATGACGGTGCGGACGGATCGAGTTGTGCCACCACGGACGGGTCGAAACAGTCGAAAGCGAGACGCGATACTATGGGGTCGTTGTTTCTCCATCCTGTGACCATGATGGTCGGGGCGGCTCTGATCAGCGCGCCGATCATCATCCATTTGATCAATCGGATGCGTTTCCGGCGGATCCGCTGGGCGGCGATGGAGTTTCTGCTCAAGGCCCAGAAGCGGATGCGGCGGAAGCTGATCATTGAGCAACTCATCCTGCTGCTTCTGCGCTGCCTGTTGGTGCTGTTGGTTGGCTTGCTGTTTGCCCGTTTTCTGGGTTGGGACCCGTTCGCCGGCAAAGAGACCCGACCGACGCTCCATATCGTGCTGCTGGACGACACTCCGAGCATGGGCGAAACGGGCGGCGATCCGCAAAGCACCCAGGATATTTATTCCCTGGCCCGTCAGCATTTGACGGAAAAAATCCTGCCAGCCACTCTGGAAGCCTCGACCCCCCAGTCCCTGCGTTTGTACCGCCTGAGTGATCTGACGGAGCTGCTCCCGTCGGACCCGGCGAGCGAGAGCGGACCGCGGCGGATCACCTCGGAGTTGCTGGAAACGGTACGGGCCACGCTCGCCCAGCAGCCGAAAGTCTCGACGGTTCGGAACAGCCTGGTGCATGGTCTGGAGAAAGCGAAGCAGGAGTGCGATCAGGCCGGTGCCAACACGGACCTGGCCCGGATCGTCCACGTTCTGACCGACCTGCGGGCGGTGGACTGGTCCCAGGAAGGGGAAGCCCTGCGGCAGAAAATCCAGGAGCTGCACGATGCCGGGGTCCAGGTGCATCTGATCGATGTGGCTCGTCCTCCCCGGCCGGCTGACAAGAGCCGCCATCTGAATTACAGCGACAATGTCGGCATCGTGGAGTTCCGTCCCCGCAGTCGCCTGGCGGCCCGCAACGATCCCGTCGATTTCGAGATCCGCGTGAAAAACTTCGGTAGCACGGACCTGCAGGACGTGCAAGTGTATTTCTTCCTCGACGGAGTAGGCCATATTATTCCCGAGTTACCCTTCGACCTCCTTCCCGCGGGCCAGGAACGAACGCAGTTGATCCAGGTTTCGTTCCCTGAGGCGGGCAGCAAGGATGATCCGTTATCCCGCTTCCACATCGTCACCGCCGTCATCGCCAATGTCCCCAATGACGCTCTGGCAGCTGACAACGTCCGCCATGCGGTCATCGAAGTCCGGGACAAACTGGCGGTGCTGGCGATTGTCGGCCCGGATGAGGACCTGGCCAACCCCGACAAAAAGAGCAACGACTCCTTCTATCTGCGCCGGTTGTATCAGGAGGCATTCCAAAGCGTCGAGTGGGTCACCGCCTTGCCCGAGGCGTTGGACAAACAGGACCTGCGGCAGTACAGCACAATTTTTCTCCTCAACGTCCCGCAGTTGAGCGAGTCCCAGGTCCGCAAGCTGGAGGCGTACATTCAGCAAGGCGGAGGCGTCGGCGTGTTCCTTGGCCCACGGGTCAACCGCGAAGCCTACACCCGTCTGATGTTCCGGGAAGGCCAGGGATTTTTCCCGGTGGAATTGCGGAGCGATCCCACGCCACCCCCCAGTGAAGAACAACGCTTGTTGCGCTCGCTCTCCTTGAGCAAACGGATTCTTGTTCGGGAAGCTTCCGCCCGACAACATCCTGCCATCGCCGGCCTGTACACGAACGAACGGGGTGACCCCGACAAAAACCAGGACATCGAACGTTTCTTCTTCTTCGTCCATGTGGATCAACACTGGCCCGTCTCACGCCTGAGCTGGAAGTCCCGAGACGACCGGACGGTCCAGGAACTGTTCTGCCTGCCCAACGACCGACCGATCGCCCATTACGAACCCCGTGTGCTGGAATTGCGGCGGAAGATCGTGGAGAAGTACGCCGAGCCGAAGTTCGAGCCGTACCGCTCGCTGATCGATGAACACCTGCAGAACATCCGCGCTCTGTTCGCAAATTCAGAAATGCCCCTGACGGAATTGGCCCGCCGGTTGGACCGTTTGCTGGCGGATGAAGTCAGCGAAGGGGATCCCCGCGAGGCCCAGTTGCGGGAATTCTGGAGTCAACCGGAGATGGGCGAACTGCGGCGAGAAGCCCAGACCCTGCGCGACGATTGCAAGTACGGTGATCCCCTCTACCTGGCCAAGCGTTTCGGCAGCGGTCGGGTCACGGTCATGACCACCACGGCCGGCGAACCGTGGACCGATTGGCCCAGCGGAGCGGGAGCCGCCGGTTGGGTTGCGGTCATGAAAGAAATGCAGAAATACCTCATCGGCGGCGGTGTGGAAGAAAACCGCAGCGTCGGGGAACCGTTCACCCTCCGCCTGGAAGCCGGACGGTACAAGCCCACGGCCCAACGGCTCTTCCTGACCACCGACACTTCCCGCAATGATCGAGGCAAGGCGGATGTTGTGCGGGAAGAACTGGGCGAATGGGTGCTCCCGCTGGAGGGAAACGAGTTGAAACTGGAAACGACGGAGAAGCGTCCCGGGGCCCTGTTGCTGACCCTGACCCGGCTGCGCCAAGAAGGCGATCCCCCCGGCGAACCCGCGGAAAAGCCGGAATACCTCGCCGTGACCTTCAATCTGGATAGTCAACGCGAAGGAGACCTGGCCCGTGCACGGGGCACCGACCTGGCGGAACTGGCCCGGGGCGCCCTGGTCCACTCCGCCGCGGATGCCGACTGGCTGGAGAACCTCAAACAAAAGCCCACGGACCTCTCCAGCGGCCGCTGGCTCTACCTGCTGATCCTGTTGATCCTGGTGTTGGAGCAGGCCATGGCGGTGCGTTTGAGCTATCACAGTCGGCCCGAAGATGTGGCCCTCCATGCCCCGAGTGCTGCCGCGGTGTACGCCCGTGGGACGCCGCCGCCGTTATCCTCCGGCAATGGTGTAGCTGCCGCACCCCCAGCCTCCGCTGTGGCCTCCTGAGTTGGGCGCTGGCCTCCTGAGTCAGGCGTGGAGTGTCCCCACCCTCCAACCCGTACTATCCTGCAACACTCGAGACTGCCATGACCCCAGAAACTCTTCGCGACACCGAATTCGTCTTCCGCCGGCTCGGAGAGTCTTTTCCGCAGTTTCTCTCGGATCTGTGGGCAGCATTACCCGAGAGCCTGGTGGGGCTAACGCTGCTGCTGCTAGCAGTCCGGTTCCTGGCCCGCCGATACTCCTCCCAAACTCGGCGTGCAGGTTTTGGAGTAGGCAAGCCCATCACGCTGACGCGACTGCTCAACGGTGCGATCTTTCTGAGCATCGCGGCTGTCATCGTCTGGTTCTTCACCGCTTTCTACTATCGGGATACCGCCCAAATCCGCAGCGGCGAAGCGGAGAGCACCCTCGGCGAAAGCAATCCGGTGCTGTGGTACGTCTGGGTCGGCGTTTTGCTGACCTTGGCCATTTTCTACGTCGGGGTGCAATATCTGCGGGATAGCCGGTCGATCCGCTGGTACTGGGCCAGCTTCCTGGCTTTGCTGCGGATTGCGGTTTATGCCATCCTGCTCACTGTCTTTTTGCTGCCGGCCCAACAAACCTGGGAAAGGACGGAGAAGCGTTCGCGAGTGGTCGTTCTCCTGGATGTTTCTCCCAGCGTAACCCAGGTCAGCGATGACATCAGCAGCGGCGGTCCACGCCCACCCCGGACACGCATCGAACACCTCATCGAGTTCCTCACCGATGAGCAGGTGCAATTCGTCCATCGGCTTCTCCAGAACAATCCCGTGGTTGTTTACGCCTTTGGAACCCGCCTGGATGATTCACCGCAAGTGATGGAACGGGGGAGCACCCCCTGGTCTCAGGCGGAGTGGGAAGCCTTTGTGCATTACGATTTTCGCCCCTTGCTGCTGCGCGGCTTGTCCCCGGCGGCTCAGCAGGCTTTGCAGAACACGACCGCACCGCCTTGGAGCGGGCCGCGTCCACCCGCCGGACAACGTCGGGCTGGACCACCTCAATGGGCCGACTGGGCCTCCCAATGGTACGCCCGCCGCGAAGAAGGACTCAGCCGCAATCCCCAGGAGCCTTCTCGACCTTTGGTGGCCGGTCTGTCTCCAGAGGATGACGCCATCTTGCGGGACAACTTGCGGAAACTGGAGCGCCGGATCGATGTGGCCCGCGCCATCGTTCTGGGCACCAACCTGCCCGATGCCCTGCTCACGGCTATCAACCGCGAAGCCCCAAACATGACCCAAGGGATCATCGTCTTCTCCGATGGCCGCAGCAACCTGGGCAGTGATACCGTCATCCGCGAGGTCCGTCAACGGGCGGCCCGGGAGAAAATCCCGATCTTCACGGTGGCCGTCGGCGTGGAGCGCCGCTTCACCAGCATCACGATCACCGAAGTGCAAACGGACGATGTCGTCACCCCGGACCAGGGCTTCAAGGTGGCTGTCCATGCCGATGGCGTCAACCTGGCGCACCAGAGCGTCCCCGTGGAGCTGGATGTGTTCTATCTCGGCAAGGAGGGACGCGTCTCGGACCTCAAGGATCGTCAGCCGGATTTCACCTTCAACGCCTCGACCCATCCCCGCAAAGAGCCGTACCAGATCACCTTCGCCCCCGGGGAACCGCCACATGGCCAGATCGAATTCGAGATCGACCCGGTCAAACTCCAGCAGTACCCGCAAGGGAAACTCCTCACGGAGGAATCCCGGGACACGGCGATCCAAAAGCCGGTCCTACGCGAGGGGGTTTGGGCGGTACGAGCCCGCATCCCCCGTCATCCCGACGAAGCCTTCCCGGAAACGGAACACACCCGTGAGCGTCTGGGGATCCAGGTGCAACGGAAAGTGCTGAGGGTGCTGCTTTGGGCTTCCGCCGCCCATCGCGAATTCCAGTTCCTGCGCACTTTCCTGATGCGGGAGGCCAAAGACAAGCGTGTCGAGCTAAGCATCCTGGTGCAGAATGAAGCCGGACGAAGCGGGCAACTCACCCCCAACCCCGACGAGCGCCTGCTCAAACGCTTCCCCGACCGCCTCGACCTGACCGATAAAAAAGTCGCCCCGGAGGACAAGGGATACAACCTCAACGAGTACGACCTGATCGTCGCCTTCGATCCCGACTGGTCGGAAATCACGCAGCAGCAAGCCGAACAATTACAAACCTGGGTCCAACGACAAGGGGGCGGACTGATCTTCGTCGCCGACCGCATCCACACGGCCCAATTGATTCGGCGGGGCATGGAAGCGGGAAGTCCACTCAACCCGATCCTGGAAATCCTGCCAGTGCTCCCTGACGACATCATTGCCGTCAAAATCCGTGCTATCGCCCGACATCCCCGCCGGCTCTACCTCAACCCCATTCCCGGCTCCGATCTGCTGCAATTGGAGGAATCGGATTCCTCAGCATCACCCTCAGACCCGAACCTTTCTCCTCAGGACCCCGTGGCGGGTTGGGAGCGGTTCTTCACCGATCGCGACCGTTACAGCAAGCATCCGGATTACAAGGTGGAGCTGTTCCCGCGACGTGGTTTTTACTCTTGCTACCCGGTTAAGGAAGTCAAACCGGGCGCTCACGTCCTGGCGGAATTCGCAGAGATCGATGAACGCGGCGAATTAGCCCGACGACCCTTCCTGGTCACGAATAATCCGGCAGCCGCCTGGCGCACCGCCTTCCTCGCCTCGCCCGAACTGTACCGCTTACAATCCTACCCCGGTCGTGGCAAGGAATATTATGAGCGGTTCTGGGGGAAATTCCTGCGTTACATGGCCGCAAAACGGAACGTCAAAGCGACCCGGGGCCGTATCCTCCTCAGCAAAGAGTTCCGCGTGGGTTCCCCCATCCGCATCCAAGCCCAGATTCTGGACCCCAGTTCCCGTCCCTATCCGCTCGAGGGAGGTGGCGCCATCAGTCCCAAAGCCAGCATCTGGCGGATTGCCCCCACAAGCGAACAACCGGAGCTGGTCGAAGCCGGCATCCCCTTGCAGCCCAAGCTTAGCGGCCGTGACTTTGAGGGTTACTACACCGGTCAGATCGTCGCAGACGCCCGTAAATTCCCCCCCGAAGGCGAATATCTGGTGCGGATCGAGGTTCCGGATAGCGCCGGCGAAATCCTGCAAAGCCGCTTCAGCATCGTCCGGGCCAACCCCGAGCTGGATAACACCACCCCGGACCACGCCGCTCTGTTGGCCCTAGCCAGCCCCTTCGATACGGATCTGCAACGACGGGTCCCGGAACGCGTTCAGACCCTCTGGAGCCAGCAACTGCCCAAAGATGACGGCGGGACCCCCAAGCTGAAATTCTCCCTCGAAGAGCGTGCTTTGGTTAGTCTCATCCCAGATTGTTTCCGAGCCGAGGAGCAAAGCTCCCTCATCCGTGGACCCGTCAACGACCTGTGGGACCGGGGGATTCAGCTTCCCCAACGGCGTGAGGATGGCTCCTGGTGGGAACG
>Ga0068705_10000356_pt1 | contig 23670 bp, 15 predicted proteins | sample YNPMSTMetaG_FD_65631 | JGI IMG/M metagenome (GOLD analysis project Ga0068705, IMG submission 65631) | Anoxygenic and chlorotrophic microbial mat microbial communities from Yellowstone National Park, USA - YNP MS-T MetaG | ecosystem: Environmental > Aquatic > Thermal springs > Hot (42-90C) >... | reverse complement strand
GACGAGCATGCCCCTCCGAAGGGTGGGATGGTCACGACTGTTGTGTCCGTTCGGGGGGTGTGCCTGTCACCACCGCCCGGAGGGGCACGTTTATCGTGCCCGCAGAATTGGGATGGATTATCAAACGTTGTGCCGCGGACCTGACGAGCAGGTCCCTCCGGGGGCGGAGGGGCACGCTTGTCGTGCCCGCTGAAGCTCCTGCCGACCCTCCTCCGTTTAGAGAAAGTCAACGGGCAGTTTCGCTGCAGCCGATGACAGCACGTCGTCCCGGTCCAGATGGGCGACATGCGACGGTACACGCTGAAATAATAACAGGTCTCGTGCCGGGATCGTCGGCCGATAGAGTAAAGTGGTAAGGCAAAAGGGAAAACCGCCTGCCCGGTACAATTGTCGGCTCAGGGCGCTAGGTTATACTAAAGGTTTACCCAAAGCCCTGGTGCCGCTTGATCCGACGCGAAAAGAGACATCATATTGGCGGTTGGGGGGCCGTTGTTGCAATGATGACCTGCGCCCGACAGAACTGCCTATTTTCACCGGGTGATTTAATCAACCCGAGTTAAAGGTTTTCAAAGTCAACCTCGCACATTTTTGACAATGCCACGTCCTGAAATCGTCATCACCGGCATCGGAGTCGTTAGCCCAATCGGCGTCGGCCGTGAGGCATTTGCGCAGTCGCTTTTGCAACAAAAGTCGGGGGTTGGTCCGATCGTCTCCTTTGATGCCTCAGGGTTGCCGGTGCACTCGGCAGCTGAAGTGCGGGACTTCGATTCGCGTCGGTTCATTCCCAACCGCAAGAGTGTCAAAGTGATGGCGCGCGATTCCCAATTGGGAGTGGCGGCCTCGGTTTTGGCCTGGAAAGACGCTGGCTTAGATTCGGCCGGGGTTGACCCTGATCGTGTCGCAATCGTCCTGGGGGCTGACCGCATTTGTGGTGCTTTGGAGGACAGCCAACCCACATATGAGGCGTGTATGACCGAGGGGCGTTTTCATTTTGAACGGTGGGCAACGGCCGGGATGCCTGCGACGTTTCCACTGGTGTTTCTCAAGGTCCTTCCCAACATGATCGCCTCGCACATCTCGATAGCGGTCGATGCTCGGGGGCCTAACAACACCATTCATCATGGCGATATATCGGCTCTCCTCGCGATCATCGAAGGGGCCTCTCTGCTTGAGCGTGGGCTAGCGGATGTTGTGCTTGTCGGTGGTGCTAGTTCCCAGATGAACCCCTTCGACTTTGCTAGATTCGCCGTGCTGGGCCGGTTTTCACGGGCCGTGGACAACGGATGTCCTGGTCCGCGGCCTTTTGATCGACAACGTGACGGCGAGGTCCGTGGGGAAACGGCGGCCATCCTTGTCCTGGAGCGTGCCGATCATGCCAGGGCACGCGGGGCTAGCATCTGGGGAACGATTCTCGGGTGGGGTCGCTGTCATGCTCCGCTCGACAACAATCATTCTCTCCCCTCACTTTCGCGGGCAATGTCGTTGGCAATGCAAGATGCTGGACTTCGTCAAAAAGAGATTGGAGAGGTGAACGCTCATGGCCTGGCGACCGAGGAAGATGACATTCGCGAGAGCCGAGCCATTCTCGAAACGTTGAAAGATGTTCCCGTTACGGCCCCAAAGAGCTATTTCGGTAATACGGGAGCGGCAAACGGAGCGGTGGAACTGGCAGTGAGCCTGGTCCTTGGCCGCCAGCGGCTCATTCCGCCGACTCTGCATTGCGACGAAGTCGATCCCCGGTGCCCCATCAATGTAGTTCATAACGGTCCTCGTTCGCTCGATTCGCCGTTTGTATTGACCGTCAACTGGACGTTGGCCGGTCAGGCGGCGGCACTGGCGGTGGAGGTTGCGACGGGTCACGAAGGTGCCAGTCAGAGTTAACGGTAAAAGTAAAATTCGATGGGGCACGTTTATCGTGCCCGTTCGAGGGCATCGCTTGTCATGCCCGACGAAGCGGAATAGATAATCCAACCCTGTGCGGCGGACGCGACAAGCACGTCCCTCCGAAAAGCGGACCTGACAAGCAGGTCCCTCCGAGAGAGCTTTGGGTTCAATCGCACCAAAGAGAGGCGTCTTGCCTACAAACAGGACGCGAATACCTCATTTCTCGCGGGTGATAAAACTGCCGAAAAGTGACCTGCCATCACACGAGGTGTTGGGACGCGGCGACCGCTGACTGGACCGTCTGGCGGGCCGATCGTGCTGACGTGTCCCACTGATAGCGGCTTAACTCCACTACCAACATAACGACGGCAATCACAATCGCCAGAAGGGACAGGCCCAGCATCACCGTAAAAATGTCCAGGCCGCGCAATCGTTGACGGAGAGACCGTTTTGGAGCTGGAGTCTCGGCAACAGGGGCTGCTGACGGTTCTGGCATGGGTGGGGCCATCATTTGGCCCGTCGGCCCAAGGTCCTGTGCCCCCTCGGTTTCAGGGGAAGCCCCCCCTAAAATGGCGTCCAAATTGAAGGCTTCATCATCAGGACGGGACACTACCAGGTCTCCTGCATCTCTAGAATGCTGTCAAAAACGCTACGGCGCGCGACTTTCTGGAAATCGCGGATTCAAGATCCCTGCTATGAGTATAGGCTCCCACCCGGGACCTTTGCAACTTTTTTCCATGGAAGGGTTTTTATGTTTTTCTGGGCGACTGTTGAGTTTCGTGCATGCGGCAAGGGTGTAAATCAGGCGAGCGCGAGGAGCAAAATGGCGGGCTGTGCTTGTCGCACCGGCGGCAGTTGTAAGTTCTTCTCCCCGAAAAGGCGCACAACTCAATCTTGGCCAGGCTGCGGTTAATGACATAGAATTCGCATATGGAAACTGCGGAATTTGGCGTGGGTGGCGACCTGGAGTTATTGCGGCCAATAATGGAGCGACTCCAGGCCCACCGGGAGTTTTGCAGAATTGTTGAATGCTTCCGCTCCGGAAACGGGGGGCAGATTGACGGAGTGGTCGGGGCTGGTGCTGCGCTATTTGCGGCAGCCATTGCCGAAGTTGCCCCCCGCGGGGTGTTTGTCGTCTTGCCGAGCGCGCGGTCTGCTCTCGGTTTTTGTGACGATTTTCAACTCTTTTCCGCAGTAGCCGTCACGCATTTTCCAAGGCTGGACCGAATTCAAGCTCACCTCTCCCCCGACGACGAAATCGCAGGAGAGCGTTTGAAGATCTTGCGAACCTTAGCCTGTCACGACATCCCGCCTGTTGTCGTCACTTCGATTGAAGCCCTGGTTCAGGCGGTTCCAGCTCCAAATGATGTCCGCAACAGCGTCATAAGCATTGAAGTCGGCAATTCACTCGAAGTTTCCCAGCTGCTCAAGACCCTGGGCGAATGGGGTTTTCGAAGTGTGCCCACCGTCGCGATGCCGGGAGAGTTTTCTCTCCGCGGCGGCATTCTCGATATCTTCTCGCCCGAGTGGTCATCGCCCTTGCGGATCGAATTGTTTGGAGATCAGATCGAATCGCTAAGACGGGTTGACCTCGAGACCCAGCGGAGTGTGGAGCGATTGGAGCGGGTGACTTTTGCGGCCCTTAATCGTCAGTGCGATTTGTCGGCAACACTCATTGACTATCTTCCCGAGGATGTGTGGGTCATTCTGGTTCAGCCTGACGCCATCGACGAGACGGCACGAGAGTACTTTCAGAAACTGGACCCAGAAGCAGACCGGGGCCACGTCCCTATGAGTCAAATCTGGGTCAAATGCGAACGGTTCTCCGCGGTCGAGCTATGGGATCTGGTGCCGGAGAGTGGCGCTGCGAGTTTTCACCTCGGGATGAAGACAGTGGAACGGTTTTCCGGACAGATTGACCGCATTCAGAGCGAGCTTGATGCCGGCAGTGAAGGTGACACGGTGTATGTCGTCTGTCCGACGAGGGCCGAGATTGCACGCCTTGACGAACTCTTGAGGAATACGAAAACACACCGAGAAGGACGTTTGCGATTTGTCGAGGGGCGGTTGACGGCTGGGTTTCGACTTCCCGAGGGGCAACTCGTTGTGCTCGGGTCGCACGAGCTGCTTCAAAGGACACCTCGCCAGATGGTGCCGCGCCGTGTGGCGAGTCGCCCGATCGGTGATTTCCTTGACCTCCGCGTGGGCGACCTGGTGGTTCATGTGGCTCACGGGATTGCGCGTTATCGGGGATTGGTTCTCCTTAACAAGGGCGAGCAGGCCGAGGAACATCTGGTGCTGGAATTTGCGGAGGGAACCAAGGTCTATGTTCCGGCTTCGAAAATTGGCCTGGTTCAGAAGTACGTTGGCGGCGCCCGGGCGCGACCGAAGCTTTCCAAATTGGGTGGACAGAATTGGCAACGTCAGAAAAAGGCCGTCGCCGAGGCCGTTTTCGATCTCGCCGCAGAAATGTTGGAATTGCAGGCGGTTCGGGAAACACGCCCTGGGATAGCATTTCCCCCCGATACGCTTTGGCAGCAAGAGTTCGATGCTTCGTTCCCTTATGAAGAAACGCCCGATCAGTTAGAAGCCATGGAGGCCATCAAGGCTGACATGATGCGGCCTCGTCCCATGGATCGCTTGCTCTGTGGAGATGTTGGGTTTGGAAAGACGGAACTGGCCATGCGGGCGGCCTTTAAGGCTGTGGATGCGGGCTATCAGGTGGCGATCCTCGTTCCGACGACCGTCCTGGCAGAGCAGCATGTGAGAACATTTCGGGATCGCATGGCGGAGTACCCCATCCGGATTGAGGTCCTTTCGCGGTTCTGCACGGCGAAGCAAGAGGCTGCGATCCTCAAAGGCCTGGCTGAAGGCTCGATTGACATTGTGATTGGGACACATCGCGTAGCTCAGCCCGATGTGAAATTCCAGAATTTGGGTCTGGTCATTATCGACGAGGAACAACGATTTGGGGTCGAAATCAAGGAACGGCTCAAATCCTTCCGACAGACGGTCGATGTGCTGACAATGACGGCAACACCGATTCCCCGGACGTTGCATATGGCCCTGGTGGGATTACGCGATATCAGCAATCTGGCGACACCACCTCAGGATCGTTTGGCTGTAGAGACGCACGTCTGTGCCTTTGATACGCAGTTGATTCGTCAGGCGGTACTCCGCGAGTTGAACCGGGGCGGACAGATTTACTTTGTCCATAATCGGGTGAAAGATATCGAGGCGGTTTATCGGATTCTGACGGCCGTGGTACCCGAGGCCCGAATTCGAATCGCCCACGCGCAGATGCCCGATCAGCAGCTCGAAGAGGTCATGCTATCCTTTGTTCGCCATGAATGCGACCTGCTCTTGACAACAACGATCATTGAAAGCGGCCTGGATATTCCAAACGCCAATACGATTTTCATTGATCACGCAGAGCGATTTGGGTTGGCAGACCTCCATCAGTTGCGGGGTCGTGTGGGACGATACAAACACCACGCGTACTGCTATTTGCTTATTCATCCGCATCAGCGGTTGAATCCGAATGCCCGCCGACGCCTCCAGGCGATTGCGGAGTTCAGCCACCTCGGGGCCGGTTTTGCCCTGGCCATGCGGGATCTGGAGATTCGCGGTGCTGGCAACATCCTGGGCACAGAACAGAGTGGCCATATTGCCACAGTGGGCTACGAACTCTATTGCCAGCTTTTGGAGCACGCAGTACGTCGGCTTCAGAATCAGCCGCCGCGGACGCACATTGATGTGGATATCGATCTCCCGTGCCAAGCATGTCTTCCCGATACCTATGTGTCGGATCACCGTGCCAAGATTGATATTTATCGCAAATTAGCTGGTCTCACCGATGTGACCCAACTTGCCGATTTTGCCGCAGAATTGCGCGACCGTTTTGGGCCTCCCCCACCGCCGGTTGTCCGACTGATCGATTTGCAAGAAATCCGCATTCATGCGCACTGGTGGCGCATCAGGGCGATTCGTTTGGAAGACCATTTTGTCGTTTTTCAGTACGTCGCCCGGAAGAAGATGGAAGCGCTTCGGAGTATGGTCGATGGGCGGCTTCGGATCGTTGATGCCAAATCGGCATATCTCGTGGCTGATGGTTGGGTTCACGATGTCGATCGCGTGATTGCGGAGTTAAAATCGCTGTTGCAGTATCGTCCGGCTCATCTTTATAATCCCGCCTCTTGAGATTGGACATGATAAGAAAGGTTTCGGCTCCGGCCGCGATCGTCTGCCGGGCAGTCGCTGTCACATCTGTGAAACATCTGAACCGTGGTGTGGAGCGAAAACAATGGAAGTTGACGGTAACTTTGTTGAACGGAGGTAAACGGGTCTCGGTGCGACAGGTCATCTGGCCGATTCTTGCGATTGTTCTTATTGCATGCGGCGTGCTGGCTTCTCACTCGGAGCCGCCGTATCGGGCTGCGACGATGGTTTCCCAATTGGTTCTGAGATTGTGGGAGCCTGCTGTCTGCAAGGCGGAGACCGCGGAATCGTCAACAACCGTGAAAAAGGCGCCTTCGACTCTGGACACGTCATGGTACGGCACGCGGGTCCCCCACCTTTCAATAGAGCGTAAACTACCAGCTTGGCCGCCGAGATTTGATGACAACTCATCCGGCAATCTCGTTGGCAGCGGCAGCAGGGATTCTGACCAAAACAGCGTGGGTGACTCTGGCATTCGGCATCAGCCGAGTGGCGATCAACAGCAGCTCTACCCAGCGACAGGTCGGCCGGAACTGGTTTGGGGGACGACACCTCTGGTTGCAGTTCTCGACCCAATGGAGGCTGAAGCCGTTCCGCTTACTAACCGGGTCGGTTCAGAAAGTGTGAAAACCACGAGTGAACCAGACTCGCAACCTGCCGCGAACTCCGTTGCTTTTTCGACACAAGAGTCAAACAGTGTTGTCCAAGCCCCTAAAGACGAGCGGTCTCAAGTTGATCCGGCATCGGACAATGAGGTCATGGTCTCAGACTTGTCTCAGTCAAGATGGCCGAACGATACCACAGTCCAGGCGGCTATGGCGAAGATCGAAAACGCTCCATCGTTTGCCCCGGAGGTCTGCGAACAAACGACGGTATTAGCAAGGGTGGGAACAGATATCATTCTGGCGGGAGAGATTCTGGGGGCGGTCAACGAGATGCTGACTCCGTACCGTGACAAAGTCCCTGGGACAGTTTTCGAGGAGTACAAGCAACAATTGATGCGTCGGCTCCTTATGCAGCGCGTAGAAATGAAGCTTGTTTATCAAGATGCGAAACGTCACCTGCCGCCAGAGGCGATCGAACATTTTGAGCAAGAAGTCGGCAAACTTTTTGACGAGAAGGAGTTGCCTGATCGACTGAAAAAGATGGGACTTTCCACACCCCAAGAGTTTGATACTCGGTTGAAGGGTCTGGGAAGTTCATTGGCTCACGAAAAACGGGCGTTCATCGAGGCGGTGATCGCACGGGAGTGGTTACGACAAAAGACACAGGGTGATACTGGACCGCTTGCGACGGCGTCACCAGAAGAATTGCTGGCGTATTATCAGTCGCATATTCAGGAATTTGAAGAACCGGGGTGGGTGGAGTGGCAACAACTGATGGTCAGGAAACGTCGTGATCGGTCGGATGCCGATGCTTATGCGAGGGCTTCTGCACTCAGGGAACAGGTCCTCGCGGGTCAACCATTTGAGACTGTTGCACGTGCTGGGTCGGAAGGACCGACGGCGGCTTCGGGCGGGTTACGCGAACGAACGTACCGCGGAAGTCTCCGCTCCAAGATCCTGGAAGATGCGTTGTTCTCACTTCCGGTGGGAAGTGTCAGTTCCATCATCGAAGATGATCAGGGCTTCCATGTTGTGCGGATTATTCAGCGTCAGGAAACGCGACGTGTACCCTTCACGGAAGCTCAGGTCCAGATTCGGGAAAAACTTGCCCAGGAGCGACGGCGGCAGATGACTCAGCAGTGGCTTGCAAAGCTGAGCCAAGAGATCCCCGTATGGACAATCTACGACGAAATGAAATCGCCCGTTGCACCAAACAATTAAAAAACTCCTGGCAAAACAAAAGATGGATGTGCCTTAGATTTGCAGATGCGGGGACGAGCAAAATCGAGGACCACCCTCATCGTGGCCGTATCGGAGGGGCGTGCTTGTCACACCCGCTCGGAGGGGCACGTTTATCGTGCCCGATGAATCGCAAGGGATCATCCATGGTTGCACTCCGGACCCGACAAGCGGGTCCCTCCGAGGGCGGAGGGGCAGGCCTTTCATGCCTGTTGAAGCTATAGCTCGAATTCTCCCCCAGGGAACGGACCACCGAGCGGACGCTTGATCGAAACCTCTTCAAGCGGTTTCGGTGACCGCTTCATGAGAGGTACGAAGGGCCGTTCCGGATAGCCGATGTAAAGTTGCCGCGGACGATGAATCCGTTTGTTCGGAGTCAGGTGCATTTCTCGCCAATGGGCAATCCAGCCAGGTAAACGTCCCAGGGCAAACAGGACGGTAAACATGTTCTTGGGAATGCCCATCGCACGGTAGATGATGCCCGAATAGAAGTCCACATTGGGATATAATTTTCGTTCGATAAAGTATGGATCTTTGAGGGCGATTTCCTCCAATTCTTTGGCCAATTCGAACAAGGGGTCTGAACCTAATCGCTTGGCCACGAGTCGGTCGGCCATTTGCTTGATGATCTTTGCCCGCGGATCGTAGTTTTTGTAGATTCGATGACCAAAGCCCATGAGGCGAAAACTGTCGTTCGGGTCCTTGGCTTTATCGATGTACTTCCCGATATTCCGGTTATCTGCCAGGATCTGCTCGAGCATGTTGATGCAGGCTTCGTTTGCTCCTCCATGGAGTTGCCCCCACAATGCGCAGATCCCCGCCGAAATGGCCGAAAACAGATTCACGTTACTCGAACCGACCATCCGCACTGCTGAGGTACTGCAATTCTGACCGTGGTCGGCGTGGAGGATAAGAAGCAAGTTCAGCGCGTCCACAAAATCAGGATCCATCCGATACCGTTCACTGGGAACGGCAAACAACATGTAAAGAAAGTTCTGGCAATAGGTCAGGTGGTTCTGAGGATAAATGAAAGGTTGGCCAATAGACTGCTTGTAACTAAAGGCCGCAATGGTTGGCATCTTGGCCAGAAGTCGATATATCGAAAGTTGACGCTGATTCTCATCCAGCGGATCGAGGGAATCCTTGCAGTAAATTGCCAGTGCACCCACGACCGAACTGAGAATCGCCATTGGGTGGGCATCCGGCGGAAAACCGGCGAAAAGTTGCTTCATACCCTCGTGGAGCAAGGTATGATGCCGGATATTTTCGCGAAACTCCTCCAGCTGTTCTGCAGTTGGCAACTCCCCATAAATCAACAAGTAGGCCACCTCAAGAAAGTCGCATCGTTCTGCCAACTCTTCGATCCGATATCCTCGGTAGCGCAGGATTCCCAATTCGCCGTCGATATACGTGATGCTGCTCGTTGTACCGCCTGTGTTGGCAAAACCCTCGTCCAGGGTGATATGCCCTGTCATTTGGTAGAGCTTTGAGATATCAATGACGCGGTTGCCCTCGGTCCCGATGCGGACGGGAAGCTCGAATTCTTGTCCATTGAGAGTCAGTTTTGCGACTTCGCCCATTGTTTCTCCCAATAACCAATTGCCATTGCTTTTCTGAAACACCGCCACGCCAGGAACAACCTCTCCAAAACAATTATTGTAAGGTTTGTTTCCAGCGTGTGAAACTGAGGGTTTGGCAAAGACTTCCGTTTGTGTGGCCATCTGGGGGGCAATCATGTTGGGAATTGGCTATTTTGCCAATTCTTGAGGGTATCGGCCTCTGGAACGAGCAAGGGTAACCACTTTTCGGAGGGGCCTGCCTGTCAGGTCCGCTGTACCACGTTTGATCATACATCCCCCTCGGAGGGACCCGCTTGTCGGGTCCGCGACGTGACGTTGGGTTATCCATTGCGGTTCGTCGGGCATGACAAGCGTGCCCCTCCAGTTTGCTTCCCTCCACGCGCAAAAATCTGCCGCCCACACTTGCCGATGGCTGATTATGTCAATATAGGCAGAGCTATTTGGAACAACGCTGGCTGCATGGGCCATCGGGTAGGGCCACGCTTCCCCAAATGCTGGGATCCCGAAAGGCCAGTTGCGTTTCCCGTCCCCTCAGGATTGTGGTCCGTGTGCCGGCGGGTCCAAGAGTTTAAGCGATTCGGCTGTGATGAGCGGACCGCGTCCGTCGGCCAAACGGGTCTTTTTTCCGGTGATCCCGACCCAGTGCCCGACGTAAGTCCGTAAAAGCGTGCCCGGCGCCGGCCTAACGTAGCAGACAATCCCGCCGGATTCATTGACTACCATGTAGGGTGGATCGCTTGGCCGGCGTACCTGGGTCTTGACCAATCGCCCAACGGCGTCGAACCGTTCACGACGGAGGTCGTTCAGCTCCCGGGCGATTTCTTCCCGAAGTGACGATAAAGAGGAGGATTGAACATCCCGGCTCTGCGGGGAAACCTCCGATCTATGGTCACTGATTATCGGCTGGGGCAGCTGAGGGTTATCGGCAGACGACGGCACATCAAACGAGGCAGGCGCCACTGCCGGAAGGTCAATTCGGGGCTGGGGAACCGTTTGTGGCGTCGCCTGGATTTGTCCTCTGTTTTGAACGACGCCCAGATTTCTGTCTGCTCGTTCTGTCGGAAGTCGTGTGGAAGGTGGAGGAACAACGGTTGACAAGGCGGCAAAACTTCCCATAGGAGCCACACTTATCGCTGGTGGATCGCTAAACGGGCCCGCAAAAGGGCCGGGTTGTTGCCATAATCCTGTACGGGCCATTCCAGGACTAGCCGGAAGGACCTGGTTTTGCGGCTGAGTTCCTCGCCACACCTCGGCAATTCTACCGGCAGCCGCCAATTTTTGAGCGAGCGATTCGATCCGTTCGATCTGGGAGGTCGTAAGAGGTTTCCCGGCAAGAGCTGCTAATTTGTCCTGAAGGGGCTTGATCTGCCACAAGGCTGGGTGTTTCGTCAACATGGCCGACAGCTCCTGATCCACTTCGTCGAGGAAGCGATCCGGACCGACCTCTGTTGCCTGTAATGTTGGAACGCCTCCAAGCCCCCCCGTTGAAGGGGGGCGTCCTTGCTGCGAGGCTTGCCCGGCGTGGCTGTCGAAATTGCGGGGACCGGACGAGGCCGGACGCCATCCATCACCTTTGGTGGTAGTGAACGACGTGGCCGGCACGACCTGGCCATCATTGCCGATTTCGCCGGATGCTAAGACGACCGCATTGGGCGAGGGGATAGCCCCAAGAGGACGATCTTCAGGGCTAACTTTACTGTCGGGTGACCCAAGCGGCAAAACTGTGGTCAAAAGTGCCAGCTTGCTCTGAAAACTTTCCGATGCGATCCAGACGACCTGTCCGTCATCGAGACGAATAGCGACCCAACCGTTGGGGGCCTCGGTAACTTTGGTGACGTGGGTTGCCTCGGCAAGCTCTTGAGCGATGGGGTACGACTCGCCGGGGCCTGTATGAGCAGGAAGTCGGCTTGTGACCTGAAAGCTTTGTCCCAGGACGAAACCGGGGGCCATGATCGAAATCGCAAGTAAAAATGCCTTGGTTGCGATGGACAGCCAGAAATGGATTGTTTTTTTGGGGTTGGTCACGATCACAACTCCGGTTGGCTGGTCTTGCTTCGATTTGCCGCCTGTCATTACAGCCCTACGACCTCAGCACGCAGAGGTTTCCAGGACGGCTAAGCTTATAACTGGCCGTGCTGCTGCGGGCAAGGTCAAAAACGAGCAATCGGCCACCGTGCACTAGAAGCTTGATGAACCATCGGATGCTGATCGGGCCGATCAAATCACGCCCGATGACCCACCCGGCATGATTTCCTCGGGTGGAGAGCAGACTAATAACCGGGCGGGACTCTCTGCTGAAGTGGACCACAAACAGGACTTGACACAAGCCGGGATAAGCACTGTTTCGCCCATCGGAAGAATGATCGAGGGCGACGAGTTTGTTTCCAACGTGACCATGCCCCCAAGGACCATGACAGTCATCATTTTAGTGAACGAGATCTCAACCTCTGTGGCCGGAGCTACTTGCCATAGTTCGATGTGAAAATCCGGCGTGCTCGCTACGATTTGTGATTCCCAACCGGGCGATCGCAACTGCGGTTCGGGATTGACCAGTCGGCTGGATTGCGCCCCCCAATGGATCGCCCGAAAGGCCTCTTCGATATGCAACGGTCGGGGAAGCCCATCTGACCCCAGACGCTGCCAATCATAAAGTCGGTAGGTTGCATCACTCGATGTCTGAACCTCAGCAATGACAACGCCACCGCCCGCCGAGTGGACCGTGCCGGGGGGGATATGACAGACATCCCCCGGACGAGGGGAAAAGACATTTAAACAGCTCGTCAAATCACCGTTCACTATAGCTCGTCGCAAATCGTCGGGTCTTACGTCCGGCTGCAGGCCGACGAAGACCTTAGCGTCCGGTTCTGCCGAGACGATTACCCACACTTCGTCCTTGCGGTGTTCAGAAGGAGAAAGCTGGCGGGCAATGGTTTCGTCGGGATGCACCTGAATGGAAAGATAGTCATTACAATCAAGGAACTTGAATAACCAGGGAAAATGATCGGGCATCCCTGGTCGGCTACCCCAAAGGTCCTGGCTTGAGCGGCTCCAGAGAGAGGCGAGGTCTTGCCCGGCAAACTCTGGATTTCTGACCTGGCTGATGTGTAACGGGTGGGCGCTTAGCTCCCAGGACTCGCCGTATTGTCTGCCCGGAGGAAGACGCTTTCCCAGAATGGTTTCGAGCCGTCGGCCTCCCCAAATTTGAGGACGAAAAAATGGCTCGAAAAGCAATGGTCCCATCCAAAAACTCCCGTCAAATTGTCCGCCCCCATGTTTTCAATCTCGGGAAAACCGAGGCAACCTCTATCGGAAAATTTGGCGCGCACATTCCGCTTGTTCGAAAGTTTCCTGAATTTGACGCGATTTTCCCCCAGCCTACCCCATCGGAGGGGCCCACTTGTCGGGTCCGCCTTTGGGAGGGACGCACTTGTCGCGTCCGCCTCTTGGAGGGACCCGCTTGTCGGGTCCGCCGCCCAACCTTGGACAATCCATCCCGATTCAACGGGCACGACGAGCGTGCCCCTCCCACAAGCGCCGCTGCATTGCGCTCGTCACGTCACCTATGCAAATCTGCAAGACGGACAGATTTGGCCCTTACTTATGAGTTTTCCTGCGCCGAAGAGATTTGTCAAAATTTAATGACTATTGCCACCAGAAACACGAATGAGGGAAAGCGATGCGGGAACAAGTCAGGGGACTTGGTCGCAAATGTCGATCCATAACGGCGTCGAACCATCACGCTTGGGAAATCCCAATCGTTTGTCGGTGATAAGGTTGACAAGCGGCCGACCGTCGCGCCAGCGGCGGAGATTCTCGCACATGATTCTCACGACATCGTCCGCCCGTGTGGCCGACTGCCCACCCACATGTGGGGTTATGATGACATTGGGAGTTGTCCAAAGCGGGTGACCCGGCGGCAGCGGCTCCGGATCAGTGACGTCCATGACGGCACCGTCGAGGGGCCCGCTCTGGATGGCCTCAATCAGGTCCTCAGTAACGACGATTGGCCCCCGCGCAACATTGACAAACAAGCTGCCGGGTTTCATCCTCGCGAAGAGGTGGCGATTGAACATTCCCCGGGTCTGGTCGTTTAGCGGCAGGGACAAGATGACGATGTCAGCGCCGGGCAACAAGGTTTCCAGTTCTGTCGGGGGAACAAGTCGCTCCACATACGATGGCCGATCCACAGGAAAAAGGTCGATTGCCCACAGCGTCGTTTTAAAGGCCCGAAGGATCTGAGCTAATCGCCTTCCCACACCACCGAAGCCGACGATCAGGATTGTACTGCGGTGAAGGTCCCGAGTTGGTCTGCGGATGAACTCCTGTTTTTCCTGGGCTTGCAGAAAGACAGGCAGGCTCCGGAACCAGCCCGTAATAAGCGCCAGGGTGTGTTCCGCGACCTGGTCGGCCAACAGACCGGAAGCGCTCGTCACGATGATGTCCGATTCGATGACCGATGGGACCAGACAGTGGTCCATGCCGGCGGCAGAGGACTGGATCCACTGCAAACGACCGCGCTGGACCACGGCGTCCCAATCAACCGGGACCTTGGCATGTCCGCAAAAGATGTCGGCCTCGAGAAGTTCCTGGGCGATCCGTTCCTGGGGGACATCGACGACATCTGCCCAAGGTGCTGTGTCGGCAATCGTGCGGCGATGTCTTTCTTCATTGGGAAAACAGAGAACAATACGCGGACGCATATGACGATTGCTCCAAGAGGTTGTTGTCTTAGTCGTGACGGTTTGACGCTAGCTCTTACCTCAGTATTTTCACATTACGAGAGAAGCGATGATTCATTGGTCAGCCGGATTGTCGAGACCCATGAATCAAGGGTAGGATAGGAGGTCTTCCTGCTCCAGGGGGGCTTCACGGGAAGTTGACTTCTGAGCTAAACAAAAACAACCGCTAAGACGTAGGTAAAATTAGCCACATTTTGAAAACTATCGACAGAACTGTGGCTTACGCTGGGCAGTGAGCACGGCTGAAATAAGCGTTGGGTTTTGTGGAATTACGCCTGTTGAAATAGCCCGGCATTGACCAGCCTGAAGTATCATAGGGGATCCAGAGGTCAACGGGTCGTCCCCAGCTTTTGGGACTGGCGAAGGAGAACTGCCCGAGTTAAAATGGGCGAAATAGAAACGTGACAAATTGGCCCTCGATAGTTTTTCTGCGTTGAGTGTACCTGTTTTGGTCCCACCGACTAAGGTTTTTTGATCCTGATCGGGGTTTGACCGATCGCATACGGAAGGAGGTTAGCCCTGAACCGTTCAGCCTTCACCATCGGCGTTACGGGAGTCGTTTTTTTGGTCCTTCTCCGGATCACGATTGGTTGGCATTTTCTTTATGAGGGGGTCTGGAAAATCGCCAATCGGGACACCTTTTCGGCAGAGCCTTTTCTGACCCAGGCGAAAGGGCCATTGGCACCTGTTTTTTATGCAATGGTACCTGACCTGGACGGAAAGGTGCGCCTTCAGGTGGTCAAAGATAAAGAGGGGCAGACTCGGGTAGTTTCTCCCGCATATCAGCAGGCGTGGGAACGGGCCAGGGATGATTTCATCCGGTATTACGGAATGGACGAAAAGCAGGCCAAAGCCGCCGGCGAGACCTGTCAACGATTCGTGACTGGCCTGCAGAATTATCTGGACGAGAATAAGAGTGCGATTTTGGCTTATCTCGATAGTCTGAAACGATTCGAGAATGAAGAAAAGGCTTCGCCCAACAACGGCGCTCATTTCCAGCGCGAACGATTGTGGGAACGGCAGCAGAAGCTGCGGGCGGAAGTCGCTGCTTGGCTGAGGCAGATGGATGCTATGGGTGAGGCCTATAAGCTTGGCCTTTGGAATCTGCTTAATGAGGATCAAAAGGCGAAGGGAATGTTGAAAGTTCCGTTGTGTGAAACCCAGCGATTGCCGGTGCCAGTGCCGTTTATCGCCACGCGATCCGAATTGCTGAACGTTGTTGTCACATACTCGCTAACGGCGATCGGTTTGTGCTTGATTCTCGGTTTCTTTACGCGATTGGCGAATCTGGGCGGGGCCCTGTTCTTGGCCTTCGTCGTGATGACCCAGTGGCCGTGGCCAACCGTTGTTCCGAAGACTCCGGAGATTGTGGGCCACGCACTGTTTGTGGACAAGAACTTTGTGGAAATGATGGCCATGCTGGCATTGGCCGCTCTGCCGGTTGGACGTTGGGCCGGTTTGGACTATTTTCTGTACCACTACATTTGTATTCCTCTCCGACAGCGGTGCGGATGTTGTTGCGGCGGTCAGCGGACCGAAGACAAGGGAACCAAAGGTTGATTGGCGAGGCAAAAGAAACTGGTCGTTATCAGCGATAAAGGATCGTCACGATGAACTTAACCCCAGAAGAACGTGAAATCGGTAAAGCGAATTTTCATCGGGCCTTGGGAAACAATATGGAGGTCACGCGACGTGACTTTCTCCAATCAGGGCTTTTGACGGCTCTGGCGGCGGGCGGAAGCGTCGGAGCATTTTATTTCGGATACGAAAGTACGATCGAAAAGCCGCTGCGGGTTGCCATTCTGGGAACGGGCGATGAGGGACAGGTCCTTATCGGTGCCTGTAATCCAGAGTTTATCGATATTGTGGCCATTGCCGATATTCGCCCGTTCAATATCCACCGTGCGTTTCATGGTGACTGGTCCAGCGATGCGGCTCTTGAAGCCCGTCCCGGCTTGATGAAGGTTTACGGCTGGAAGACGGAAGACGAGGCCCGAAAGCACGTCAAAGTCTATGGCCACTATGAAGAGCTTTTGAAGGAAGAGAAAGACAACATCGAGGCCGTGATCATCGCCTTGCCGCTTCACCTCCATGCACCGGCGGCGATAGCGGCCATGAAGCTGGGGAAGCACATTCTCACGGAGAAGTTGATGGGGCATTCGGTTCACGAATGCAAGGAAATGGCCCGAATGGCTAAGCAGGCCGGGTTGCACCTGGCGGTGGGGCACCAGCGGCATTACAACATTTTGTACGAAAATGCCAGCGACATGATCAAGCGTGGTTTGCTGGGTGACCTTCATTACATCCGGGCCCAGTGGCACCGGGGAAATCTGCCGGGACGCGATAGTTGGGCCATGCCGTTGCCTCCGGGTGCCAAGCCCGATGATAGCAGCCACAAGAGCTTGCTTTCACAATTGAAGAGTCTCCAGCAGTCACTGGATGCGGCAAAGAAGGCTGCCAAGCCAGTGACGGCGGAGGTTGAACGATTGGAACGCATGTTACGCCAGGTTGAGGCCCAGATCCGGGATAGTGAAATCATTGAGAAAGTCAAGCAGTACGGCTACGAAGACAAGACGCTCACAGCGGGCGATCAGAAGTATTTCCGTCCAGCCATTGAAGAACTGATTCGCTGGCGTCTGTGGGAAAGGACCGGTGGCGGCTTGATGGCGGAATTGGGAAGCCACCAGTTGGATGCGGCGTCGATTTTCATCGCCGCGATGCACGGACAGAAACAGTTGCCGCTCAATGTGGCTGCGGCTGGGAATCGCCCACTTTTCCCGCTTGATCGAGAAATCGAAGACCACGTGTACTGCATTATTGAGTATCCGGCACCGGGTTATGATCCCAATGATCCCCTTGGCCGACTTAAGAAAATCGCTGTTCAGTATGCGTCAATCAATGGAAATGGGTTTGGTGGCTACGGGGAGATCGTCTTTGGGACTAAGGGGACATTGATCCTCGAACGGGAGCAGGAGGCCATGTTATACGCGGGTTCGGACACGACGGCCTCTGTTGGTGTGAGCCAAGCCGGCGGTGGGGCCGTACTCGATACCCAGGCCAGCGGACCAGCCCAGAAGCGAGCAGAAGGTATGGGCCAAATGGCGGCAGCCAAAGTCAGCCGGGGTTACAAAGAGGAAATTGAGCACTGGGCCTGGTGTATTCGTCGAAATCCCAATGCGGCCGATCCCGAAATCCATCCGCGATGTTATCCGAAAGTCGCCCTGGGTGACGCCGTCCTGGCCTTGACAACGAACATGGCGGCTCGCGAAGGGATGCGGATCGAATTTAAGCCGGAGTGGTTCGACATCGATAGCGACGAAACGCCGGAGGGTGTCAAACCGGATCTCAGCCGTTATGCCTGATGTTGACCGCTACGGAATCCCTTTGATTTGATTATGGCTACCAACAGGAAGGGCACGAAGCATCTCGTTCGTGCCCTTTTTTGCTCAACCGGAACGAAAATAGCGCTCAAGAAATCGTGAACCGGGGGCAGTGTAAGAAAAATGGGACTTGGGTAAGGATACTATCATGCGCGTCGGTGCGATGAATCATCCAGCGAAAGACGTGGTTCAGGAGATTCGCTGGATCGCCGAACACGGATTCGATTTCATCGACCTGACATTTGAACCGCCAGCCGCCGATCCCTCGCTTCTCGATGTGGAACACATCCGCCGAGAATTGGACCGCTATCGATTGGATGTCGTCGCTCACACGGCCTATTATCTGAATTATGCTGTTCCCTTCAGTTCCGTCCGGGATTCGTGTCGAGAGGAATTTCTCCGGGCACTGTGGGCGGCACACGAGGTCGGGGCTGCTGTGATGACCATCCACTTCTCTCGCCCGCCGCGGTTTTTTTCTGAGGATCAGATCGTGGAATGGCATCGGGAGGTCCTGGAGCCTATCTGTGAGCAAGCCGACGAATGGCGGATGCAGGTCGCGCTGGAACAAATCCCTTTTCCGCACTGCAATCAGGTTGAGATTATCGAAAAGCTCCTGGATGCTATGCCTTCTCTGGGATTTCATCTCGATAGTGGACATACCCAGTTGGAGGGCAAGGGTGATTTATGGCACGACTACTTGGAACGATTCGGTTCGCGGCTCTGTCACGTCCATCTCTCCGAGAATGACGGGACCTCTGACCAGCATTTGCCACTGGGAGCTGTACCGCATTCGGGAATCGATTGGCCTCTCCGAATCGCTCAATTGAAGGCAATCCCTTATGATGGCACGATCACCCTGGAGGTTTTCTCGCCCAACGCGGAATATCTTTTGCAAAGTCGTGATCTGCTGCGCGGATGGTGGAACGAGTGATCAGCAGCGGGGAAACCGCATTAATCCAACATTTCTGACTTCCAGTTTTTGAGTTGGCAACTGATAAGTTCCCCTCGCTTTTCGCGACGAAATTGGGTGGGACTCATTGCCCATTTTTGCTGGAATACCCGCGCGAAATAATTCGGTGAGTTATATCCGACGGCCTCGGCGATATACGGGATGGGGAGTTCACTTTCGACAAGCAGACGTTCCGCCCGTTGCATGCGGAGACGCTCGAGCTCATCGTGGATTGTTCGGCCTAATTGACGGCGAAACCGCAATTCCAGAGCGCGGCGGGAAACGTGAACGGCGTCAACGACGTCGGCAACGGTAATTGCTTCGGTGACGTGATCATGAATAAACTGAAGGGCGGCTGCAAGGTCCGGGTCTTCCATAGCCACAATTTCACTGGAACGTCGTGTAACGACATGTAAGGCCTCGGCGACAATATGCTGAGGGGATGATGCTTCACCAGACATCATGCGATCGAGCAGGGCCGCTGCCCGATATCCAGCAGCCTCGGCATTGAGGGCAACGCTTGACAATGGCGGGTCGCTCAGCTCGCAAAACAGCTCGTCATTGTCAACTCCCACGACGGCGATTTGATCCGGAACGCGAAAGCCCGCTGTTCGGCAAGCCTCAAGGACCTCTCGCCCACGATCGTCGTTGCATGCCATAAGCCCAAGAGGACGGGGCAGCCTGGCCAACCAGCGTGCCAGACGACGATGCTCTCGTCCCCATTCGTTTCGAGACAAGATCATCGTATCCGATTTCAAAGGATAGACCTCGACGCTGAAACCGGCCTCGCTGATCCGCTGGCGAAAGCCTTCCAGGCGTCTTTGCGACCACATATAACCGGGCAGCCCCACATAGGCGAAGTGACGAAAACCCCGTTCCAAAAGATGCTCCGCTGCCAGTCGCCCCGCGTTGTGGCAATCTGAATGGACCTGACTGAATTGAGCTAGTGCCCTATTCCGAAGGACCCGCACACTCGACAGCCCAACCAGAATTGTGGGGAGCTTTGCCATGACGATGGCCCGTGCGGCTTGAGGTGTTTCGACCCTGGCAATAATGCCCGTTCCACCCCACCGTCGCATCCTGGGGAGGACCTGTTCCAAATCACCAGGCGTGATGTAGAAACCCCACGGACCATGAAGCCGCGCATAACGGATCACTCCCTTTAAGAATTGACGCCCGTAACCGCGTGACGTCTCGATCAGCAGGGCGACTCGGGGAATATCGCGCCGGTATGCCATGGTATGGTTGCAGCCTAATCTTATGGTTTTGATTGAAATGCTGTCGAAAGAAGCAGATCCGGCTGCCGAGGCCAAAGGCCGGTTCGCAGCGCCGCTTGCGCAATTTTATCTTACTTTTGCGCATGTGTCGCTTGTCAATCCTGAATTCGCAGGCTATCCTGTCGATTTATACTCACAATGCGTTAATTGGCAGGGTATACACCGAGGCCCGTTTTGGTTTTCACGCTTGGTTGTGGCGACGATAAGGAACATAGCCTTATGTGGGAGCAACTCAAGAACGAGGTCGCAGAGGCAAATCGGCGGCTTCCCCCTGAAGGTCTCGTGACGCTGACTTGGGGGAACGTTAGCGGTATCAGCGAAGACAGGAAAGCCGTTGCGATCAAACCGAGCGGCGTGGCTTACGACAAGCTGACGGCAGACGATATCGTTGTGCTGGGACTTAACGGCGAGATTCTTGAGGGGCGACTTCGTCCATCGACCGATACACCAACACATCTTGCGATTTATCGTGGATTCGAAAATGTGCGGGGCATATGCCATACCCACAGTCGATTTGCCACAGTGTTCTCCCAGTGGCGACGGGAAATCCCGTGTTACGGAACGACGCATGCTGACCATTTTTGTGGCCCGGTGCCTGTCACGCGAATTCTGAGTCCAACAGAGGTCGAAGAAGACTACGAGTTGAATACAGGCAAGATTATCATCGAAAGGTTTCGGGTTGGGGGACTGGACCCCTCAGTCACGCCCGGAGTCCTTGTGGCGGGGCATGGCCCGTTCACGTTCGGACGATCGCCGCGGGAAGCCGTGGATAACGCCATCGCCCTGGAGGAAGTAGCAGCCTTGGCTTGGCATTTGTTGCTTTTGGAATCGGAACCGAGTCAAATTGAGGGCTATATCCTTCAGAAACATTATCAGCGAAAGCATGGTCCGCGGGCCTATTACGGCCAGAACGATCAGCACCATTGAGACAAAACAACAAGTTAGGGTCCTTGGGTTCCAAGGTGGAAAGCTATGATCGATCTAAGGAATAAGGAGGTCTGGTTTGTAACAGGAAGCCAACATCTCTATGGTCCCGAAGCACTGCAAAAAGTTGCCCAGAATGCCCAAATCGTTGTCCAGGGGCTGGACGACGATCCCGTAATTCCGGTGAGGATCGTGCTCAAAGCCGTTGTGACAACGGCCGAAGCCATCCATCGGGTTTGTGTCGAGGCCAACGCGGCAAGCGCGTGTGTAGGCCTCATTACGTGGATGCACACGTTTTCCCCTGCCAAAATGTGGATTGCAGGGTTACGTGATCTGAAGAAGCCTTTTCTCCATTTGCATACGCAGTTTCAGCAAGAACTGCCCTGGCCGACGATTGATATGGATTTTATGAATCTCCATCAGTCGGCCCATGGCGACCGTGAATTCGGTTTCATCTGTAGCCGTATGCGACTGCGACGAAAGGTTGTCGTTGGCCATTGGCAAGACCCGTTGGTTCGGCAGCAAATTGCCGTATGGACGCGGGTTGCTGCCGCTTGGGACGACCTGCGGTCGTTACGTATCGCACGCTTTGGCGATAACATGCGGGAGGTGGCTGTCACGGAGGGAGACAAGGTCGAGGGCCAGCTTCGATTGGGATTCTCAGTGAACGGTTACGGCCTTGGGGATTTGGTTGAAAAGATCCAGTCGGTGTCCGATACCGAGATCGAATCGCTGGTGCGGGAATACGACGAGCTTTACGATGTTGCCCCGGAATTACGGGCGGATGGTCCGCGACGCGCCGAGCTTCGCGAAGCGGCACGAATTGAATTGGGATTGAGGGCCTTTCTCCGCGAGGGGCATTTCGGGGCGTTTACGGATACATTCGAAAACCTGCATGGTTTGCAACAACTTCCCGGCCTAGCCGTCCAGCGACTGATGGCTGACGGCTATGGCTTCGGGGCCGAGGGGGACTGGAAAACGGCAGCCCTGGTGAGGGCGTTGAAAGTGATGTCGGCTGGCTTGCCGGGCGGTACCTCCTTCATGGAAGATTACACTTATGATTTGAATCCTGCGGGCATGAAGGTCCTGGGAGCACACATGCTGGAGGTCTGCCCCAGCATTGCTCAGGGAAAGCCGTCGCTGGAGATTCATCCCCTGTCCATCGGCGGCAAACACGATCCGGTGCGACTTGTCTTCAATGCCGCACCAGGCCCCGCTATGAATGTGGCCATGGTCGATATGGGAGATCGTTTTCGCATCCTGGCCAATGATGTCAATGTGATTCCGCCGGATGAGGATTTGCCGCGTCTTCCTGTGGCACGGGCGGTGTGGATTCCCCAACCGGACTTGAAGACGTCAGCCGCCGCGTGGATCCTGGCCGGGGGGCCTCATCATACGGCGTTCAGTCAGGCCATCACCCCGGAATATATTGAAGACCTGGCCGAAATTGCCGGGATCGAGTTTCTCCACATCGGTCCCAACACACGTCTTGAGGAGTTTAAGAAGGAGCTTCGCTGGAATGAAGCGGCCTTCTTCGCTCGTTAGTCGTTAATTCTTTATGAGTCGGTAACGTGAAGACGCTCAGCGGTTGAAGGGTTAATGCGATGACACCTATTGATTGGGCTGTAATTGCCGGCTATTTCGTGATCCTATTTGGGTTGGCATGGTGGGTGATTCTCCGAGGAAAGGAGACTGCCGACGATTATTTCCTGGCCGGTCGGAATCTGGGGTGGTTTATCGTCGGGGCCTCGATTTTTGCCTCCAACATCGGCTCAGAACATCTGGTCGGATTGGCAGGGTCGGGATGCACCGACGGCGTGGCCATGGCCCATTATGAGCTTCATGCGTGGTGCCTTCTGGTCCTTGCCTGGGTCTTCGTCCCCTTCTATTTGCGGTCGCAAGTCTTTACGATGCCAGAGTTCCTGCAACGACGTTTCAGCCCGGGGGCACGTTGGTTGCTCTCATTGATTTCACTTGTGGCCTACGTCCTGACAAAGATCGCCGTTGGCATCTTTGCCGGTGGAATTGTGTTCCAGACCTTGTTACCCGAAGTCCACCTGACCATCGGCCCAATCGAGATGAACAGCTTCTGGGTCGGTTCGGTGCTCGTTATTGTCTTAACGGGGTTGTACACAGTTTTAGGCGGGATGCGGGCTGTAGCTTATACAGAGGCCCTCCAGACCTTCATTCTGGTGGCAGGCTCCGCACTGGTGACAGTCTTCGGACTGATGGCACTGGGAGGTTGGCACACCCTGCGGGAGGTCTGCGGCTCCGAGATGTTTAACCTCTGGAAGCCGTTGGCCCCCGAAGGTTGGACCGGGACGTGGAAGCCAATCATTGACCAAGAGTCGAAGGTGATGGCCTGGTATTTCAACAGCAATTACCCCTGGTTGGGGATGCTGATTTGCGCCCCCATCAGCGGATTGTGGTATTGGTGCACCGATCAATACATCGTCCAACGGTGTTTGGGTGCCCCGAGTGAACGGGAAGCGCGACGGGGCGCCATCTGGGCGGGTGTTCTCAAGCTACTTCCGGTGTTTATTTTCATTATTCCCGGTATGATTTGCTTGGCGCTTTCCGTAAGCGGCAAATCCGAAGGACTTCGCAATGAGTTCTTCCAAGTTGAACTGGAAAAGGTTCTTTCGCGACCAAGCCATGACATGGCGCAGACAAAACGGATTGCTGTCGGTCGAATTGTCGTCGAAAACGGTGAACAGAAGGTCATCGCCGGTCAGCAGGTAGTGACCAACGGGCGGATAGCCGTTGTCGGCGGTACAGTCGAGCCTGTTGAGGGGGGCCTGGCTGTCACGAAGGGTGTGGTCTATGTCAATTCTCAGGCAACCCAGGCCGCATTCCCGTTGCTGGTAAGACATGT
>Ga0068705_10000326_pt1 | contig 24633 bp, 24 predicted proteins | sample YNPMSTMetaG_FD_65631 | JGI IMG/M metagenome (GOLD analysis project Ga0068705, IMG submission 65631) | Anoxygenic and chlorotrophic microbial mat microbial communities from Yellowstone National Park, USA - YNP MS-T MetaG | ecosystem: Environmental > Aquatic > Thermal springs > Hot (42-90C) >... | reverse complement strand
AAATATTAGGTACTTTTGGTGCTAACAGCAGGATATTAACAAAGATTGCTAATCTATTATCACCAGGCAGTATTATTTACTATTTTCTTTATCTCTTATTAGTTATATTTTTCTGTTATTTTTATACTGCTATATTATATAATCCTCAAGAGATGGCTGAGCATATTAAGAAAAATGGTGGTTTTATTCCAGGAATAAGGCCAGGACAACAGACTAGCTTATTCTTACAAAAACTTTTAAACAGATTGATATTGCCAGGTGCAATAATTGTTGGTTTTATTGCTATAACTCCTTCTATAATATCACATGTTTTAGATGTACCTTATTCTGTTGCTGATATATTAGGTGGTACAAGTTTATTAATTATGGTTGGTGTTGCTCTTGATACTTTAAAGCAGATAGAATCTCAATTGAGATCAAGAAATATGGAAGGTTTTTTAAAACATGGAAGAATTAAAGGTAGATATTACTAGAAGGAGAGGGTGATGCCTAAAGATGTAATAGAGGCTAAAGGTGAAATAGTTGAGGCATTGCCAAATGCAATGTTTAAGGTTAAATTAGAGAATGGGCATCAGATACTAGCTCATATTTCTGGTAAAATGAGGATGCATTTTATAAAAATATTTCCAGGAGATAAAGTTTTATTAGAACTTTCTCCATACGATTTGACAAAAGGAAGGATTGTTTATAGATTTAAATAGCTAAAATTTTACTTTTATTTCAAACTGATAAATGAAATAGAGAATATAAATAAATATTAGCGAGGTACTTATGAAAGTTAGAGCAAGTGTTAAAAAAATATGTAATAAGTGCAAGATAATAAAGAGAAAAGGCGTTTTAAGAGTTATTTGTGAAAATCCCAAACACAAACAAAGACAGAAATAATATTAAGGAGTTTTTATGGCACGTATAGCTGGTGTTGATCTTCCAACAAATAAAGTTATTGGAATAGCTTTAACAAGAATTTTTGGAATTGGTAGAAGCACTTCTGAAAAAATATTAAAACAATTAAATATACCTTTCCACAAGAGAACTAAAGACCTTACTGACGAAGAGGTTAAAAACATAAGAGATATTATAGAGAATAATTATAAAGTTGAGGGTGAATTGAAGGCTTCTATACAACAAGATATAAAAAGACTTATGGATATTGGTTGTTATAGAGGTATAAGGCATAGAAAAGGTTTGCCTGTTAGGGGTCAGAGAACAAGATCAAATGCAAGAACAAGAAAAGGAAAAAAGAAATAAAGTTTTAATAAATATAAGGAGATGAAACTTGGCTAATAAGAAAGTTGCAACAACAAAAAAGAGAGTTTTGAAGAATGTTGAAAAAGGTATAGCATATATATATGCAAGTTTTAATAATACTATAATTACAATAACAGATATGCATGGTAATACTATAGCTTGGAGTAGTTCAGGGGCTAATGGATTCAAAGGATCAAGAAAGAGCACACCTTTTGCTTCTCAAGTTACTGCTGAGAATGTTGCGAAAAAGGCCTATGATTTGGGAATAAGAGAGGTTCATGTAAAGGTTAAGGGCCCTGGTGCAGGAAGAGAGTCAGCTATTAGAGCTTTAGCTGCTGCAGGTATAAAAATTTTGTCTATAGCTGATATAACTCCTATACCTCATAATGGGTGTAGACCACCTAAAAGAAGGAAAGTGTAAAGATAAAATTTGTTCAAGAAAGAAATTAAGGAGAAAAATGAATGGGTAAATACCTAGGACCTGTTTGTAGACTTTGTAGAAAAGAAAAAGTAAAACTTTTTTTGAAGGGAGATAAATGTATTACATCGAAGTGTCCTCTTAGTAAAAGGAAAAAGTCTCCTGGAATGTTTTCTGCTAAAAAAGGCAAGACAAGCTATTTTGGTATGCAGTTAAGAGAAAAACAAAAACTAAAAAGATTTTATTACTTGTCTGAAAGTCAGTTTCATAAATATTACGAACTTGCTACTAAGGCGAGGGGTAATACTGGTGAAGTATTGTTACAACTATTAGAGAGAAGACTTGACAATATAATATATAGGTCTGGTTTTGCTTCTTCAAGAAAACAGGCAAGACAGTTTGTTTCACACAAGTATTTTACAGTTAATGGAAGAAATGTAAACATTCCTTCTATGCTTGTTAAGAAAGGAGATATTGTTAAAATAAAGGACTACAAGTTAAGTCCATTACTAGAAGAAAATTTAAAAAGAGAAATTACTTTACCTAATTGGTTGGAAAAGATTGATGATCATACAGTTAAAGTTATAGAACTTCCTTTAAGAAGCGATATACAGGATATTCAAGTAAAAGAACAGATGATCATCGAGTTGTACTCAAAATAGTTTAGTTTTGAAGGAGGAGCTTTAATGGCTCATAGATATTTAATGTATGATTTTAGAAGACCTAAGAGTGAAAATATTACTTATAAAGTTTCAGAGGATAATCCTTTTTATGGTAAGATAGAGGCTTATCCTTTTGAAAGAGGTTATGGTCTTACAATTGCTAATTCTCTTAGAAGAGTATTGCTTTCTTCACTCCCTGGGTATGCTATTTCAGGGATTTCTGTAAAATATTATCAAAATGATGAAATGAAGATTTTGTCTAGCGAGTTTGTTAATATACCAGGAGTGTATGAGGATACTATACAGTTTATACAGAATCTTAAAAGGGTTAGGCTCTCTTTATTGGATGGTTCTATAGAAAGGAAGATATATATTGAACTTAAGGGGCCAAGAGAGTTTAAAGCTTCTGATTTACAAATAGACTCAAATATAGAGATTTATAACCCTGACCTTGTTTTAGCCACTTTAAATGAAGATGCTTATTTTAATATAGAAATAAGTGTTACTTTTGGAAGAGGGTATGTACCTGCTGAAGTTATAAAGGAAGAGAATAATGAGTTTGGGTTTATAGCTATTGATGCATTGTATTCGCCGATAGAAAAGGTTTCTTATAAGATAGAAAATTATCGTATAGGGCAGAGAATAGACTATGAAAAGTTTATAATGGAAGTTTGGACTGATGGCTCTATAAAGCCTTCTGATGCTATTGCTGATGCTGCTAAGATATTAAAAGAACATTTTTCAACTTTTATAAACTTTGATGAGTCTAAATATGAAGAAGAGATAGTTGAAGAAAAAGAGGAAAAGATAACACCTGAAGATGAAAAGATTTGGGAAGTTCTTGCAACACCTGTTGAAGAATTAGAATTAAATGCAAGAGCTGCTAACTGTCTTGAGGCTATAAATATAAAGTATATTGGTGAGTTGGTTCAAAAGACAGAGGATGAACTTAAGAAAGTTAAAAACTTGGGACAGAAGTCATTAGAAGAAATAATAAAAAAATTAGAGGCTTTTGACCTTTATCTTGGTATGAAACTAGATGAAAAATATATAAAAGCTATTAAAGAGCTCAAAGAACAAGAGGAGGAATAGTTAAATGAGACATCTTAATAAGGGGAAAAAATTAGGAAGAGTAAGAGAAGAAAGAAAGGCTCTTATTAGAAATCTTGCAAAAGCTTTTATAAAACATGAAAAGTTGATTACTACTGATGTAAAGGCTAAGGTTTTAAGGTCTTTTATAGAAAGACTTATAACTAAGGCTAAAAATGACAATATAAGTAATAGAAGATTAGCTTTTTCAAGGCTTGGTAGCAAGGAAGCAGTTAAAAAATTGTTTGAAGATATTGCTTTAAGGTATAAGAATAGAAATGGTGGATACACAAGAATATATAAGCTTTATAACAGAAAAGGAGACGATGCTCTTATGTCTATGATAGAGCTAGTCGAGGAAAAATTAGAGTCTTAATGCCTTTTACGGCATTGCTCTTTTTCACTGATTGATTATTTTAAAACTCAAGAATCTGATTTATGAAAGGAAAGATTAATTAAAATTTTTTAAAAAATTTTTTAGTAATTGTTTAAATTGCTTATCTTTAAGAAAGATTATATTAAGTTACTTAAGCATCGAAACGTTAAGATTAAAACCAAATGAGATAATTTAGAATTTTTTTAATAAGAATGTTTATAATTTTTTTATAAAAAAATCAGTTTTAATTAAAAAGACTTATATTAAGTAATCATTTAAATATTGTTTAAAATATAATCAAGGTAGCTTATTCTGAAAAACAAAAATATATAGTACCAAAAATTATTTATAACTTTATCCTGAATAACCTACGTGGCATCATATATTTTTTATATTCATAGAGTGCAAATTCATCAGTCATCATTGATATGTAATCAACTATTCTTCTTTCAATAGAAACTTTTTTGTATTTTATGTCAGAAGTTTTTTTAATCAGAGTTTTTGGATTATGTTTATAAAAGTTGAATAATTCAGATATTATCCTTTCAGCTTTTAAGGACTCTTTTTCAATTATCCTATGCCTATATACATTCTTAAAAAGAAAATCTCTAGTTTCTTCTATTGCATTTAAGACCTTTTCGCTCATAATTATAGAGGTTTTATTTAAACTTGACTTTACTATATCAATAACTATTGTATTTATCCTTTTACTGTGAGTTTCACCTAAGATTTTAACTGTGTTTAGTGGTATGTCTTTCTTGGATATTAAACCAAATCTTAGTGCATCATCAAGGTCATGATTTATATATGCTACCCTGTCACATATTTTTACTATTTTGCCTTCAAGGGTTATAGGTTCTAACGAAACTCTGTTTTCAAAGAGTTTTTCTCCAAACTTTGAGTGTTTTAATATTCCATCTCTGACTTCGTAACTAAGATTAAGCCCTGAGCCGTTCTTTTCCAGAAAGTCAACAACTCTTAAACTCTGTATATTATGCCTAAATCCCCTAGAAAAAAGTTTTGCTAATGTTCTTTCACCAACATGTCCGAATGGTGGATGGCCAAGGTCATGGCCAAGTGCGATTGCTTCAACAAGGTCTTCATTAAGTCTTAATGCTTTGGCAATAGTTCTAGATATTTGAGCAACCTCTAATGTGTGTGTTAGCCTTGTTCTTAGGAGGTTGTTAGCAGAGAATATGAAAACCTGAGTTTTATCTTTTAGCCTTCTAAAACTTGAAGAGTGTATTATTCTGTCTCTGTCTTTCATATAGACTGTTCTTATGTTTGACTCTTCTTCTGGGTATTTTCTCCCCCTTGACTTGGAGGATAGTTGAGCATAATCAGATAAGTCTTTTTTTTCTATTTTCTCTATTATTTCTTTTATAGACTCAAAATTATATGCTGTGTTCATTCTTCTTCAATTTTTTCCCATAGTTCAATAAGTTTTTCTATTTCACTATATATTTTCATAGCTATTTTTTTATCCAGACTTGTTTTAAAAGAATCACTGATAGAGACTTGGGATGCAATTTTGTTGGCTTCTGAAACTTCCTTGGTTTTTAATACATCATCTTTTTTTGTATTTTTATCAATTATTAAAACACCTTTTTGAGACATTTCTTCTTCTATCTTTTTTAATGCACCCTTTGTTGTATATCCTTTGTTGTAGAGTAAGTCTTTTATGTACTGAAGCATTTTAAGGTCATCTATAGTGTATGTTCTTCTTCCTTTTTCACTCCTATTTGGGCTTAAAAATGGGAACTCCTTTTCCCAGAATCTTATTGTGTGAGATTGTACATTAAGTAATTTACTTACCTCGCCTATTGAATATACCTTATTTTCCATCAGACTTTACTACTCTTTTTTTAATAAATCCAAGACTTGATATTATGTTCCTTTTTAGATAATTTATTGTTCCCATCAGAAAACCTAAGACTAAAAAACCACCTGGTGGTAATAGAAAGAAGACCATAGGGGCCTTATCTCCATTTTCATCAACAAGGCCAATAAACTTAAATAATGGGGCAAGGTCTATAATAGATCCGAATTCACCTATCTTTAAAGTTATTGTTCCACTTCCCAAAACTTCTCTAACAAAAGAAAGTACAGTAAGAACAAGTGTGAAACCTAAACCCATACCTAAACCATCTAAGACTGACCTAAAAGGAGTATTTTTTGATGCAAAAGCTTCAGCCCTCCCAAGTATTATACAGTTAACAACTATAAGTGGAATGAATATACCTAGTGCTTTGTCTATATCAGGTAAAAATGCTGTAATCAATATTTTTATAATAGTAACAAAGGTAGCAATCACAACTATGTAGGATGGTATTCTTAGGTTGTTTGGAATAAAGTCTTTTATAAGTGATATTATAAGGTTTGAAAATGTAAGCACAATTATAACTGAGAGCCCCATGCTTAATCCATTTATAGTCTGTGTACTGATTGCTAATGTTGGGCAAAGACCAAGAGTACTCACAAGAACAGGATTTTCTTTATACAATCCTTTTATAAACTCTTGCCAGTTCGAAACTTTTTTAACCATATTTAACTCCTTAATATTCCATTATAAAAAATATATCATCATATTCAGAATACTTCTCATCTAATTTAATCTCTTCATTTTCTTTAAAGACTTTTTTACCTGCATCAATTATAGCATCAGAGATAGCAAGTGAAGAGTAAGTTGCCCCACTTACAGGATATATACCTAGTTTTGTAATAAAATCATCTTTTATTAAAGGTAATTCGTTGGAATTAGGACTTTTACCCAAAAAACCTTTTTTAAAATAGTCTTTATTTACATTAGTTCCAAGGCCTGGTGTTTCATTGTGTTCAATCATCAGAAAGTCTTTTATCTTTTTGTTTTCATCTAATGCTACTATTACATTTACCTTTCCACCATAACCTTTATCTGAAACCCCATAAACTATATAGCCTATTATTTCTCCTTTATTGTCAACAGCCTCATAAGCATTTTCATTCATTTTGTTGAAAGTTGCTGCATCAGGGAAAAAAGACTTTTGCAATGCCATTCTGTTTTTCTGTTTTGTTTCTTCTATTTGATTATGTAGCAATTGATAAAAACCAGCAATTAATAATCCTGATAGAAATGTGATAATTAAGAGAGAGTATTTGTTTGTCTTTTTCATTTATTGCTCCAACCATATATTTGAGGTTTTATATATCTGTCTATTAAAGGTACAAACAACTCCATTATTAATATAGAGAACATAACACCTTCAGGGTATGCCCCAAATATTCTTATTAGGAAGGTTAAAACACCTATGCCAATAGCGAAAATAATTTCTCCTTTCTTTGTAAGTGGAGTTGTAACCATGTCTGTAGACATAAAAAATGCACCCAATACTAAGCCACCACTTATTATGTGAAGATAAGCATATACTAGAGAGTTTTTTAGCAGGCTATAATTATTTGATATTTGTACACCTTTAGCTAGACTGTAAAAAAAGGTTAGTAAGAAAACAACAAGTAGAAATGTGAAAGGTATGTGATAGGTTATGTATTTCTTTTTTAATAAATATAACCCACCTAAAAATAAAAATATAACTGAAACTTCTCCTATAGCACCAGGTGTTTTACCAAGTAGTAAAGGCCATGTGTCATAATAATCAGTTATTTTGCCTGTATTTGCAACCTCTTTTAGTAAATGCATAGGGGTTGCACTTGATATTATGTTAAAGTTTATACCGAGACTTTCTGGTGTTGTTATTGGTAAAAAATATTTATTAGTTGTAAGAAGTGTAGGCCAGGAGAACATTACAAAAACCCTTGCAGCAAGAGCTGGATTAATTATGTTATAACCAAGGCCACCGAATAGTTGCTTTACTATAGCTATGGCAAAAATACTACCTATTATTGGTACATAGAGAGGAATATAGGCAGGTAGAGTAAAGGAAAAGAGTATACCTGTTACAGCAGCACTACCATCCCAGATAGTTATTGGACTCTTTTTTAACATGTTAAAGACAATCTCAGTAATCATACATGTGATTATAGACACTGTAATACTAATAAAAGCAGGCATGCCAAAAAAATATATAGACCATGCCGCAGCTGGTAATAAACTTACAAAAACACCCCACATTATTTTGGGTACTGAGTCTTTATGGTTTATATGAGGTGCAGGCTCGACAAAAAGTTTGCTTAATATGTTACTCTTCTTTACTTGCATATCTCCACCTTCTCACAATAGGTATTTTGTTTGGGTAATAAGACTTATTATTTTTAAGGTTTATCTTGGCAGATTTAAAATAACTGACCAAAGGTATTTGAGATGGGCATATATAACTACATGCTCCACACTCTATACAGTCAAATATTCCTATTTCATTTAGTTTTGCTGTGTTATTACTTTGTATCTCAGCATACATAAGTGATGGGAAAAGACCCATAGGGCATACTTTAAGGCATCTACCACACCTTATACAAGGATGTTCTTTCTTTTTCTGTATTTCTTCTTCAGAAAAAACAAGTATTCCTGAACTCCCTTTTATTATTGGGGTATCAAGATTATATTGAGAAATACCCATCATAGGGCCACCTACAACTATCTTTTTAGGCATTGTAAGTACTTTAACATCCTCTAATATGTCTCGTATTATTGTTCCTATTTTAAGTTTATAGTTACCAGGCCATTTGACTATCTGTCCTGTTATTGTGACAAACCTTTCAATTAATGGTTTTTCTTTTACTACAGCCTCATATACTGAGTATACAGTTCCAACATTTGTTACAACGACACCAACATCCAAAGGTAGTTTGTTTTTTGGTACTTCAATACCAAGTATAGCATTTATAAGCTGTTTTTCACCACCTTGAGGATATCTTGTCCTTAATGTTACAACCTCAGCTATTCCTGATAATTTTTTTTCCATTATCTCTATTGCTGTGGTCTTGTTATCTTCTATACCTATATAGACTTTTTTGGGTTTTAGTATTTTTTTTAATATTTCAATCCCAATTATGATTGAATCCACTTTTTCTTGCATTATTCTATCATCAATAGTAAGATAAGGCTCACACTCAGCACCATTTAATATGAGGGTATGAATTGGTTTTGGTGGATTAAACTTTATATGAGATGGGAAAGCAGCACCACCAAGCCCTACTATACCTGCTTCTTTTATCATTGCAAGGAGTTCAGAGTCAGTAAATCTTTCCCAATTCATATTTTTCTTTATCCATGTTTTAACACCACCACTAAACTCTATTCCTATGTATTTAGACTTTACACCAGTAGGAGTGTATAAATCACCTATCTCAATTACTGTCCCCATTATTGGAGTGTGTACATTGCTTGAAAAGTCTGAGTCCATTTTTCCTATTAGTTGTCCCTCTTCAACCTTATCTCCGAGTTTTACAATAGGAATAGCTGGTTTTCCTATATGCTGTAATAATGGAACTTTAACTTTTTTTGGTATCGGGCCATTTACAAAAGACCTGTTTTCAGTCTCTTCTTTGTGGTGAGGGAGATTTATACCACCTTTCTTAAATCCTTTCTTGAATATCATCTTCTAAACTTCTCCCTTGTTTATATATTATTTTATTTATTGCATTTAAGTAAGACTTAGCCGCAGCTAGTATAATGTCAGTGTCAGCATAAACACCAGTGGCAGTGTCATTTTTTATTCTTAGGCTTACATTTACCTGCCCTATAGCATCTCCCCCAGCTGATACGGACTGAATAAAAAAGTCTTCAACAACAATTTTTTCTATATTAATAGCCCTGTTTATTGCCTTATAAGTTGCATCAACAGGCCCATCGCCTATTGCTGATGCTTTGAACTCTTGTCCACCCTTTTGTATCAGTACAGTAGCTGTTGGGATTACTTTTTCTCCACTAACTACTGTTAGGTATTTTATCTGATAGCCCTTTTCTAATATTCCTGTGTCACCCAAAATAGATATTATGTCTTCTTCAGTCACTTCCTTCTTTTTATCAGCTATATTAAGAAACTTTTCGTACAATTCATCAATCTTTTCTTTTTCAAGATAAAAACCCATCTCTTCAATTTTAGCTTTAAAACCTGCTCTCCCTGAATGTCTTCCAAGTACTATTTGAGTTGATGATCTTCCAATGTCTTCAGGCTTCATTATTTCGTATGTTGCCCTATTTTTTAACACTCCATCCTGATGTATACCTGACTCGTGTGCAAAAGCATTTTTACCAACTATAGCTTTGTTTGGGGCTATAGGATAACCTATAATTCTTGATACTAGTTTGCTTGTTGTATATATTTTTTTCTTGTCTATATGAGTGTATAGATTATAAAAGTCTGACCTAACAGAAAGCCCCATAACTATCTCTTCCATTGCTGCATTCCCTGCCCTTTCTCCTATTCCGTTTACAGTACATTCTATCTGTCTTGCTCCTGCAAGACAAGCAGCAAGAGAGTTAGCAACAGCAAGTCCTAAGTCATTATGGCAGTGAACAGACAGTATTGCTTTGTCTATGTTTTTAACATTTTTCTTAAGATAAGATATTATTTCGTAAAACTCTTGTGGAGTTGTATATCCAACAGTGTCAGGTATGTTAACTGCGATTGCCCCAGCAGAAATAACAGCCTCAGTAACCTCAGCAAGGAACTCTTTTTCTGTTCTTGCTGCATCTTCTGCGGAAAACTCAACGTTTTCTGTAAGTGTTTTTGCATACTTGACAGCATTCACAGCGTTTTTTATTACTTCTTTTTTTGTCATTTTAAGTTTATATTCTCTATGGATAGGGCTTGTGGCAATAAATGTATGTATTCTAAATTTTTTAGCATTCTTTAGTGCGTCATAACATGTTTTTATATCTTTTTCTACAGCCCTAGCAAGTCCAGCTATTATTGGACCCTCAACACTTTCAGATATAGCCTTGCAAGCCTCAAACTGAGCAGGAGAAGAAACAGGAAATCCGGCTTCTATTATATCTACATTCATAGATGCTAAGGCTTTGGCAATTTCAATTTTTTCTTTAATACTCATTGATGCACCTGGTGCTTGTTCACCATCTCTTAGAGTAGTATCAAAAATCCATACTTTTTCCATTTTTTACTCCACCTTATTTGCAAAGAAATAAGTTAATTTAATTAAATTTATTTAAATTTTAATTTAAAATTTAAAAACTTGGGTAATATAGATGGGATTTGAAATAGGACCTGGATTTCTCTTTTTTTCTGATGAGAATAAGACGACTTTTGCAATAAAAGAAATAATTTATGATACAAGTGATCCTAATGAGATAGAGGAGAGAGAAAAAGCTGTTATGTACCTTGTTACAAGTATAGAATTGTATAAAAAAGGTAAGTTTAAAAAGTCTTTTAATCTTCTAGAAAAAGCTTTATCAGTTTTTAAGACTTATAGTGAATTATCATATGGTATAGGTCTTTTTTTTGTTGGTGAGTTTTATGAGTTTAAGGAAGAATGGGATAACTCTATAAAAAACTATGAGGCTTGTTATAATATTTTAAAAAAGTATGAACACAAAATGGCATGGGATGCTGAAAAAAGGATAGAGAAGATAAGAAAAATAATGGAGGATGAAAAATAGTAGTTTTCGAAGACTGGAACTATAAAAAAAAATATCCTTTATCTGAAACAAGACCTGTTTATGACTTAATCGTTGGCTGCTATTCTTTGAAAAAAAGAATTGAAATTGTTTATAACAATAAGGTTGATGTCATTAATAGATTTACCCTAGAACAAAAACTAAGTGGGATATTTGTTAATGGTTCAGTCTTTTTTAAAAAGAAGATTGAGGTAGAAAAGAATACTATTTATACCTTTAATGATATCCCAGTAATTTTTTATGCAGAGAATTTTGAAACATCTTTACTAAGAGATAAAAGTCTTTTTAATGATTATATAAAGACTTATAAAAAAGTTGAACTTTCTTCTAATGACTGTATTTACATAGAGTATGCCCATAACTTATTAGAATTACATTATGATGTCTTTTCTAAAGACATTCTTACTTTTACTAAAAATAATAAAAAGACCAAGATAAGAGTCTTGGGTGATCCCAAACTACTTGTTGTTGATGATAATGTTTTAATATCTGATTGTAATGTATTTGATACAAGGAAGGGCCCAATAGTTATTGGTAAAAACAGTCAGATAATAGGCCCGTCTCTGATTCAAGGGCCAACTTTTATTGGGGAGAACACTCTTATAGACTCTGGTAAGGTAAGAGAGTCATTTATAGGAAATACCTGTAAGATTAGTGGTGAGGTTGAGGCATCAATATTCCTTGACTTTACAAACAAACATCATGAGGGTTTTGTTGGACATAGCTATATAGGTAGTTTTGTAAACTTTGGTGCGTTAACTACAGTAAGTGACTTGAAAAACAATTATTCTTTTATTAAGGTTTTTATAGATGATCAGTTTGTTAAAACAAGTCAAATAAAATTAGGTGTATTTATTGGTGACTACACAAGGCTGGGCATAGGGACTCTCTTAAACTCAGGCACTGTTGTAGGAAGTTTTTCAAATATATTTGGTGGTGGGATGGTTCCTAAGTTTATACCTCCTTTTTCATGGGGTACGTCATACCCATTCCAGAAATATGAGATTAACAGACTTAAAAAAGATATAAGTATAATTGCTGCAAGAAGAGATAAAAAGATAAATGAAGATTATTTGTGTTTTATTGATAAACTCTATAAAGAGGTTAGTGATGAAAAATATAAAAATTTTGTTTAAAATTTTAATTTTTTTAGTGTTGATAAACTGTGAAAAAAAGACTATTGATGGTGTTTGGTATTTACAAGGTGGGAATATAGTCTTAAATATTAGTCTTAAAAATAATGTTTTTGAGTTTTATGAAAAAAAAGACCTTATAATGAAAGCCAAAATAATAGATTATAAAAAGATGGAAGAAGATAAAATAAAGTTAAAACTTAAAAAAGAAAAAATAGGGGATAATAAAGAATATCAAATAAAATATGAAGGTATAGATGAGATAACTGTATGGATAGAAAAGTCTAAAGATAAAATAAAACTCATAGCAGATATGTTGAGTAAACACCCTTATATATTTGTAAGAGAAGATAAGCCAAATAATGACTTTAGATATTTAAACCAATATGAGATTGACCAGATAAAAAATGGAGTAACATTAAAGGAAGTTCAGACCAGGTACACCTTAAAAGTAATTCCAAGTACAGAGTCTTTAATGAAAGATGAGGAAGTTGTAAATAATGAGAATAGTAACCTTAGGAAATGGATAAGAGAGACTTATGGTGTTAATAAGATTATAAAAACTATGACTGACTATATGTTTGATAATGACCCAACTACTTTTTGGGGGTCAAGAAAATATAAGCCATATGTTGAAATAGTTTTTAAAGATGTAAAAGGGGAAGATCTTAAAGACCCAATAAAGATTAAAGCAATAATTTTTGACTTGGGTGCTTTGGATAAAAAAACAGATTATTATAAATATCATAGGATAAAAGACCTTGGACTTTATTTTTCATTGAATACAAAGGATTCAATAGGCTCAACAAAGTCTTCTTTCAATTATCTTAAATATAATGTAAACTTTACCGATGATATAAGTGAAAAAGGTGTAATTTTTTATGAAGGGATTAAGGCAAAGTCAATTCTATTATCAGTTGATGAAATCTATACAGGCTATGAAGATGCATTTGCTATATATGATATTTATATTTATATTGAGTCTGAATAGCTTTGGAGAAGGGTATTTCAAAGAGTTTGTTATTGGTGAAAATCTTGAAAAAGTAAAAGAAAAACTTCTTTTCTATAAAATCATAATAGATAAAGAAGATATAAAAACTTTTAAGATGGATGTTCCACTTTTTTTATATTTAAAAATGGCAGTTGATGATAACAATATTCAGATAGACCCTGAGGCTAAAAGAATATATCTTGATGACTACACTTTCTTTGACTTTAATGATATAGTTATACAGACAAAAGACTTTTTCTTTTTTAACGAAAAAGGGGTTTTTTACATAGAGTTTAAGAATATCAAAAGTTTTTCTATAACAGAGCCTAAGAGAGTTAATCCTAAACTTGAGACTCTAAAACTTAAATTTTTTAAAGATGTTCTTTATTGTATAGAATATAAAGCTAATCTAAGCCCATTTGAAATAAACAGATTTATAGAAAACTATAAGACAAGATATGGTGTTGATGTTAATAAAACTACCAATAAGTTTGAGACAGATACAACACTCTTTTTTATTGATCTTTCTGAAAAAAGTATAAGATTGATAATGATTGATAAAAAGATAATGAAACAAATCGAGAACAGTATTAATGATATAACTAAAAAAGTGGTTATTGAAACAACTAAAAAGATACAGGAATATGTTAATCACTCACTTAACCTTGATAAACTATGGCTACAATATAAAAAGAATATTTTGAATCAGAGTCTTAAGAAAATTTATAGTGATATTGATGAACTGTAAGACTCTAATTCTTGGCCTGGGTTCAAATATAGGTGATAGAAAAAAAAATATAAGAAAAGCTGTGGAATATTTAAAAAATTTTTTTTTAATAGAAAAAAAAAGCCCTCTTTATGAAACAGAACCAATTGGACCAGAGCAACCTTATTTTTTGAACCTACTTTTACAATGTAAAACTACTTATACGCCATATGAGTGTCTTAAAATCATTAAAGATATAGAAGATAGAATGGGGAGAGAGAAAACAGTAAGGTGGGGGCCAAGAAATATAGATATAGATATTATCTTTATGGAAAATACTTTTATAAAAAATGATGACCTTACAATACCTCATAAAGAGTTAAAAAACAGGAGATTTTTTCTTGAACCTTTATTTTATTTAGGATTTAACTTTAAGATAGATACAAATTCTGTATTATTTTATTTAAATAAAAACATAGGGCAACACTGTGAAAAATTATAGTATTTTTTTACTTTTAATTTTTTTAAGTATAGACTTAAATGCTCAAAAGATTGAGTTTTCAGAGATTTCACCAAATAAAAAAATCTTTATTAAAGGTATAAAAATTTATGGGAATGAGTACTTAAAGGAAGATGAAATAATTTCTATGCTTAATATAAAACCTGAAAAAAGTGTATTTATATATGATATCATAAATGGTATTTCAGGGCTTCTAAACACAGGGTTTTTTAAAAATATTTATTATAGTTTTGAGAAACATGGTGGTGAATATGTCCTTGAAATTAAGGTTGAAGAAAATGAGAGGTTGGCTGAAATACAGGTTGTTGATAACAAACTCTTGAATCTTTTAATACTTTCTGAGAAACTTAAAAAAAACAATGTTGTTATAAACAAACCAATAAGTATTCCATGTATTGAAAAAAGTATTGAAGAGTTTAATGTATATAATCAGACATATGGTATATTTACTTATATTATAGACTTTCAAATAGTTTATAGAAATATTACAAAAGAAGATATAGTTTCTAATCCTGAAAATAAAGAAGAGGCTGTTTTAATAATAAAGATCGAATCAATTCCTCTTATAAAAATCTCGGAGATAAAACTTATTGGTACCAATATTTCTTATGATGAACTCTTAAACTATGCAAGACTTAGGAACAACCAATGGGTTGATTCATCTGATCTTTTCTTTTCTTATAAAAGGCTTAAAAAACTTGGGTCTTTTAAAGAAATATATTTTAAACTGGTTAAAAAACCATATGAGGGGCCATATTATGACCTTGTGGTAAAACTTGATGAACTTGAGTTAAGGGAGATAACGACTACTCTTACAGCACCTAAAAACGTAGGAATAATAACCTCAGTTGAATATTATGACATAAGTCTTTTTAATACACTACAAAGATTTAAGATAGGGGCTGGTTGGGAACTTTCTTTAAGTAAACCTGTCTTTATACTGGAATACACAAATCCTTTTTTTGGAGAAGGGATATTTACTGATATGACTTTTACAAAAGAAGATTCAGTTGAGAGCATAAATGAGACAGATCTTAACAAACTCACGGAAAACTATTCTTTAAGGTTAACAGGTGGTGTAAATATATGGGAGAACCTTTTCTTCTATTTGTTCTTTCAAGGGGATTATAAGATAAGCTATATAGTTGATAAAAAATATGATAGGGTTCCAGAAAGGCCAAAGACAAAAGATACATTGACGTCTTCTGGGATAATAGTACTGTGGGATGATATAGATAACAGCTTTTTTATAACACAAGGTATAAAATTAGGCTTAGAGTCTCAAGTATTTTTTGGAGAAAAAATATCTAATAGAATAGGTACAAATATTGAGGTTTATATTCCTGCACCTATGTTTAATCTTATATTTGCGGTAACTAACAGGTCATATATACTTTTAAGCAGTAAGGATGATAAAACAAGTTTAAGTCTTGATAAAAGGATGCGAACAAATGTTCAAGTAATAGAAAATCTTGAAAACAATATAACAAAGGCAACAACTTATACATCAATAGAGTTTAGATTTCCGGTAAAGATACTAATAGATGATCTTTCTTTTATAGTTTTTGGGGAAGCAGGTGGTGCATGGAAAGACTATAAGAGTATAAAACTTGAGAATGTACTCTATGGCTTTGGCTTGGGGTTCAGGTTGTCACCTAAAAAACATTACAGTTCTTTTTTATTCCAGTTTCCAGCTGGTATATATGTTGGCTATAGGACAGGTGAGAAATACCCTGCTGTTGCAGGCCCTATATCTCATAGGGATGATTACTATTATATAAATCTTACAGCAGGATTTTAATAAGGGAAGACAATTTTATTATATTTATATGAATAGATGTTCAATAAGTAATATTGAGGTTTGGAATAATGAAAATAAGTGAAGTTTTAAAAAACAAGAGAAGTTTTTCAGTTGAAGTTTTCCCACCAAAAAAAGAGGGTAGTATTGAAGACCTGTATAGTACTATAGATAAGATTAAACACTTAAACCCAGACTTTATTTCAGTGACATATGGGGCTGGAGGGTCAACAAGAGAGAATACAGAAAGGATAGCAAGGTCTATAAAAGAAAAGTTTTTAATCATTCCTATGGCACACCTTACCTGTGTTGGGACATCAAAGGAAGAGTTAGAAAAGATAGTAGATGAATTTAAGAATAGTGATATAAAGAATGTTTTGGCATTAAGGGGTGATATACCAAGAGACAATAAGTATAATAATTCATATTTCAAGTATGCTTATCAACTTGTAGAGTTTTTAAAGAAGAGAGATTTTTGTATTGGTGTTGCCTGTTATCCAGAGAAGCACCCTGAGGCTAAGACACTGGAAGAAGATATAGATTATCTTAGGCTTAAGTTTGATAGTGGGGCAGACTTTGCTATAACACAACTTTTTTTCGATAACAGTATATTCTATAGATTTTTAGATAAAACTTATAAGATCATAGAAAACAAAATTATAATACCTGGTATATTCATAATAACAAATTATGTTCAGTTAAAAAAGATTGCCGAGATAGCAAATCCTTTTATTCCTAAAAAATTGAATGAAAAACTTGAGAAGTACAAGGATAGTCCAGAAGATATAAAGAAAATAGGGATAGAGTTTGCAATAGAGCAGAGTTTAGACTTATTAGAAAATGGGGTAAAAGGTATTCATTTTTATATAATGAACCAGAAAGAGTCTATATTAAAGATTTATCCTGTAATAAAAGATAAGTTTTAAAAAAATTTTATTGTAAAATTTTTTAATTAGATTATTAAAGACTAAAAAAAGCTATTTAATACACCCTTAAAAACTTAAAAGAATAGTTTATGCTAAAAAAATTAAATGAATATTTGTTAAAAAGTTTTCAACTAAAACTTATTTATTCAAAGAAACCTGTACTTTTGGTAATTATTTATGGATGAAAAGACCTTGTTAACATATGCCCTTTTTTAATGTAAAGTACTATTTTATTCTCTTTTGGTAATTACTTAAAATATTCTACTTTAGTTATAATTACAAAATGTTTTAAAGTTAATAAAGGTGATTATTTAAAATAGCCCTTTTAATTAAAACTAACTTTTTTATAGAAGATTGTAAGACTTCTCATTAAAAAAATACTAGATTACCTTAATTTTAATTTTTAATCTTTTAAATATTTAAATAACTTAATGTGATTTTTAATAAATGTGTTTCAATTTAAACAATCACTGCTCTTAAAATGAGTAAAACTTAAATATTAGAATTACTATTTGATAATAACAACTTTCAACTTTTTAAGTTTTAAGAGTTAACTACATCTATATTTCTGAAATAAAGTTTAATATTTTATTTGTCCTTTCCTCTGCTCTTATCTTTGTTTCGCCCATATAATTACTTGCTTCTTGAAAATATTTTATAAAGTCTTCTTTGTCTTGCTTTTTTATTAATTTGTATAATTTTTTTACATTTTTTATATATTTTTTTATAACATTTTTTGTTTCTTTATTAAGAATTTCTATATCAGCATATAGTTCTGGGTTTTGGTTAAGTATTCTACTTATCATGTCTATTCTTAGCCTGTATATTGGACTACTATATTCCAGGCTTTCTTTTACATCTACTCCCAGGTCTTTTAATACATGTGTTATTGTTATGAATGTAAAGTGTGTCAAACCTTGTATTATAGCCATCATCTTATCGTGTTGTTCAGGAGTAGATTCTTTTATCTTAGCCCCTGAATTGATAAAAGTTTCTTTTAACCAAGAATACCAGTTATCACCCCGACCCTTACACATCACAATAACTTGGTTTTTTATATCCTTTATCCCAGGCCCGAAGAGTGGGTGTAATCCAACGACTGATGAGCGTGAGTATTTTAGCATAAGTTCAACTGGTTCTTTTTTTATTGATGTTAAGTCACATAAAAGACTGTTTTCTTTTACATATGGCCCAACCTCTCTTATTAAATCAGGTGTTACACTTATTGGAACACTTAGGACTACTATGTCACAGTTACTTGCAACCTCAATAGGCTTTATAGTAGTATCTTTATCACTTATTATAACTTCATTGTTGTTTTTCCTAAAAAAATCAGAAAAAAAACTTCCCATAAGACCTTTCCCACCAATTATCCCAACTTTCAAGGTGATTGCCCTTATTTCTTTTTTATCACAAGTATTGTTATATCATCCTCTTGCTCGGTCATCCATTTATCGACCTCTGATATTACTGTATTTATTATATCTTCACAACTTTTTTCTCTTACTCTTTTTACAACTTCAAATAGTCTTTCTTCTCCAAACATATCTCTCTTAGAGAACTTTTTATCATTTTTCTTTTCTTTTTTTGCTTCTGTTATTCCATCCGAATATAATACTAAAATATCACCTTTGTCCAATTTGAACCTTTCTATCTCTGCATTTCTTACTGCATCGTTTAATATACCTATTAAAAAACCTCTTGATGGTATTGTTTTAACCTCACCTTTATTTGTTACTATAAATGGCTCAGCATGGTCATTACCGAACATCTCGAAGTTACCTTTGTCATCAAACCTAAATAGCCTCATAGTCATGTACATGTGATTGTACTGAGAGCCTATATTACTTTTCTTCGATAGTCTTTCCTGCATATTTTTATATAAAGATAGGTTTATGTTCTGGTATATTTCTCTTATGTCAGAGTTTCTTGTATTCTTGTTTGTAGTCAATGAATTAAATGCAACCTCAGCCATCATCATTACTAAACCTGACTTTAATCCATGCCCTGAAACATCACCAAAAACTCCGAAGTACGGCAATTCCTCTGTAAATATATCATAGTAGTCTCCTCCTACTTCAGCAGCAGTTCTCATAAAGCCTGCAATCTCATAGTGCTCATTAGTAGTGATTTCTGGGAGTAATGAGACCTGAATATCTTTTGCTATTTCAATCTCTTTTGCTACCTTAGCTTTTTCTTGTACCTCTTGATATAGTTTTGCGTTTTCTATTGATATGGCTGCCTCTATAGCAAATGCTTTAAAAAGTTCAAAGACTTCTTCGTTAAACAAGCCTTTTACTTGCTTATTGTCAAGGTATATAACCCCTAAAATATTACCTGAGACTATTAGTGGAGCAGTCATTATTGACTTCATTTTGTATGTTGTTACTGTAACATCTTCTTTTAGCTCTTCTTCAGCATCCATTATTATCTGTCCTTTGCCAGTTTCTATTGTTGTCTGTACTGCATAGGTTGAATATACTATCTCTTTCTCTTCACTTGTTGACCTTACAGAAACAACTTTTAAGGGTTTTGTCCTGTCTAGGTCCTCATAAAGTAAGAGTATTCCTCTTTCAGCACCACCAACTTCCATTGCAAGGTCTAGTATTTTATTTATCAGTTCTTGCATATCATGAATCTTTGATAACTGCTCAGAAAGTTTTAGTATGTACTTTAACTGTCTTTGATAATAAAACTCTGTCTGAGTATAACTTGTTGTAAATGTTACGGATGTTTCAGTAACTTTTGTAGATACTTCTTTTGGTGCAAAGAACCTTTCTCTTAACAATTTGCTATCTCTTATTACATTAGTAAGTCCCAAGTCTTCAAAAACTTTTATTGCTTCTTCAAATAGTTCTGATGCTTCTTTTGTCTTTTCCATCTTTAATAGGATCAGAGACTTTATTAGAATGTTTTTGCCGTAGAAAAACTTAAAATACTCATCATCTTTTGTTTTTTCAATTGCTTTTTCAATAAAGTTTAGTGCTTCAATTGGATTTGACGGTGAAGAAAATAATGCAATCATTGCATTTATCCTGTTTTCCCATTGATAGGAGTAGTTTTCATTAATACCTTTTGTGAACTCTTTACCTTTTTCAAGCAGTTCTTTTGACATTTTTTTATTGCTTATCCTTGCATAGAACTCGGCCAAGAAATAATAAACTATAAAAAGCCCAAGACTTATTCCCTTTTCTTTAGCATATTCTAAAGACTTTGTAAGGTTTCTTATAGCCTCTTCGATATCAGTCTTTGCAGCATATGCTAAACCTAGGAAGAAGAATGAGTATATTTCTATTATTGTGTTTTTTAAGTCTCTTGCTAAGTCTATAGTATGAGTTATTTCTTTTGTTGCTTTTTCTGGGTCACCAATCAAGGCATTTATTGAGGCATAGTAGAAAGAGAAATAGAGTTGATAAATCGGTACTTCTTTTTTATCTTTCAAGACTTCTTCAAGTTTTGCTATGCAGTTTAATGCATCTTTCTTTCGTCCAATATAACCTAATGCATGACCTAAAACCCCATATGAATAGACCTTTTCTAATAGGTATACGTCTGACTTTGTATCAAGCAATTCAATAAACTCAAGACCCTTGTTTAAGTATTCTATGCCTTCCTTGAAATTACCGTTTGATGCCTCCACTCTACCTATTGCACAGTATGGGACAGTTAGGAAGTCTTTCATATTAAGTTCTTCTGCTATAGGTATTAGTTCTCTGTATCTGTTCAATGCTTCTATAAGTATTCCTTTTAGGTGATAGCTCTTTCCAAGAAAGAAAAGTATTTTCACAAGATATGTTTTGTCTTCTATCTTTTTAGATATTTCAATATGTTCTTTTAACAATTCAATATTATCATCAAATCCTGATATTTGAAGATTGATCTCTGCTATTTCTAATACTAAACTAAGTCTTGATGATAAGGCTTTTTCAGTCTCTTTAGCGAACTTTCTCAGTATATCAAGCGAGGTGTTCAAAAACTTTATGGCAAGTTTAAAAGAGTATGAGTCTTTTGCCTTTCTTCCAGCCTCTCTATTATAATGGTAGGCTTTATTTCTCTTATCAGCCATAAGGTAGTGATATGCAAGTTTGTATATTTTATCTTCACCTTTATATTCTTCTTCTATTATAGATGCAGCAGTTGCATGTAAGTCTTTTAGAATATAAGATGGAATTTGAAGTTGTAATGTTTCAACTATTTTATCGTGTCCAAAAGAGTAGTTTTCTTCTCCCCTTGTTGTTATTGTCTCTCCTATAAGCCCCTCTTTTTTGGCTTGAGTTAAGAGTTCTAATAGTTCTATTCTTTCTAATTTGTGTATCTTTTTTTTCGTAAGTTTGTACAATAAGTCAAAATTAAACTCTTTACCAAAGACAGATGCATAACTTAATATTTCTTTAGTCTGAGGTTTAAGTCTGTTTATCCTTTCTACAATTCTGTCTATTATTGAAGATGAGAATCTAAACTCAGTAAGTTTTGCTAGATTTAATGTCCAGCCATCTTTTTTTTGAAATATTATACCTTCCTCAACCAAGGTTTTTATATTCTCTATTATAAGGTATGGATTACCCTGGCTTGCATCGTGTAGTCTTGAAGCAAGTTCTGAAACCCCATTGTATACTACACCAAATATCTCATTTATTATTTCTTCAGTGTCATCAAGGCCCAATTTTGAGATTTTTATTATATCAGCATTACCATTTTCAGCCTCTTTTTTTATTATTTCATATAATTCTTTTACTTTAATATAGAGTTCATCTTTTATTGTTATTAAGACATATATACTGTTTTTTAGTATAAAAGGTTTTAAGAAATTAAGAAACTCAATACTTCCTTGATCCCAGTAATGAGCATCGTCAAAAACCATAATTAAAGGATTGGATGGTGATGAAGAAGATACTATAAAGTCTCTCAGTTTTTCAAAAAATAGGTCTTTTTCATTTTTATTTGATATTATGCCCCCATTATATTCACCAACTATTTCTTTAATTTCTGGGATAAGCTTTGTTAACATTTTTCCTTCTTCTCCCAAGTCTTTTTTTATTCTTTCTATTATAGACTTTTTGGTTGTTATGTCTAACCTATTTATTGCCTCATATATTTTTTTAACTGCTTCTATAAAAGGATAGTATGGATAATTTGAATTATGCTCGTTGTTTTTTATGTAAATAAAAATTGCATTTTTAGAACCTGTATATTTTTGAAGTTCAAGTAATAGTCTTGTTTTACCATCCCCTGCTTGACCTGTTATAAATGATATAAATCCTTGCCCTAGTACTGTTGAATTAAGGTGATTAAGTATTATGTCAAGTTCTTTTTTTCTTCCAATAAGGCTTGTCTTGAAGTTTATGTTTTTTATCCTGTCTTTCTTACCTAATTCAAGGTAGAATGTCTGTTTCTGCTCTTCATTTAATGACAAGTATATTTTTAGGTCTTCAGCCAATCCAAATGCTGTTTGATACCTGTCATCTGGGTCCTTATTTATAAGTTTGAGTATTATCTTATTTATTATAGGTGATAAACCAGGCACCAGTTTTATTGGTTCTTCTGGTTTTTTCGCTATGTGTTGATGTAACAGAGCACCAACATCTTCAGCCTCATATGGGATTCTCCCTGTTATTATCTGATAAAATAGTATACCTAAAGAATAAAGGTCTGACCTATGGTCTATATGTCTTGTGAGTATACCTGACTGCTCTGGTGACATATATGCAAAACTTCCCACGACTTCTCTACTTAAAAATGCTTTTTGAAAGTTGAATAGATTTGCAACACCAAAGTCTAGTATTTTTACGTTTTTATCTTTTGTTAACATTATGTTACTTGGTTTTATATCTCTATGTATAATATCCATAGAGTGAACGTAGTCTAGTGCCTGGGCTATTTGTAAGATAAATCTTACCTTATCATCTATTGAGAATCCATCTTTTACAACTTCTTTTAGACTTATTCCCTCAATATATTCTGTAATAATGTATAGTTTTTCATCTTCTTCTATAAACTCTATAAACTTTATGATATTTGGGTGATTCAATCTTGATAATGTCTCTGCTTCTTTTTTAAATCTTATATATGATTGATCATCTTTATTTATAAAGTCTTTAAGAGTTTTTATGGCTACTACTGTCTCGTTTGTTATATCAATACCTTTATAGATTATGCCCATACCACCTTCGGCTATTTTCTCCAATAATTCATAGTTTCTTACCCTCATACCAAACCCCTTTTTATAAACTAAAAATAGATTTTAAAGATAATATTAATTTAGAACTGTTTCAAGCCTTTCCCATTTAATATTTTATCAAGTGGTATATTGTAAAAATAATTTTTCAAAATAGATTCAGCTTCTTTCCATATATCTTTAGTTAAGCATTGTTTGAAAATATCACATTTTTTACAGTCTACAATTCTTATTCCATTTTCAAGTATTTCTATTATTTCCCCTACTTTTATCTGAGATGGTTCTCTTGTTAAGGTATATCCACCTTTTATCCCTCTCTCAGACTTTATTATATTATTTTTTTTAAGTTTTATAAGTATTTGTTCCACATATTTTCTTGAAATTTTTTGAGATGTTGCAATTTCTTTTACACTTGTGACTCTTTTCCCATAATTTTTTGCTATTTCTAGTATTATTCTTAATCCATATCTTGATCTTGTTGAGAGCTTCATTATTTTACTCTTTTTCTTTTTTTATTTCAATTATGTTTATAGCCTTTTCTGTTGCTTTTATTGCAGCCATTAACTGGTCAGAATGAACACCTTTTGTCTTAAACTCTTTTCCCTCAAACTCCCAGGTTATAGTTGTTTGAACTAAAGCCTCACTTGTACCTCCTGGAGGAATATTAACATTGTAGTCTATCAAGTTTGGTATAGAAAAACTAAGTGACTTTGAAGCAGACTGCAGTGCTTTTATAAAAGCATCAAAACCACCGTCCCCCATTGCTATAGATTCATATATATCATCTTTGTAAGAAACCATAACAGAAGCAATAGGCTTTAGGTCATGAGAAGATGTTATAACGTATGATTTTACACTGAAAATGTTTTTTATCTCTTTACTTTCTAAAACATCATCTATTATATAAGGCAGGTCATCTATTGTTATTACATGCTTTAATGCACTAAGTTCAACTATTTTTTGTAATACTTTTTGCTTTTCAGCATCAGTTAAAGTAATTCCTAATTTTTTTAGATTA
>Ga0068705_10000324_pt1 | contig 24808 bp, 15 predicted proteins | sample YNPMSTMetaG_FD_65631 | JGI IMG/M metagenome (GOLD analysis project Ga0068705, IMG submission 65631) | Anoxygenic and chlorotrophic microbial mat microbial communities from Yellowstone National Park, USA - YNP MS-T MetaG | ecosystem: Environmental > Aquatic > Thermal springs > Hot (42-90C) >... | reverse complement strand
AAATCGTTTTCGACGTCTATTAATTCGTTGGGAAAAGAAAACTGAGAACTATCTTGCGTTTCTCCACTTCGCCTGCGCCTGGATTACATTCCGTGCCGCTGACATTTTGGGATAGGGTCTAAATGCCTTCTGCTTTCCGAAGGGATTCCGGTGGGAGCTGATGATTTGAACCCACAGGATGGTACACGACGGCCGTCGGTGCTGCCTCCGTCGCAATCCGAGCCGCTGCCGACGACAGTGTGTTCCAAAAGTTCACTACCAGGACCGCATCGAGTTCCGCTGCCCGGGCCTGTGCGATGAACTCCTCAATCCTGGCCTTCTGATAAAGGGCCTCGGGATGAATGACCATGTCGATGCCCAGATCGCTGGCCATCTTCTTGATCGCCGCCGTAAACTTGGCCTGTTGAGCCTCAGGTTCAAATTGATTTCCCGGCCAGGTGAACCATTGATGCGGCGCCCAGGAATCTTCCATTTTTCCCGCCAGCACCACGTCAGCCGGGGGATAAAGGAACACCGTCCAAATTCGGACCGGTTTCTTCTCCAGGGGTGGAAGAATTACATCTTGGGAATTCGAGAGAACGGCGCCAGACGCAATTGTGTGCATCGCACCTGTTGCTCCAACTAAACCTGCAATCTGCAAGAAGTCACGCCTCGGAAGACGACCGGGATCGCACGACTCGCACATGGTTCTTTCTCCCTTCCAATCAACAATGGCCGGCTCGCGGCAAAAGAATCATCATATCATTTCCGCAAGACATTGAAGAATTTGGCGTTATGTTATCCCAAACAAGGTCCACCTGCAATCAACAATTCGTGATTCTGGTCCCTGTTTGGACCAAATGCCATGTCACAGAGTTCTTGTTACAATAGGGCGATCGTTACTTGACTGAATCGTTTCACGACTGCTTTGGGGAGGAATGACTCATGGCAAAGAACTTTTTGCGAAGTGTGATCTGGCTTATTGTCCCACTGACTGCGGTGTGGCATTCGGCATCGCGGGCCGAGGAACAAGTCGCCCGTCCCAACATTGTCTGGCTGACCACGGAAGATAACGCGACGTGGTGGTATCGGCTTTATAACCCAGATGGTGCCCCGATGCCGAACATTGAGCGGTTAGCCAGGGAGGGGCTTGTCTTCAATAATGTCTATTCGTGCGGACCGGTATGTTCCCCGGCGCGGAGTACGATCATTTCAGGCTGTTATGTCCCGCGCCTTGGTGCCCACTGGCATCGCAAGATTCTTCCGGTCAAGCTTCCTCAAGGACTCCATATGTTTCCCTGGTACCTTCGCCAGGCCGGTTACTATACGACCAATAATAGCAAAGAGGATTACAACTTCGCCGCCAGCGAGAAGCAAGGGGCATGGGACGAATCGTCTGGGCGGGCAACCTACCGCAATCGGAAACCCGGGCAACCGTTTTTCCATGTGCAGAATTTCGCCACAACGCACGAAAGCCAACTTTTCCCCGACAGGCCGGATGATCAACTCCTGACAGATCCCAGGACTGTCAAGCTCTTTCCATATCATCCTGATACGCCGCTTTTCCGCAATAAGTACGCGCATTATCTCGATCTTCATCGGGAGGTGGACTCGCAGATCGGTGCGTTTATTGACCAACTGGAGAAGGATGGATTGCTCGAAGACACGTTCATCTTTCATTTCGGCGACAACGGCGGCGCTTTACCCGGAAGCAAAGGTTATGCAAGGGAAGATGGTCTCCATGTCGCGCTGGTCGTATATGTGCCACAGAAATGGCAACACCTTGTACCGGCGCCCCGCGGTTCACGAATCAATGGCGTCATCGAGTTCGTTGACCTCGGCCCGACGGTGCTGAATCTGGCCGGTCTGCCGATTCCTCCGCAAATGGATGGACGGCCTTTCCTGGGACCGGGTGTCACTCTCGAAGACGTGGAAAAACGCGACACGGCCTTCGGCCATGCCGACCGATTCGACGAGAAATACGACTTGGTCCGTTTTCTCCGCAAGGGAAGATTCACCTATTGGCGGAGTTACCAGCCGTTCAATATCGATGGACTTTATAACGAGTATCGTTATAAGCAAGCGGCCTACCGTGAGTGGTGGGATCTCTTCCAAAAAGGACAGTTATCCCCCACGCAGAGATCGTTCTTTGAGCCGCGCCCGGTGGAATGTCTGTTCGATTTGGAGAAAGACCCACACGAGACGCATAATCTAGCTGCCGACCCGGCTTATTCCGACGTATTGCTCAGCATGCGTCAGGCCTTACAAGAGCGGGTGAAATCCCTGCCGGATCTGGGCTTCATCCCAGAGCCCGTCTTTGTGAAGGAAAGCGGAGGAGATGGAGCGGGCTACGCAGAAAGAAACAAAGCCCGCATCGCTCGGTTGGTGGATATTGCCGATCTCCAGTTAGTACCTTTCGAACAGGCTCAACCGCAGTTGGAGGTCGCCCTGCATTCAGATGATCCCCTTGAGCGGTACTGGGCAATCATCACATGCAGTGCTTTTGGCGCAAAAGCCAGCCCATTTGCCGAAAGGATTCGTCAAATGGCGCACCACGATGAAAACGGACTTGTGCGGACTCGTGCCGCCGAGTTCTTGGGGTTAACAGGTTTGGAGGATCCCCGCCCCGTCCTCATGGATGTCCTGAAAAAGACCAGCGATCCTGTGGAGGCCAACTTGATTCTGAATACGGTTGTCCTCCTCCGCGATGGCCAGCCGCAACTCACGTTTGATCTCTCACCATTGCAAGACACTCCTTGGTTTACCGCCCAGGGAGAAGTTTCAAGACGTGTCAACTATCTTTTTGGCCAGAAAAATTAAGACGATTGCGGAATACTCTTAGTCTTCACCCTGCCAAATTACCCGAGGTCCACAGGTGAATTAGGAAATACGGATTGATCGGGAGGATCGTATCTTCGGTTGTTGAAAAATCCATCGCAAATCATTGTATGGAGGAGAATCGACATGCTGCATACGTCGTTTTGGAATCGCCGGTCGTTTCTCAGGCAATGCGGCGCTATACTCTCATGTGGCTCCATCGGTATAAAGTTTCGTGCCCAGGCTGAAGTGCCAGGCGGAGATACCCAGCTCGCATTTCACGCCGATGATAACGGGTTTGCCTTTAACACGGGACAACTTTCCGGGCGGCTCCGTCAACAAGGGCGCCCCATCGGAATAACGCCTTTACACTACAAGGGCACTTCTTCGGATTTAAGTCAACCCTATGGCATTTGCTCTCACTATCGGTTATTGGACGCGGAGATGCGCTACGGTGTGGCTGCCTGGGAATGGGCTGGCACCGCAGAGCTTTTGTCAGATGGAAGTGTCGAAAGTCGCTGGACCCGTGATGAATCACATCCGTTTGACTTGAGAGCTACATACCGCTGGCACGCCGCAGACACACTTGATGTAATGACAACGGTGATTGCTGCTCGGCGACTCCAGAGATTTGAGGTCTTTCTGGCATCTTACTTCCAGGGTTTTGCCGACAGCTTTGTCTATGTCCGCGGGTGTTCTGCGACGGGTGGTGTTCCTGGATTCTTGAAGGCTGAAGAAAAAAATGGCGTCTGGCAGATGTTTCCGCGTGATGAAACAGCCATTCAAACAATTCGGGACGGTCGATGGTTGCGCCCGCCGCATCCTGTTGAATGGGCGATCATGCCATTCTTCGAATATCCTTTGGCGATTCGGCGTGATTCCGAGACGGGATTGGTCGCGGCCATCATGTCCCGGTCCCAGGAGTGCTTCGCCGTCGCCACCCCTTATTCAGGCGAGGGTCATCGGTCAATCTATTTCTCACTCTTCGGACAAGACCTGGAGCCTGAACAACCTGTGACAGCGAGCCTGCGGCTGGTGATAGGGCAATCGCTTGACGATGTGACAATTGTGCGTCGATATCACAGTTATGTCAGCGAGGAAAAAAAGAAAGCGTAAACAAATGAGAATCCAAACAATCAGCAAGACACCAGCAACTGAGGCATAACCTCAGCCTGACAGAAGAGAATTGCCGAAACATGCGAAACTGTGTTTACGGCAATGTCGGACGGCCAACTTGCTCCGCCAGCTTTCTTATCGTCTCCGCAACCACGTTTTCGGCTTCTGGAGCGAAGAACCCAAGGGTACCAACACCCCGCGTTTCATAGCCGCCTTCGCGAATGACTTTCGCGGACGGCAGATATCCATACACTTCGTTACAGTAGCCTGCAATCCAGAGACGAATGTGTCCAATTTCGTTCTCGACAAGGGGGACATAATCCGAGACAACTTCACCTGAGATGGCAACCAGGGTCAGATCGTCCCCAAACTGCCAGACCGCAATGGGGGCCTTGTAATGTGAAGGCGGAGATTCACCGCGTTCCATTGTTTCCAGCATCCGTTTGGCCGTTGCGCTAACGTGTGAAGGTCCTTTAATACTCTCCAGCTTTTCGCGATCGGGAGGTGGCAGAAGAGGGAGATCGACTTCGGTGAAAGCTGTCTTCAACGGTCCAGATACCGTGCGCAATGGCCCAGCGATGACGCGACAGACCTCGGCCCCCAGTGCCTGTCCATGCTGTTTGGCATGCTCGATTTCACCCCTCGGATAGGGATTTGCGTCCCCGCCGCAGCCGATCATGAAAAGGGCCTGGGTCCCCGGGAGCTTTTCTTCGATGTAGGCCCGAGCGAATCCCGCATAATCGCCGGAGATGATGTAATGCTCACCCGTCAGCGTTGTGTTGTGACAGGCACAGCCGAAAAGGATCGCACGTAGATCGTCTTTTTCGTCCCGGACGGTCAACACAGGAACGCTGCGATCAACATAGCCCCGTGGATTGACGCCAAGGCGGACGCCGGTTTCGGTAAATTCTCTGCGATTAATGAGAATGTTTGTCGCGCCAACGCCCCATGCGAGGCGTGCAGGTTTCAGGTTATTGAAGGCCTCGGCTGCCAGATCGGCATACTGAGTCACCAGCCAGCGAGTGTAAGTATCGACGACCTTCTGGTCTTCCTCCCCCATGGAATAACCCGCCGAGCCCAAGAAGCCGATGACCGGTCCGGTGTGGGTGTGGGACCAGTTAAAGGGGATCTGTTCCCGGAGTAGCCCCGTCTTCTCCATAATGGCACGAGCCGCGGCCTCTGCGACATCTTTTCGAAAACCAATCACATCAGCCGTGATGAGCAGCCCGCGATGCCCCTGATCATCCACAATCGCCATGGCATTGGCATAAAGCGGCGTCAGCACCCCCTCGGAAGGCTTGTTTCGTGACGCATAGCCGGCCAACCAGATGGGCTGCTGCGGCGTGATATCCCTTCTCGCCAAACCTACTGACCAAGGAAAGGTTGCCCTTTCCGCATTTGCACCGGGTGCAAGATACGACACAAGAACCAAGGCCACGGAAAAAGATACCAGCCATCGGCGAAACGGTGTGTTCATTGTCATACTCCTCCGAAAGGGCGCCGATCATGTCGCGGGAAGCACCAACAACCCTATTTACAAGTCGATTGCACACTACCGCAGTAGCCATAGAAAGTCAATCAGTTCCAGGACCCAGTGCCCGGGGAGACGCAATCAATTATCCAACCCTGCGCATCGGACGCGACAAGCGCGTCCCTCCGAATGGCGGACCTGACAAGCAGGTCTCTCCCACAGGTCAAAGCCTTTTATTGACGGTTGTTGAAGAAAATCCCTACCTTGATTGAAGAAAGACGGCCATTGCCGCATGGCAAAATAATTGCATAATTTTATTGCCTTGGTGAAACTAGCAAAAAAGGTATATCCCTATGAAAACAGATATTCGACCCGTCCTCTATTTTGCGAATTGCTGTATTTGGTTACTTGGGGTGACGATCGCGGTTTTTGGTCAGGAATCGGCTCAGACGACGGAGGGTAATGCGACCCTACGCAAAGGCGGACTGACAGCCTATTTGGAAAAACCTGACCTTCGGAAGGATATCCTGTTCACGGGCGAACGTTTTCCCAATATTGTGGTGACCAAGCGCGGAACGATCCTCGCCGTGTGGGGAAGTGAAACGGTGCGTTGTCGGCGGAGCCAAGATGGTGGTCAAACCTGGAGCGAGGAAGTCCTGATCGCCAAGCCCGGCTTCCATGGCGGTGGTGCCATTGTCGATGAAGTCACTGGACAAATTCTGGTCTTTGTCGAGGCACATCATCCTCCGGCGCCACTGACGGTGTACCGCAGCCAGGATGACGGCGAGACATGGCAGCCAATTTCGGTGACCATTCATCCCGATTCAAAAGGAAATGTCCCTTCAATGCATATGGCGGAGCACGGGATCACCCTGTCGTATGGTCCCGTGAAAGGAAGGCTTCTCCGTCCGGCGCGGATTTACGATCGACCACGGGGCTATAACACAGCAATCTACAGCGACGACGGTGGTATGACCTGGCACACAAGCGAGCCCTTCCCTGTCGAGGGCACCGGCGAAGGAGCGATTGCCGAGCTGGCAGACGGCCGTATCTATTACAGCTCACGAAGACACTACTTTGAAAACGTGGCCGATTTCTCATGGAACCAGCTGTTTGCGCTGAGCCACGACGGTGGTCAAACCTGGAAAGAATTGGGGGCCAGTAAAGTCCTTCCCGACGGTCCGCGCTATCGTGGTGAGGAACGTCGTGGGTCGAATTACAATGGGCACTTCGGGATGATGGCTGGTTTGACTCGACTGGCCATCTCGGATCACGATATCCTGATTTACAGCAATGCCGACCATGATGGACACGCGCGGATTCGGCTGACAGTCTGGGCTAGCTTTGACGGTGGCCAAACATGGCCAATCAAACGATTGGTCGATGAAGGTATGGCCGCTTATTCCTCTTTGAGTGCGGGTCGCCCAGGAACCCCCAGTGATGGTTGGATCTACCTGTTTTTCGAGCACGGCGAAGGCAAGCAGCAATATGCGGGCGGAACCGTGGCCCGTTTCAATCTCGCCTGGATCCTGGACGGAGAAACGACAGGCGATGGCGTTGTGCCCCCGTGGTTGGCCCGCCGTCCGTGAGAACGGCATTACCGGAAAAAAACACTCACGGGCTTATAGCGACCTCACCGGGTGGCGGGAAATCCTTTTCCACGGAGTCCAGGATCAGGACCCAATCGCAATCCACACCTCGGCTGGGCGGAGTAAATTCGAGAGTTTTTCCTTTGAGATTGTCACCTATTTTTTCCGCACGGCCTGTTCGTGGGTCGAACCACCAGCCGCGGAACACATTACCTATCAGAACATCCGTGCGGATTGTAAACGGCTCGCCCATCGGCGAATACACCATCAGATAGGTTCCATGGCGATCGCGTGTGGCCTGAATGTGAGCATCGCCTTCGCCGGGATCGCTGACGAGGACTGATTGATCCGGTATTCGCGTGAGGAAAGGTCGCGACTCCATAAGCCGGCGCAGGTAACCCACCTGAAACGCACCAGGTGCGTCCAGGGATTCATACCACGGGATATGGGCGCCGTAACGATATGTTTCGCCTTTGCGGATCCAACCAATGAAACTGCGATGGCCATAAGTATGGCCGAAGCCGCCCGCAAAGACGTTCCAGTATGCCGCACGGCGGACATCCCACGGCCGAATGCGAATATCCTGGGGCTCATCCTGCCGCAAAGATAGGGAACCCTCATAGGCGACTTCAGCATCCAGGACCGGTTTGGGAGGCGTTCGCGCATATTCCCGAGCGACCGTCCGCCAGTTTGCAAAGCGAAATCTTGTCGTGGTTTGAATCATGTTAAAATCGAGCCAGGGTTCATTGTGCAACCATTGCCCTGATGATCGGTCCCCGCCCGGGGGATGAAAACTCATGAACGTTCGACTCCAGTCGGCGTGGCCATCAAATTTGTCGATGCCCGTGACGCCATCGGTGATTCCCTCTGCAATGGCCCGAACCATCCTAAGTCGCGATTCCTGATCGACGTTGCGGCCTTTGGAATAGGCGTCACCACCCATGACCCAGATGACATGCGGTTCGTCCTTGTAGCGCGACCCAAGGAAATACCCGTAGCGGTAGGCGATTTCGGGATGGCGTTCCATGGCATGACCTTCAGGAATAGATTCCAGCCAGAGGGGAAGGGCGGCGAGGTATAAACCGTGCTTCCTGGCCTCGGCCACGACCCGGCTGACGTGATCCCAGTAGTCATCATTCTCACCGGGGCGGACCCGCGGACGGGACCAGTCGTCGTCTTCAAAAGGTTCAAAACCGTAGGCGTTGGCCTTGGTGCCGCCGATAGGTTCGCGGATGATGACGGACTGAATGACTGTGAAACCTTTGGCCGCCCGGTTGGCGAAATACACACTCACGGCAGGCTGATTGTCATGGTCTTCGCTGACCGATTTCCCGAACATGTGCCAGCAGGTATCCCCCAACCAGAAGAATGGCCGACCAGACTCTGTAACGAGAAACCGCCCACAGTCGCAAACCCGCAGGCGTTCTAACTCGGTGGCACCGCCAGAACGAACGCTTTGTAACGCAATGACGCAGACAGCTCCGAGAAATGCGATACTCGCTGTTCGACCCGTTGCGAAGCCTCGCGTACCAAAGCCATTTGATCCGATCCCCTCAAGCCACTGCATCGTCGAATCTCCTCTCGATAGAATCTCCATGGGACATCTGAAATACTTGGTGAGTGTACGCGTCACCTTCGCTGCCAAAGTGGTTACCACTCCGATCGGAGGGGCATGCTTGTCACGCCCGCCGAAGCGAAATGGATCATCCAACATTGTACATCGGACGCGACAAGCGCGTCCCTCCGAGCGATGGACCTGACAAGCAGGTCCCTCCGAGGCGGACGCGACTCGCGCCCTTCCCTTATGTTTTGCTGGGTACAGCTCGACGTTCGGATCAATTCTCGCCTCTGGCCTCTTTACAATCAAGGCGCACACACCAGTGGCAGCGCAACATCTATTTGTCGCGGATTCAGGGTTCAATCCGTTTAATATAGAGCGCAATTTCCTTTCCGAACTCGCGGGGTTTTTCCCAGGCTGAAACATTCGCCGCAGATTGACTGACACGTTGGCGCAGGCTTTTGCCCGTGATTGTGTCGAACCACAGAAGTTCGTAGGTCCCGGCGGGCAGCTCTTTCAGCCCCATCGGCCCGGTACAGTCGTATGTGTAGGCGATATACGACTTCCCCGGCTGAGCGAGGACCCACTTGGTCGAGTCGCTCGCCAGTTGATCCGCCGGCCGCATCAGGTACCAATCGGTTTGTTCCATGAAATCCACGACTTTTCCCGCGTCGATGATCCGGTCGCGACGGTCCACCCGGACAGCATTGAGCTGGGCCTCCAGGGCGTGCATTCCCGCCAGGGCGCAGGCCCAGTTGTGTACTCGGGCAATATGGCGATCAATCGGGTGGTATTCGGTCTCATTCCGCATATTGATAAAGCGGTCGCGGCCCATGGCGGCATAGCGAAGATAGGCAGCATGCTGGGCATCAAAGTCTTTTCCGTGCGGTGGGATATGAAGCCATGTTGTAATATCGATAAACGGGCAATCGCGGTAATCGGCACTGGTCACGCCATCAGGGTGCATGTCTTTTTCGGCAGTTTCCGGCGTCACAAAACTTTGCACGATGGGGTGACGGTACGGATCAACTTCGCGGATCCGCTCAGCAATCTTCATGAAGTGACGAACCCGTTCCCGCGGTAATTTGTTGGAGCTTTCCTCAATTCCCCAGATGATGTTCTTGTGATGACAAAACCGCTTAACGATCCCGTCGATGAATCGCTGCTCCTCCGCATGCAGATTGCCCTGGCTATCCAGTTTCCACCCTATCCGTTCGACATCAGTGGCATCATTATAAAACTCGAAGTGAACGATGATACCGCGTTTTTCCAGCTCCGTCAGCCATAGGTCCCATTGATCGAGAACCTTTTCGTTCAACGGCTTGGAAGGGTCGTGATCCGTGAACGGGCAATGAGTATCATCTCCTTCGTCCTTGATGTTGCAGCGCCGCATGCGGAACATCATAAAGTGCACTGCGTTGACCCCTGATTTTCCCAAAAAGTCGATAATTTCCATTTGAGGGCCATCTCGGGTTCCGTCTGGTCGAGGTGTCCCCAAATAGAGAAAATCCTCGGGATTATCAGGTCCACAAAGGAATACATACCGTCCACCATTGATTTTGAGGTACCCTGGCCGACCGCCTGCCACAATGATTTGCCCAGGCATGGCCACTGAATCGTCAAGTGGCCCTGTGACGGCAAATCGCGGATGTTCGGCTCGCGGTGCGACGGCGGCATTGTTGCCGCTCACAGCCACCGATTTCGCCACGTTCGGCTCAGGGCTGCGCTCCACCGGCAGAGGTTCCGTTGAGGCTTGATGAATTCGGCATTCCAGATAGTCAATCCGTGGGACGTTGTTTTGAACTTCCAGCGTCAGCATATCCCCACGTTTGATCGGCACAGAGTGCAAAGTGTGGGCGAGCCAGCCCGAAGAGCCGGCGGTAGTCCAAACGATAGGCTTTTGATTACCCACCGTAAACCGAAATTTGCAGGGAGTTTCATTTTTCAGTGAATACCGGATCGTCACATCATAGGCAGCGTCTTCTGCGGTGTAAGGCTCATCGAAGATGGTTCGCAGCAGGCCTTCAGACTGGTTTTCCAGTGGCGCAACACACAAGCGATGAGACACCGACCGATCATCACTGGGTTCAACCTCAAGACCCTCCAGGACAGAAAAATTCTCGGCCTCCAGCCGCACCTTAGCGCGAATCGGGATTTGCTGCGGGAGCTTCCGTTCCATGAGCAACTGATGCAACTTTTCAGGGGTCGCCGACTCATCACCAGAGACAAGGAAATACATCATGCCGGCGTCTGACGGATCTGGACGGGTCGAAGCCACCAGCGATTCCCAGAGAAACTTCACCCCGGGATCAGCGGCATCCCGCATCCAAAAGTATGGTGCGAACTCTTCTTCTCGGGCGGCAGCCCAGGGTGATTGCAATTGATTGTTTGACCTCGATACTGCACGATATGGGCTTTTACTTAAAAGAACATTCTGATCGGATATTTGTACCCACTTCACGCCTAAGTTAATGACATCTCTCTTGCTGGCCGTAAAAGGAACGTTTCGCGCGTAACCATCATTCCAGCGACTGTGAGAAATGCAATAGACCCACGCCCTCTGAGGAGGCGCGCAGCGCTGCAGGGCCATTCGGGCCACATCCACGGGGCCAGCAATGATAAGATACAGGGGTGTCTTAGCCGACGCTGCGTTGATGCATTCCGCCAGATGAGCCACAGCTGCTTCCAGTTGCTGCCGGCAATCAAAGAAGCGTCTGCGGTCAAAACCAAACCGTTCCGCGGCCCCCAGCACGCGACTGGCGTGTTCTTGCTCCCAGGCCGGATCTGTATCAAACAGAATTGAGTTGTAATCGAAATGGACAAGTTTTTCCTGAAGTCCCAGGGAAGCTAGAATGGCGAGGCTCACCGGTGAAGCGGCCCAATCATCAGGGTCGTTGAAGTTGCCGTCACAGGTGTAAGCGATATTACCATGGAACGTCTTGCCGTCAAATGGTTCAAGCGCACAGGCAAGCCCGGCAAAACCCAACCAAGCAAGGCATGCGATAAGCGTCGCGTAGCGCATAACGTACCTCCCCAACAGGTCTTTGCTACAGTTTCTTCCAGTGTCATCCCAACGTGCCATTGACGTAGCTTCCGACAATTTAAAGATGGTACTCACGGCGAGTCGAACGGAAAAAGATACTCCTGGCCTAATTGTAACCACGCTTTCAAGCCTGGGTAGAGCCCGACCCGATCCTGGAAATAGTTGAGACCGGCCGGAATTCTCTGGCTGGCGGCGATCACATCTCGTTTCACCGTGTGACGAATGAGATTGGCGCTAAAGGGGGAAAGTATCTCGACCGGTGGCGGATCAGGTAAGGCGCGCCCTTCAATAACAGCGCGACGTTCGGCCCGCGGATTCAGATCCTCCCACAAAGCGGCCTGCTGAATATCCGTCATCACGGAGAACATCTGGTACGAAGCGGCTGTTGCCCACACCTGAAGCTGGCGCTGGCGAGAGTGTTGGCTCGAATCTTCCGTATAGTTCAGATGCACGAGGATTCTTACGCCGTGGACAGCTGCCAGTTCCACAATTTCGGTCCAGAGAATGTCATTCTCCAAGACAACGATTGCCGGGACACCTTTCAGTGAAAATAACAGGTTGCGGAGGTGACCCTTGCTTTGGGGTGTTCTCTCGTTGGATAACGCAAAAACCTGAGTCACAATAGAGCCATCTTCACCGATGATGGCGGCGTAAGGCGCCTCGGTCTTTTCTGTCGGTCTGATTCCCACTGCCAAACAAATCCGATATTGGCGGGCGAGCTGTTGAATCTCCGCAAGATTGGCAGGCTGACAGGCCCGCGAGGGAAACGCAAGCAAGTCCGCGTTCTGCGACTTTGCCGTGGCAATGGCTTCGGTCATTTCCCGTAAATCACCTGTCACCGTGGTGGCCGCCAGTGTCACGACCGCAGATTGCCCTGAAGCTGAGATTTTCACATTAGCATCAGGAATGATCCCGTCGTACATTCGTAGGCCGGTTTTCCAGAAATCCTGAAGCGTCGGATGCGTCGCGCGGCGAACCGCTTCTCGCCGGGTTGCTAACTGCGGATTGATGTCGCAGATAAGCATGGCCTCCCGACTGTCGGGCAGCGAAGCAACCACGGTTCCGTCGGGTGAGACCACAGCGCTGTGACCGTGACCAGGGCAGTTCACGTTCGCAGCACTGTTGGCAAAGACTACCCAAACGTTGTTGCGAAGCGCCCGAGCGACATACCAGTACCATCCCAAATCGGGCACCCATTCCGCCTCGAAGTTGGCCGACAGTTCGAAGCTGATCTTGGCCCCGAGCTGAATGGGCAGCTCCTCGACTGTTCGCAACCACCGGTCTGCACAGATAATTGCCCCCGCAGGAATGTCATCGATCTGAAACACGCCCGGAATCGGCGAGGATGGAACACTGTAGTGTTTAACGTAATGAAAGATTTCCTCACCATTGGGGCCAAACACCCGCGCGGCTTGAACCTCTTCTTTTGGCTTACTTCCCGGCAAACACTCGCCAAAAATGATGTACATGTTTTTTTCTCGCGCCAAATTGGCGAGCTTATTACGACAATCTGAGCCTTTACTGATATCCTCAGGTCCTACCCACTGCGCACCCTCGGGAAACACGACAACCCGTGCTTGATCCTCGGCGGCCTTGTCGATCCACTGAGTCATCTTCTGACAGTTGACCTCAACATCAGCGGAGATCGCCATCTGAATGATTGCCAGCCGCAGGTTACCATTTTGGCTCGCATCACTCGGACAACACCAAAGAATCTGCATCGCGACAATGGTCGCTGTGATGCCCAGGATCAGGATCATAGCCATGTGATCCACTCTTGCTGCTGAGATTCGGCAAGCTCTCCCCATAGCAGACGGTAATAACTGTCGGAACTTGTCAAAAATGGACGCGTGAAAAGATCAACCAGGTTCGGTCAATCGTCCGGCTCAACGCGTTTATTATCTATTCCTATCGCTCAGAAATACACAGGGCAATTGATCAGGCGAGACGACTGTTTGGGAATCCTCGAAGAATCGGAGGTCACGGGTCTGCCTCTTGCTTGTGGGAAGGTCGCCCCATTTTTGGCGCGATTAACCGCCATCCTGGAGGGACCTGCTAGTCAGGTCCGTATCTCGGAGGGACGCGCTTGTCGCGTCCGCAGCGCAACGTTGGATCATCCATCCTGGTTCGGCGGGCATGACAAGCATGTCCCTCCGACTGCTGGTTGGACCTGCTTTTCAAGTCCGCTGCCCCATGTTGGATGATCCATCTCATTTCCGCGGGCATACGGTTAAAAAGAGGGTGGTACAGGACGTGATGATCGATCCAAGCCGCCTTTACTTGAGCCAAACACTCTTGCCCGAGGCATGACAACTCCAATAATAGCCCCTTTGCCTGGACATATGAGAAAAGCTAGAATCCATTTTTTGGCGGATTTCCTGAGAAACGTTGCGTTTGTGATCGCAGCAAGGCGACGATTGTTCGATTCTCACGGTAGGCAATACGCCTTCTGAATAATCGCAAGGAGCGACCATGCCTCGTTATAATCCCTCGGTTGTGGAGCCAAAATGGCAAAGGATTTGGGAAAAGAACAAGACTTTTGCCTGTCCGCGTGTACCGAATGGCGAGAAATTTTATGTCCTCGACATGTTTCCCTATCCCAGTGGCGACGGGCTGCATGTCGGCCATCCGGAGGGATACACGGCAACGGATATCATGGCCCGTTATGCCCGAATGAAGGGAAAAACGGTCCTCCATCCGATGGGTTGGGACGCATTCGGCCTACCTGCCGAGCAACATGCCAAGAAGACGGGCGAGCATCCCCGCCGGGCTACCGAGCGGAACATTGCCAATTTCCGCCGTCAACTCAAAATGATCGGCTTCAGTTACGATTGGGATCGTGAATTTGCGACGACCGATCCCGATTATTTTCGCTGGACCCAGTTTATCTTTCTCGTGCTGTATGACACCTGGTATGATCCGGAACAACAGCGGGGGCGCCCCATTGCCGAACTTCCCATTCCCCCGGAAATCGCCGAGCAGGGTGAAGATGCCGTGGAGCAGTACCGGGCTGAGCACCGCTTGGCCTATCAGTTGGAAGCCCCGGTCAACTGGTGTCCCGCGTTGGGGACAGTGCTGGCCAACGAAGAGGTCGTGGGCGGGGTTAGTGAGCGGGGAGGGCACCCGGTTGTTCGGATTCCGCTCCGTCAATGGATGCTCCGGATCACGGCTTACGCAGATCGTTTGGAACGCGATCTTGATTCGCTCGACTGGCCGGAAAGCATCAAGACACTTCAGCGAAACTGGATTGGTCGCAGCATCGGCGCCGAGGTGGACTTTTTCATCGGGACGTTCTGGCAGAAGCCGGGGATTCCTTCCCAACGAGAATACGAGGGATGGCGACGCGATCGCGAATTAGCCGGGTTTCCACGCAAGCCGGATGAATCCTGTCTGAGGATATTTACGACCCGCCCTGATACCTTGTTTGGCGCGACATACATGGTCATTGCGCCCGAGCACCCGTTTGTGGATCGTTTGACGCTCCCCGAGTACCGTGAAGCAGTTGAGGCTTATCGTGAGGAGGCATCACGAAAGAGCGATTTGGATCGCACGGAGCTTTCCCGCGAAAAGACCGGGGTTTTCACGGGTTCATATGCCATTAACCCGGTTAACGGAGAGTTAGTTCCAATCTGGATTGCCGATTACGTCTTGGCCACATATGGAACAGGGGCGATCATGGCAGTCCCGGCCCATGATACCCGAGACTTCGAGTTCGCCCAGCGTTTCAATCTGCCCATTGTACCAGTTGTGGATCCGGGCGATCAGAAGCAGGTTGCGCGCGACGACGTCCTCCGGGGAAAGGTTGCTTTCGTCGAAGACGGGGTTGCCATCAATTCGGGGCCATATAATGGGTTACCGACGAGTGAGTTTAAAAAACGCATTACCGAGGACCTGTCGGAGCAGGGGGTTGGTCGGCAGGCCGTCAATTATCGCCTGCGGGATTGGATCTTCAGCCGACAACACTTCTGGGGTGAACCATTCCCCATTCTCCACGAGCTGGACGACTCAGGACGTCCAACAGGGCGAATTCGCCCACTCTCACCGGAGGAACTACCGCTGGATCTGCCCAGCAACATGAGCTTTGATGCAAAACATGAGACGCCGGAACCGCCGCTGGAGAAAGCCCCAGCAGAATGGCTTTTCGTGACAATCGACGGAAAAAAATACAAACGCGAGACGAACACCATGCCGCAATGGGCGGGGTCCTGCTGGTACTATCTCCGATTTATTGATCCCAAGAACGACAAGGCTTTGATTGATCCCCAACTGGAAAAGGCCTGGATGCCGGTCGATTTGTACGTCGGGGGAGCGGAACACGCCGTCTTGCATCTTCTTTATGCCCGATTCTGGCACAAGGTCCTCTATGACCGTGGCTTTGTCAGCACGCCGGAGCCTTTCCAGAAACTCGTGAACCAGGGAATGATCCTCGGTGAGATGGAATACACGGGTTACCAGGATGAGACGGGAAGGTGGGTCAGCGAGAGCAACGTGGAAGAGATCGGCGAATCGCGTTTCGCGGAAAAAGGGACCCGAAGGCCGCTTCGCCCGATCAAGTTGCGTTCCGATCAGGTCGAAAAACAGGGTGAGATTTTCGTCCTGAAAGGTCATCCTGACATCCGGGTTGACGCGCGGGCATACAAGATGTCCAAGAGCCGCGGAAACGTCGTTAACCCCGATGACATCGTACGTGAATATGGGGCTGATTCCCTGCGATTGTATGAAATGTTCATGGGACCGCTCGAATCGACCAAGCCCTGGAGCATGGAAGGTGTTCACGGCGTACGGGGATTTCTGGATCGTGTGTGGCGGATGATTGTGGACGAGCGCGCAGAACAACTCCGCCTCAATTCGGCGGTGCAGGATGTCCCTGCAACCGAGGAACAAGCCCGTGTTCTCCATCGGACCATTAAGGCGGTCACAGAAGATATCGAACGGATGGAGTTCAACACGGCAATCGCGCGGATGATGGAATTCGTCAATTTCTTCTTTAAGCAGGACGTTCGCCCGAAAAAGGCTATGGAAACCTTCGTCCTGCTCCTCTCCCCATTTGCTCCACATATCAGCGAGGAGTTGTGGGAGATCCTGGGACACGATCGCACACTGGCCTACGAACCCTGGCCAACCTACGATGCTGAGTTAATCAAAGAACGGCTCATTGAAGTCCCTGTCCAGATCAACGGAAAACTGCGGGGACGCGTCGTTGTGGCACCGGACATTGATCAGAATACGCTGGCCGAACTCGCAAGAAATGAGCCGCGCATTGCTGCCCTCCTGGTAGACAAGCAGATCGTTAAGACGGTTGTTGTACCCGGTCGCATGGTGAACTTTGTCGTCAAGTGACAGCCAGAGACTCTCGCTTCACCCAGTCGAACGCAGGTCACCCATCACCCAAGCGGATGGTCCGCATGATTTCACGGTTTTCAAGATACCATTGAACGCACCGTTGGAGTCCTTCTTCGATGGAGATTCGCGGGGTCCAATCGAGTACCGCACGTGCCTTGGTGACATCGGCCCAGGTCGTCGGAACGTCGGCGGGGTGAGGTGGGCGACGGATAATCGCCGGATGTTTATCTAAGAGCTGCGCAATCTCAGAAATCACCTTGTTCAGTGGAACGGAACGGTCTCCCCCAAGATTGATGATCTCGTACCCAAGGGGGCGAAGGGCCGCGATTGTCCCCCGAGCAATATCATCCACATAGGTAAAATCGCGACTCTGTGTTCCGTCACCGAATACGGTGATCGGTTCATCTTCGGCAATCTGGCGAATAAAACGGAAGATGCTCATGTCGGGTCGTCCAGCAGGGCCATACACTGTGAAATAACGGACGATGCTAACATCCAGGCCATGCAGATAGTGATACGTGTAAGCCAACGTCTCAGCGGCCTTTTTCGAAGCCGCATAGGGAGAAAGTGGACGATTCGTGTCTGCATCTTCGCGATACGGCACGGGGTTGTGGGCACCGTAGAGACTCGAGGTGGAAGCCAAAAGGAACTTCTTCACATTCTGACGGCGGCACACTTCCAGGAGGACCAGTGTTCCCAGACAATTCGCCCGATAGTAAACCTCGGGATTGGCAACACTTGCCCTCACACCTGCTCGTGCTGCAAGGTTGACGACCGCAGTAATCGAATCTGGAAAAGTCTCTTCAACCGCCTGTCGGTCAGCCACATCGATGCGACGAAATGAGAATCGTGGGTATTGCCGGAGCCTCTCCAATCGCCATTCCTTGAGTCGTGGATCATAGGCGTCGTTGAGTTCGTCCCAACCGATCACTTCATGACCGTTGTCCAAAAGCATCTCGCAGACTCGGGATGCGATAAAGCCAGCACAGCCTGTGACCAGATAGCGATTTGCCATGATCGTTCCTTAATAGTGCCTCATACGCAGCGCACGATTCCAGCCGTTTTGAAAACCAATATTTTAGGAGAAGTCATTTTTCCAGAGTATGGGCACCATTGGAAAAACTGTGGTGACGTCCGCTAAAAAGATTGGCAAGACCAGAACCAGGGCAAATACTGTCATGAGTTTTTTTACGATGAGCTGTGGTTTAAGATGTTCACTCTGGTATGAAGAAACCGCGGAGCGCGATAAAATGAGCTAACTGCGATTGATGGAGTCTCTTGTCCATCGGCTTGTGGAGATATCTTGATCATAACAAGGAGCGCCGTCGTGAGTGATCGAGGAGTTTTCTCTGTGGAGGGTCGTGCTCATGTGTCGTCCGGCGCGGTGTGGGAACGGACATTGCGTGAAATTCTCATAGCGGCCTGCGAGGCATCGGATATCGTCAGTTATCTGCAATCTCAGTCTCCCCATCTGCGGCGGGCGCTGGGAGCGCAGTTTTTCGGTTTGCTCGTTTTCTCCGAAGACGGCCGGCGCTACGAATGGTTAACCACAATTGGAGAACTTCGCTATGCAGGGGAATACGATTGGGCAAGGCTGACAGATCGGCATGGTTTCACGACAGAGGGGGCGTGGTGCTTGCAGCCATTGCCATCGGATCAAATCGGTCAGCTTTGGATTGCCGCACGTTTCGATCATGCCCAGGAAGCAGCTCCTGTCGTCGAGTGTTTTGCCGAACTGGCAGAGGTGCTCAATACAGCGCTGCAGCTTATCGCCGAGCGGACACGCACCTTGGAACAGCTCAAACGGCAAACAACGCTCTTGAAAATAGCCCAGCGATGGTATCAAGCACGACAACTTCGTCCACTGCTCAGTGAGATTGCACGGGCAGCGGCAGATTTTCTCCATGCGGATCGGGCAACGATATTTCTCTGGAATCGAGAGGCAAAAACGCTGATCGGTCGCCCAGCACTGGGCGTGGACGATGAATTACGTATTCCCGATGATGCTGGAATTGCCGGGAAGGTTCTCCACACGGGACAACCGGTGCGCGTCACCGACAAGTCGCCTGACCAGGCCAATATCGATCGCCGTATTGATAAACAACTGGGATACCGTACCGAGACATTGATCTGCGTCCCATTGCGTACTCGCGGTGGCCGCGTCCTCGGAGTCTTTGAAGTCCTCAACAAGAAAGACGGGAACTTCACCGCCGAAGATGAGACGACTCTTCTTGAGCTCGCCGAGCAGGCAGCCACTGCTCTAGAAAGTGTGCGAGATTATGAACAAGCGTTATCGACGCGACGTCAGATTGTGGACGAAGCGGCAGGGCGGGTCCAGCTTGTGGGACAGTCGCCCGCCATCATCCGTGTTCGACGTGATGTCGAACGGTTGGCTCAAACCGATCTGCCGGTACTCATTCTTGGAGAGAACGGTACCGGCAAAGAGGTTGTTGCCCAAATGCTGCACTACCTCGGAGATCGACGGGAGAATCCTTTCGTCGCCGTCAATTGCGCAGCCATTCCGGAGTCTCTGGCGGAAAGCGAGTTATTTGGCCACGAAAAAGGCGCCTTCACGGATGCCCATCAAATGCGCCCGGGCAAATTTGAATTGGCGCAAAACGGGACCGTCTTCCTGGATGAGGTTGCCGAATTGAGCCTGGCTGCTCAGGCCAAGCTCCTCCGGGTCCTCGAAGAGCGGATGATTGTCCGGGTTGGCGGAACGGAGGCAATCCCGGTCCATGCCCGCGTCATTACAGCGACCAATCGCAATCTACAACAGCGCGTGGCTGAGGGGCGGTTCCGGGAAGACCTCTTCTATCGCTTGAATACCGTCATGCTGACTTTGCCCCCACTTCGAGAACGTGGAGACGACATCATCCGCCTGGCGGAACATTTTCTCGCCGAGTTTTCCGCCAAAGCACGCCGCCCCGTGCCTGTGTTGACGCCGGACGCGAAGGAATTCCTCTTGCAATATCCCTGGCCGGGCAACGTCCGTGAACTGCGAAACGCCATGGAGCGAATCGTCTATCTATGTCCAAAATCCCATGTCGAGCCGTCCGATCTCGGCCTGAATCCCGAGGCAACAGGGATCAAGCGTGTGGGGGCGTTTGGTCCCGGCCTGAAACTTCGTGAGGCCACTCGCCGCTTCCAAACTGAGTATATCCTCCGCACGATCGAAGCCACACAAAACAATGTCACACTCGCGGCGCGACAGTTGGGACTCCATCGAGCGAATCTGTATCGCAAAATGCGGCAGTTGGGAATTCAGATGCGACGAGAAGAGGACGATTCTCCGAAAGAAACGGACGAAAATTGACCCCGTTCGGAGGGACGCGCTTGTCGCGTCCGCCGCACCATATTGGATAATCCATTCCACGTCCGCGGGCACTGTCGGAGGGACCTGCTTGTCAGGTCCGCCGCGTAACATTGGATCATCCCTCTCGACTCCGCGGGCACGACAAGCGTGCCCCTGCGACACCTCGACGGCCCCGCTTCTCAGGTCCCCCAGTATTCCCTAGAACACATACCTTCTGGCAATACATGACTTCAAATCCTAAACTGAAACGGAGTGGTGGCCTATGGAGGAACGTTAACCGGATGTTTGGGAAACCGCCGAAAAGCATTACGGCAATGAGGAGAGCCAGCCATGTCAGAACGGCTTTTGGCTGCGATATTTCTAGGGCTGCTTGGGATATTTGGCTGTTCACAGTCGGCCCATGAGGAAGCTTTCCGGATCAAACACGCGGCGGGCCAGCCGGATTCGTCAACGCCCACTTCCAATGTACCGCCGCTGGCCAGCCACATCTCATCTCAAGGCGAGGTGATACCCCAGGTTGCCCCACCAAACCTTGGGCCGCCAGCTCAGCCAGATGATCGGGTGACATCTCAACCTTCATCAGCCGAGGGAGATCGCCGTGTCTCCCAGTTCACTTTTGGGGAACAACCGCGGCCAGCAGTGACGACTCCTCAACCTAGATTCACTGAGTCTGGGCCAAACTTGCAGGTGGACCTTTCTGCGGCCGTGGCGCTCGCCATGACAGGGCCAGAAGGGACGATGATGGGTTTCAGCGTGGATTATCGCGTGAAAGGTACAGCTCCTTCAGGGCAAAGCCCATTCGTTTGGGTGATCGAAGGGCAGGGGGGTAAAATCTACCGGCTGCCGGTCAAGCTGGAATCCCAGGGCAATCTCATGCTTGTTGTCCCGGAATGGCGTCCCGAGGATGGGCCTTTTCGCTGCCGAATCGAGGATCAAATGCAACGCGCGGTTTCTCCAACCGTCGATATGCGATGAGTCAAAACTCATCCGAGTCTGCTTCAGCATCAATAGGAGTGATTCATGTTACGAGAACATGAGATCGAAATCCGTGTCCGCTATCCCGAATGCGATCCAATGGGGTTTTTGCATCATAGCCGTGTCTTTATCTATTTTGAGATCGGACGAACTGAGCTGCTGCGGGCATCGGGTGGCAATTATCGCCAGGTCGAAGAGCAAGGTTTATACGCTGTCGTCGTCGAAGCAAGATGCCGCTACTACCGACCGGCACGTTATGATGATCTTCTTCGACTCAAGACCATTGTGACACGGATGAGCGGTTACAAAATCGAACATGAGTATCAACTTCTTCGCGGTGAAGAGCTCCTTTGCCGGGGTAATGTCACTCTGGCACTGGTCGATCGATCGGGCCAGGTTCAGCCGGTACCTGAAGCCTGGCAAGCTGAATTCGCCAAGGATTCTGCAGCCGCTGAAACGACCAGCATTGGCGATGGTCAAGACTGACAATAACGATTCGGCAGAATCCTTACCGGGCGGGGCCAGGTTCATGCCGATTGCCTGTTCCGCTGGGGAATGACCACATGCGACGGCTCCAGTAACTTCTGAAGTCGGTCTGCGGTTTTCTGTGTTGCACCACGATGGGCAAGAATCAGATTTCTGGCATTCGCTCCTAAAGCGGCCCCATATTGCGGATCTTCGAGACACCTCCGGATAAACTGCCGGAGTTCATCAATATTATGAACAACCACGGCGGCGTCGGCCTTCAGCAGATGGGCAACAATATCACGAAAATTCCAGGTATTAGGGCCAAAGCAGACGGCCGCACCATAACCTGCGGGTTCGAGCATATTCTGGCCACCGCGGGAACCAAAGCTTCCCCCCACCAGTGCAATCTGCGCAGTTCCCCACCAGGCCGAAAGCTCTCCTACCGTATCAACAAGGATGATCGGTTTCTCGATAGAAAAACGGCATGCAGGCGTCTCATCACGCTGGGGAGACACCTCCTCTGAAGAATGCTTTGACGGAATCGATTGGCTTCGTTCTGCATCAGTCGGATCTGCCAACTGCGAACGACGCCGCCAGGGCAGCCCGCTCCGCTCAAGCATCTCGGCCACTTCGGGAAAACGCTCTGGGTGTCGGGGAACCACAATCAGCCGCAACTGCGGGAATTCGCCGACCAGCTCTTTATAGACTTGAATCGCCAGAAGCTCTTCTTCCTTCTGAGTACTGCCGGCCAGGAAGACGATGTCATCATCCGTTAGCTGAGCAAGACGGCGGAACCGTCGGGTTGCCTCATTGTTTCGATCGAATTCGGTTCCGTCGAATTTCAGTGACCCTGTAACCACGACGTGCGAGGCCGGGGCTCCTAACTCCATAAATCTCTGGGCCGTTGTTGCATCCTGTGATGCAACCAGGGCGATGCGGCGGAGAATCTTCCGAAAGAACCAGCGGACCCACCGATAGCCACGGAAACTGCGGTCACTTAATCGCGCATTGACCACGGCAACAGCGGCGCCACATTCGTTCGCAGCTCGGATCAAATTCGGCCAGAGTTCCAGCTCTGTAAGAACGAGAAGTTCAGGTTGGATCCGCCGCATGGCACGGCGAACCGCCCAGCTAAAATCCATAGGACAAAAAAATACGAGTAAGTCAGGATATTTCTTTCGCGCTACATCCATCCCGCTTTGCGTCGTGGTACTTAGAACGATCTCGTATTGCGGAAAGCGACGCCGAAGCTCAGCGAGTAACGGCCCCAGGAGATTGACTTCACCGACGCTCACCGCATGGAACCACAGACACGGCTTTACCGGGTTGCGACGGGGAACCAGCCCGAGAAGTTTTTCAGCCCAACCGTGCCGGTATTTCTGGCGCTGCAAAAGGAGTCGAGTGACCCAGATCGGCGATGTGAAAAGAATGACGAGCAAATAAATGGTATCCAGTAACCAGAACATCGGGACGCCTTTCCCAGTGTGGTTCGATCACTCGATCACAATAAATCCCATTGCCGGGGCGGAGTTTTGTCTTCGCCGCGACACAAACCGTGATTTGATTCCCTGGGGAAACAAATCTCGGGCTAAACAGTCCGTCGATTGCGCATACAACAGTGCTTGTATTTTTTGCCGCTTCCGCACGGGCAAGGATCGTTTCGGCCGATTTCCGGCCCACTCTTGCGAATCGGTTTCGGTTTGCCAGAAGCCTGACTGCTCTCGATCGCCTCTTGTTGCTGGCTGCCCATAGTTGCTGCGGCTGTACTCACGGCGGTTGTGACCTCCGGACGTTCAGCCGCCGTTTCTTTCCACATAGAGCCGACGAACCTTTCATCCATTTGCTCCATTCGGAAGACCAAATCGGTAACCCGTCGGCCTACGGATTCCCACATGTTTTCAAATTGCCGCATTCCTTCGCGTTTATACTCGACTTTGGGATCGACCTGGGCGTAGCCTCGCAAGCTAACGCTGCTGCGGAGGTGATCCATCACCAGCAGATGTTCCTTCCAAGCACTATCGAGGGTATGCAAGAGGAGGAATCGCTCCATCTGCCGCATTTCGGGGGAATAGCGATCATTGAAAGTGTCGCGGAATTCCCATTCAAGGTCGCGCCGTTCCATTCGTGCGACGCTCTCGGGTGTCATTTCAAGCCCGAGATGCTCCGCAATCCAGCGACAAAATTCGGGCAATTTGGGATGATTACGATCACATTTTGCCCGGGGGTCGTCACCATGGCCCTGGAACAGTGCTGCCAGGAGTGCCTCGCCCTCGGCCCGCAGCGTTTCTGCCTTAACGGAGTCCTTTTCGCTGGCTTCGACCAAGAGATTCCAAATCTCCTGGCCGGTCTTCGTGCGAAGGTCTTCCTCTGTCAATTCCACATCGAGGCGTCCCTTGGCCCAACGGATAATTCCATCCCGGTCATAAACGCGTCGGCCCAAGGCATCCCGTCCCGTGTAGTGACTAAACGCTGCCCGCACAGGAAATTCGATCTCCTTTTGCCGATACGTCTCCACGGCCCGTTCGAAGACAAGTGCTTTGATTGCCGAGGGTTCGCGGTCGCGGAGTTCTTCGACGGTCAATACGATCCCAAATTTGCTCCGAACCCAGCCGACGGTCGACTTGAGACCGAAATCAGGATCCAGATATTTTGCACCTTCACTCAGCTCGGCTGTACGGATGGATTCTTTTGCTTTCTCGATAAGGTATTCCGACAACTCTTCCCGAGGAATCTTTCGCAATTCCCGATCTTTCAGATCGAGTCGCCAGCGAGCGTTCACCGATTTGGTCAACGCCTCCCAATTCCAATCTGTTTGTTCTGCTTCCTCCGGCAGGTTTTCCTCGATCAAATCGAAGATCTGACTTTCCGCCATTCGTTCCGCATGATCACGGGCATACGCTTCCGCCGTGGGAAAGTCCATACCCCGAAAATCGCGCGCACGGAATTCGACGGACAATTGCTTGCTGATCCATTGAGCAAATGTCTCGGCTCCGTAGGCCTTGTCCAGAAAGCGGTCCAGATTCTTGTCGATCTCTTGACGGATCATCTCCCGGATCAACTGCCGACAATCGGCCCCTTCCAGGATACGCTGGCGGTATCCGTACACGCGATTCCGTTGCTCATCCATGACCTG
>Ga0068705_10000316_pt1 | contig 25095 bp, 14 predicted proteins | sample YNPMSTMetaG_FD_65631 | JGI IMG/M metagenome (GOLD analysis project Ga0068705, IMG submission 65631) | Anoxygenic and chlorotrophic microbial mat microbial communities from Yellowstone National Park, USA - YNP MS-T MetaG | ecosystem: Environmental > Aquatic > Thermal springs > Hot (42-90C) >... | reverse complement strand
TGCAGTGAAAATGGACGAAAATTTACGATTTTATGATGGCTATCAAGAATACATAAAATCAAGTTGGTTTAACTATTTGCCCGATAAAAATTGGCTTTCGGCTATCGAGAAATGCAACGGTTCTGCCGATTGCCGTAAAAGTGCTATTATTGGCGGGAATATGTGTCCAACATATATGGCTACAAACGACGAAAAACAAACAACACGAGCACGTGCAAATATGCTTCGAGAAGTATTAAGTAATTCTAAACATCCATTCAACGAAAAAGAACTAAAAGAAATATTAGATTGGTGTTTATCTTGTAAAGCCTGCAAAGCCGAATGCCCATCTAATATTGATATGGCAAAATATAAAGCAGAATTTTTACAAAATTTTTACGATAATAATAGCATCCCACTACAAACAAAAATTATAGCTTCAATTCCAACATTTTATAAATGGCTGAGTTTATTCCCTAATGTAAGCAATTTCTTAATTAATAAATCATACTGTTCAAAAATCATAAAAAAAATTCTAAACTTTGAACCAAAACGAACATTACCAAAATTATCTAATACAACTTTAAATAAATTCTCAAAAAAATATAAGCCCATAGAATCTCACAAAGAAATTTTTTTATATAACGACGAGTTTACCAATTTTCTAGATTCGCATATAGGAATAAAAACAATTGTTTTGCTTGAAAAATTTGGCTATTCTGTAAAAGTTTTGCCTTATATGCCAAGCGGTAGAACATATATATCAAAAGGAATGCTAAAAAAAGCTAAAAAAATTGCTGAAAAAAACCTTAATCAGTTAATAAAAATATGTTCTACTCAATCTTTTATAGTTGGCATCGAACCTTCAGCAATTTTATCATATAGAGACGAATATCCAGAACTGGTTTCAGAATCTTATAAAAAAATAGCAAAGCAATTATCGCAACAAATTTATACAGTAGAAGAATTTATACTTAACGAATTTAAAAAAGGTAATATAAATAACCAAATGTTTAATGCCAAAAAAAAAGATATTTATGTTCACATTCATTGTCAATATAAAGCAATAGCAAAAAAACAAACAATAATAGACTGCCTAAAAATAGTACCATTATTTAATGTTCACGAAATTGAATCAACTTGCTGTGGTATGGCAGGAAGTTTTGGCTATGAAAAAAAACATTACGAACTTTCTATGAAAATAGGAGAACTATTTTTATTCAAAACTTTAAGACAATTACCAGATAATATCACAATTGTTGCAAATGGCACAAGTTGTCGCCAACAAATATTAGACGGTACAAATAGAAAAGCATTGCATCCAGTGGAAGTTTTATTTGAAGCCATTACACATTAAAACATTATTTTGCTAATCAACTTTATGATTTTTCCTTTTTTATAATTTTCTTTGCATACTAACTATTTTTTTAAATATGAAAAATTCAATTTTACTTTTATCGGCAGTTTTGCTTATTTTAAATTCGTGTAATAATAAAAAAGAGCTTTTGCCAAATTCCAGTGGTAAACCAGGTGAAATTATTATTGTAATAGAAAAACATATATGGAATAGTTCTGTAGGCGAAAACATTAAAAACACTTTTATGTCAGATTATCCAGCATTACCTCAAGACGAGCCAACTTTTTCGTTATATCCAATTCCAAATGCAAATTTCAACGATATTTTTCAGGCAAGTCGTAATATCTTAAAGCTAACATTTAATAAAAATTCAGATAGTACATTTTATCGTTTTGTAAAAGACCGCTGGGCAAAACCACAAATATTGGTAGAATTAATAGCTAAGGATATAAATCAAATGAACAAACTCATAAAAGAAAAAGGCAACGAAATAAAAGAAATTCTTTTACTGGAAGAACGAGACAGACTAAAAAAAGTATATGAGAAATTTAGAGAGAAATCGCTTATAATGCCTTTAAAAAAGTTTAATATTGACTTAATTATACCTAAAGGTTACAAATTAAATATTGATACAACTAATTTCTTATGGATTTCTGCCGAAACTCCTTATATGAGCCAAGGTTTATTTATATATTCTGTACCATATTCAGATACAATTCAATTTAATGTTAAAAATCTCCTATATGTACGAGATTCTTTATTAAAAAAATATATACCAGGTCCATTATACGGTACTTATATGACAACAGAACACTTATATCCTGTAGAACAAAAAACTATTACACTAAACAACAACTTTGCAAAAGAACTTAGAGGATTATGGAAAATAGAAAACGATTTTATGGGCGGACCATTCGTTAGTATTAATACTGTTGTTAAAAACAAAATAGTTACTGTTGAAGGCTACGTTTATGCTCCTAAGGATGATAAAAAAATATATGTTTGGCAAATAGAATCTATATTATATTCTTTAAAAATTAAATAAGTTTGTTAATATGTTTTTCATACAAAATATAACAATTATTGATTTGATTCGTATAAAAATAGAAAAAATATGAGAGCAATTGTTTTCAATATTATATTTTTAATTAAAATCTTAAATTCTATTGCTCAAGATTGTAACATTACCTCGAAAGCCAACGATATGCTTCCCGACAAACTTTGTGCGCCTGTTACCGTTACCTGGGAAGTTACATACAGAGGTGTTAATGATGGAGGTACACCTGTTGAAATTGCCTTTAACTGGGATGATGGTAACCCAATTCAAATTGTACCTGCTACAAACACAAACCCTATATTAAAAGAATGGAAAGCAACTGTTATACATGTTTATCCCAAAGGAGGACCTCGTTGTAACTACAGACCCGAAGCAATGCTCAGAGTTAATAACGTACTTTGTACCAGCAGTATTCAACAACAAAACGTTACCGTTTGGGATACCGACAACTTTAACGGCGGACAATTACAAATAAATCCTGTTATATATTATGTATGTGTTGGCAATAGTGCTACTGTAATTTTTCAAGATGTTAGTTTATGGAATTGTGTTCCACCAGTTGAAAACGACAACCCTAATGATCCTACAAGATGGACTCAATGGATATACGGAACAAGCTACACAATTAGCGGAGTTTTAATAAATGGTGTGCCACAAACTTACCCTTATTACGGTAATGTAGTTGCAGCACCCGGTCCGGTATATGGTCCACAACCACCTAACAACGTTAGCTTACCTGTTTACGTGCCTAATACTGCAACAGTAGGCCAATTTTTCGAAGTTACATTACGTAATTGGAACGTATGTAATCCTTACGACGATCCTAATATTCCCGGACCTCCTGTTGACCCAATTAATGGAGATCATCCACCTATAGAAACCACTGCAATAATACTTATTGCTCCATATCCAAACATAAATATTCAACCAGCAGGTCCTTTTTGTACTAACTCCAGTGCAGTAAATTTACAAGCAACTCCATCAGGTGGCACATGGTCTGGTCAAGGTATCACTAACTCTACATTAGGTACTTTTAATCCATCTGTTGCAGGACCTGGTACACACACTATCACGTATTCAGTAACAAACGAGTACGGATGCACAGGAAACAATACAACCCAAATAACAGTTTATGCACGCCCAAATATTAACATGCAACCTGGTACTAACTTAACTATATGTCCAGGCGACACATTACAATTAAATGCCAACCCATCGCCAGGTGGTGGGGCAATAGCATCGCACTTATGGACAGGAGCAACAGCCTTTCTTAATGCCACAAATATCCCTAATCCTTATTTCGTATCCAATGTGCCAGGTACATATAACTTAACATATAGAGTTACTGATGTAAACGGTTGTTGGAGACAACAAAATGTTACAATTCAAGTTGCAAATGTAACTGCTAATATACTTCCCAATCCAGCACAAGCCTGTGTCGGAGTCCCTTTACAATTAAACGGAAACCCATCTGGTGGAACAGGAAATTATGTAATTCACCTATGGACAGGTGCCGATAGTTTATTATCGTCTGCTAATGTAAGAAATCCTGTATTTTTGTCAAATGTGCCAGGAACTTACCATTTACAATATTACGTTCAAGATAATTTAGGTTGTAACAATACTGATAATATTGTTATTCAAGTATCAGCAACGCCAATAGCCAATGCAGGACAAGACGATTCCATTTGCGGTTTAACATACAATTTAAACGCTATTCCGAGCATAGGAACAGGCACGTGGTTTTTAGTTAGCGGTCCTGGAACAGCAAATTTTCAAAATTCAAACGATCCTAATTCTGCGGTTACTGTTTCGCAATATGGAACATACTATTTCAGGTGGAGAGAAGTTTTTGGCTTTGGTTGTACTTCTAGCGATACAATAAAATTAACCTTTATACAAAAACCTATAGCCAATGCAGGACAAGATGTTAGCATTTGTGGACTTCAAGCAAATGTTCAAGCTATACCAAGTGTCGGAATAGGAAATTGGACATATTTCTCAGGACCAGGTAATGCAAACATTAGTTCGCCTAATTCTCCAAATACTACTATTCAAGCAGATACTTACGGAAGTTACCAATTCATATGGACAGAAACAAATAATAATATTTGTGTTGATTCCGACACAGTTACTGTAAATTTCGATGTTGTTCCTGTTGCTTCGTTTTTACCTGTTAATCCAAATGGTTGTAGTCCTTTTACCGTACAATTTCAAAATACCAGCCAATATGGTGTTAGTTACCAATGGATATTTTCCGACAATACTCAAAGTTCTGAAGTAAACCCCATTCATACATTTTACAATACCACAAGTAATAATGTTCAATATACTGTTATGCTTATTGCTACTTCACAATATGGTTGTAAAGATAGCATTCAGCACTCTCTTACCGTCAATCCTTTACCTATATCACAGTTTACACATAATGCACAACCTGCTTGCAGCCCAATAACAGTTCAATTCAATAATTTATCATTAGGAGCTATTCAATACTCTTGGAACTTTGGTGATGGAACGCTATCAAATCTTAATAACCCAACACATACTTTTGTTAATAATACTCATCTTATTCAATACTTTGCTGTTGAGCTTATTTCAACAAACATATATGGATGTAATGACACAAGTACTCAATTTATAACTGTATATCCCGACCCCATATATACCATTTCGGCTACACCAAGCGAAGCTTGCTCTCCTGCACTTATAACTTTTCAGACACAACCTGGTGCACAACAATATATCTGGGATTTTGGCAACGGAATAATAATACAAGGAAACAACATCATACAACATCAATACATCAACAACACAACAAACCAACAAAACTTTAACGTTCAACTAATTGCTACTAATTTCTTCGGATGTAAAGATACGGCATATATACCAATAGTTATAAACCCGAAACCCTCAGCAAATTTTAATGTTCAGGCTATTGAAAGTTGTAGCCCTGCGTTATTTAATTTTGAAAATTTATCTCAAAATGCTAACAATTTTCGATGGTATTGGGGCGATGGAACTTATACAGATCAAAACACATCAACTATACAGCATAGTTATCTAAATAACACCAATAGTGTTCAAACATTTAATATTTCGCTTGTAGCTACAAATATATTTGGGTGTAAAGATAGTATATCTCAAATCATAAATGTATTCCCAAGTGTAGAAGCTAATTTCACATCAATACAAAGCGGATGTAGTCCATTAACCGTATCGTTCAATAATCAATCAAGTACAAATGTTACTTACGAATGGAATTTTGGAAACGGAAATACTTCTCAACAACAAAACCCAACAACTGTTTTTACAAATTCAAACACAAATCCACAAAATTACATAGTAACTTTAATTATTACCTCTTCTTATGGTTGTAAAGATACTGCAACATCAAATATTACTGTGTATCCATCACCTAATGCTAATCTTTCTGTTAATCAGACCAACGGATGTGCGCCATTAACAGTACAATTTTTAAATCAATCATCTGGCGGAAATAGCTTTTCATACAATTTTGGCGACAATACTAATTCCAACAGCCCTAATGCTATTGTACCTCATACTTACGATAATATAACAAATTCAATTGTAAATTATACTTGTTGGTTAACAGTTCAAAATAGCTATGGTTGTAAAGATAGTACATCGCAAACTATAACAGTATATCCAAGAGTAGTTGCATTGTTCACAAGCGATACCGCAGGATGCTCGCCTTTAAACATTACATTTAATAATCATTCATTGTTTGCAAATTCATATTTATGGAATTTTGGGAATGGTAATACATCTAATTTATTTCAACCTAATCAAACATTTATAAATAACACAACATCAACTATAGTTTATACTGTAAGCTTAACAGCAATTTCTATCTATGGATGCACAGCAACCTACCAAAGAAATATATATACTTACGCTGTACCAGATGCCTCTTTTACATTAGATTCTACAGTTTTACATTATCCAAATACAACAGTAATTATAGATAACACAACTTCTGGTTTATGGCAATACCTATGGAAATTTGGAGACGGGACTACATCATCATCAGTAGAACCTATATCTCACACATATTCAACATACGGTTCTTATATTATTACCTTAATAGCTTATTCTCAATATTGTACAGATTCTGTTTCTCATACATTGCATATTATTCCACCAAAACCAATAGCAAGTTATATTCCAACATATTTTAGCGGTTGCTCACCATTAACTGTTACATTTACCAATCAAAGTCAGTATGCTCATTCTTATTTATGGGATTTTGGCGATGGCAACACCTCCAACGAAATTAGCCCATCTTATACTTATTCTACACCTGGCAATTACACAGTAACGCTTTTAGCTATTGGACACGGCGGACAAGATACATACAGTGCTGGAAAAGTACAAGTTTACGAAAACGCTATAGCTTTTTTCACAGTTTCCCCAAGTGTTGTTTTTATTCCATCGCAACCTATACAATGTTTCAATATGTCGCAAAATGCAACAACATTTTTATGGAACTTTGGTGATGGTTATACTTCAACAGATGCCAACCCGAAACATTATTATAAACAAGAAGGTGAGTACAATATTCAACTTATAGCAAACAACGCTCATCAATGTCCAGACACTTTTACAGTTTATCGTGCAGTTGTAGCTAAATCGGAAGGTAAAATTGAATTCCCAAGTGCGTTTACTCCAAATTCAAACGGACCTAATGGCGGTTATTTCAACCCTAACGATTACAACAACGACGTTTTTCACCCTGTTTTTGTTGGTGTTGAAAAATACAAATTAAGTATATATAACCGCTGGGGCGAATTAATTTTTGAAAGTGAAAATCCTAATATTGGTTGGGATGGATATTATAAAGGAAAATTATGCAAACAAGATGTTTATGTTTGGAAAGTAAGTGGTAAATTTGTAAACGGAGAATCTTTTTTTAAAGCAGGTGATGTTACACTATTAAGATAATGCCCATGAAACGAAAAACAAACATTCTGATTTTATTTTTTATTTTATCTACATGTTTATGTGGACAAGTTAAAAAATCTAAGCTTTATTATTCTAAACTTGAAAAAGCAAATAGGGAATATTATATAGAAAGCTATCATACGGCCTTACCTTTATTTAGCGAATTATTTGCAATGGACACTACTAATACTGAAATAGCTTATAAATTAGGTGTATGTATATTTAAAGTAAGAAGAGAATCGCAAGAATCTTTTTACTATTTTCAAAAAGCAAAATCACAATATCCTTGTGCAAATTTTTATTTAGGGCGACTTTACCACGCAAAACAAATGTTTGATAAAGCACTTGAATGTTATTTAGAATGCAAAAATGCCGGTGAAAATAAAGATATTTCATTAGAAGAAATTGATTTTTATATGCAAAAATCATTCAACGCAAAAGAAATGATGCTTGTAAAATCAAATATTACTATATCGAACTTAAATAATGGAATAAACACACCTTTCCCAGAATACTGCGCATTATTAAGTCCCGACGAAAATATAATATATTTCACAAGTAGAAGAAAAGGTTCAACCGGTGGAAAGCTGGATATAAATTACGAATATTACGAAGATATTTATTACGTTCAAAAAATTAATGGTTCGTGGTCAGATGTAAAAAATATTGGACCACCATTAAATACAGAGCTGCACGATGCAACAGTTGCAATATCAAAAGATGGTCAACAAATGTACATATTCAGAACAGCACCTAATTTAATACAAGGCAATATTTTAGTATCTTCGTTTATTGATGGAAAATGGACAGAACCAAAGCAAATCGACCTGCCTATTTTTAACGAGTCTGGCACCGTAACATCGCTTTCTATTTCTCAAGATTTAAGCACAGTTTATTTTTCAGCAAATATAGAAGGAGGTTATGGCGGAAAAGATATTTACCGGATAACCTTAATGCCCGATAGTAGCTGGAGTCGCCCTATGAATTTAGGTCCAACCATCAACACTCCATACGACGAAGAGTCTCCTTTCATACACCCCGACGGCGTTACATTGTATTTTTCATCACAAGGACACAAAAACATGGGAGGTTACGACGTATTTCGTTCAATAAAAGATGAAAACGGCAATTGGTCTGCACCAGAAAATCTCGGATATCCATTAAACAGCGTAATGGACGAACTTTATTTTATTTCAACATTCGACGGCAAAACGTTTTATCTTTCATCGAATAGAGAAGATGGTAATGGCGGCATGGACTTATATTATGGCGAAATTACCGACCCACAACAAAACAGAATGATTCTAAGAGGAACTGTTATGACTAACGAACCAGAAATTAGTCCTTTAAAAGCAACAATTACCATTATAGATTACGATACAAAAGAACTTCAAGGAATATACAGAACTAATAAAAATGGAAAATACATAATGGTACTACTACCACGAAAAAAATACAAAATGATTGTTGAAGCCGACGATTATTATACTTTTTCAACCGAAATAGATTTAAAAGAAAGAATACAATTCGAAGATTTGTTCAAAACAATTGTTCTTAAATCATCAAAACAAGAATGAAAACACCGTTGTATTCAATCATTTTTTTTCTTATTGTAATATATGTAAAAGCACAAGATCCTCATTTTTCTCAATTTTTCGTTAATTCATTATATCTTTCACCTTCTTTTGCAGGAAATACAAAAGGTTCAAGAGTTATAACAGATATTCGCGATCAATGGCCCGGAATACCAGGCTCTTTTTTTACTACAACTTTATCTATCGATCATTTTATTCCAAACTTAAACAGTGGTGTCGGTCTTCTAATTATGAAAGATATCGCCGGAAGAGGTAGGTTAGGTAGTTTTCAAACTGGAATTCAATATACATATCAATTTCGCATTTTTAAAAATTACCAAGTACGCCCGGGCATACATTTCTATCGTTCTAATCGTACAATTCAATTCGATAGATTGGTCTTTAACGATCAATTAACACTTTCTGGTATAAGTGGAGGAACAGTTGAAGTTCCACCTTTAAAACAAGTAGGTTATGTTGATTTTGCATCATCTATTTTACTATACAACCCAATTCAATGGATAGGTTTTACATGGGATCACATGCTTGAACCAAACCAATCTATATTAGATGGTTATAGTCCTATTGAGGCAAAATATACTATATTTGCAGGAAGAAAATTTTATCTTAATGGAAAAACTAGCGAATATAACGAAGAAAGTATTAATGCGTGGATACATTATCGTTCTCAAGGTAAATTCGACCAAATGGATTTAGGAGCTTATTGGCTACGAATGCCAATTATAATAGGAATATGGTATAGAGGAATCCCTATTTTAAAAGCCTACAAAAAAGGTTATCAAAACAACGATGCTTTAATTCTACATTTTGGTTATACATGGAACGATTTTAAATTCGGATACTCGTACGATATAACTATTTCAAGGTTAATTGCCAACACATTTGGCTCACACGAAGTTACAATTGTTTACGAATTTAACCAAAATAGAAAAATGAATAAAAAAACCAGAAAAGTAATAATACCTTGTCCAAAATATTAAATATGAAAATAGCTGTTGATTTTGATGGTACTATTGTAGAAAACAAATATCCTGAAATTGGCGAAGAAAAAACATTTGCCATCGAAACATTAAAACAACTGCAAAAACGTGGCCATCAAATTATTTTATGGACGTATAGAACAGGAAAAGAACTAGAAGAAGCTATTGAATTTTGCCGTAAACGCGGTTTAGAATTTTATGCTGTAAATAAAAACTACCCCGAAGAAAAACCAGAAGATAATTTACCCAGAAAAATAAATGCCGACTTATTTATCGACGATAGAAATCTTGGAGGATTTGTTGAATGGGGAAAAGTATGGCAAATTATTACTAACGAAACAATCGAAAATTTAGAATTATCGTACCATCACAAACAAAAAAAAAGCTTTTGGAAAAAAATATTTTCTTAGCTTAATAAAAATTTTAAACCAAATAATAGTTTTTTCAATTATAGTTCTTGTTTAAACACAATATAATCATTTTTTACCTCTATTTTTAAAGGAATATTCATAACTACCGGGTAATTCAATTTTCCATGACCACATGGGAAATGATGAATAAAAAATTCAATATCAGGAAATAAATTCAATACAAAATCTTTTTCAAAAACATTTAAAATAAAATCCTTTTGTTTTTTTAACTTTATGTTTCCTAATATCAAACCTTTTACATTATTTAAAAGTCCTGAATGAAATAATTGATAAAAATATCGTTCAATTTTATAAGGTTCCTCATTTATTTCTTCTATAACTAAAACTTTATTTTTTGTATTTAATTGAAAATTTGTACCAATTGAATGACACAACATTGTTAAATTGCCACCAGTTGGTAAAAATGAATATGAATGTCTTTCATTAAAAAAATATGAATTTTTTTTACTTAACCTGTAACTTATATTTCCATCAAATAAAATTTTACGAAGCAATTTAACAGAAGAGTTTTTATACTTAAAAAAAGTAGCAGGCATAGGTCCATGAATACATGCAATATTATATCTCTGAATTTTATTTAGTAAAATTGTAATGTCACTGTAACCAATTACCCATTTTGGATTTTTTTTAAAATTATCAAAATTTAAACGTTCTATTATACGACTTGTGCCATACCCTCCTCTAGCACAAAAAATAGCTTTAATGCTAAAATCATCTAAAGCCCATTGAAGATCGTACAACCTATTTTCATCTGTTGAAGAAAAATAATTATGCCCATCGAACAAATTTTTTCCTTCAACAGGAACAAGTCCCCAAGAACTAATTAAAGAAAGTCCACTTTCTAATGCTTTTTTATCTACTTTACCTGCCGGAGCAACAACAGCTACTTTATCACCTTTTCGCAATAAAGATGGAATTTTTGTCATTTATTTCATAACTTTGTTGCTCAAATTTACAAAAGTTATTTTACTAATTATGCAAAACAATTGGAAACGTTATACCGTTACTTGTGCATTGCCTTATGCCAACGGTCCCATTCATATCGGACATCTTGCTGGAGTTTATATTCCTGCCGACATTTATGTCCGTTATTTAAAAATTAAAAAAAGAGATGTAGTATTTATTTGCGGAAGCGACGAACACGGAGTTCCTATTACTATAAAAGCTTTACAAGAAGGAATCTCCCCCAAAGAAGTTGTTGATAGATATCATAGCTTAATAAAAAAATCATTCGAAGATTTTGGTATAGCTTTCGATATATATTCTCGTACTACAAATAAAATTCATTACGAAACGGCATCAGAATTTTTTAAAAGTTTATACGATAAAAATATTTTTATCGAAAAAATTACTGAGCAATATTACGACACAGAACTAAACCAATTTTTAGCCGACCGTTATATTGTAGGGACGTGTCCCCATTGCCAAAACGATAGAGCTTATGGCGATCAATGCGAAAAATGCGGAACTTCCTTAAATCCTACTGATTTGATAAACCCCAAAAGTGTAATTAGTGGTTCACAATTAGTTTTAAAAGAAACAAAACATTGGTTTCTACCACTTAATAATTTCGAGAACGACTTAAAAAAATGGATACTTGAAGAGCACAAAGAATGGAAAACTAATGTTTATGGTCAATGTAAATCATGGCTCGATTTAGGCTTACAACCTCGAGCTGTAACAAGAGACCTCGACTGGGGCGTCCCCGTACCACTCGAAGAAGCTAAAGGTAAAGTTCTATACGTTTGGTTCGACGCACCTATTGGTTATATTTCGGCTACTAAAGAATTAACCAACAATTGGGAAAAATACTGGAAAGATAAAGACACCTGCTTAATACATTTTATTGGAAAAGATAATATTGTTTTTCATTGTATTGTTTTTCCGGCAATGTTAATGGCAGAAGGCTCATATATTCTGCCAGAAAATGTTCCTGCTAATGAATTTCTCAATCTCGAAGGCGATAAAATATCTACATCACGTAACTGGGCTGTATGGCTACATGAGTATCTCGAAGAATTTCCCGGCAAACAAGATGTTTTACGCTATGTTTTAACAGCTAATATGCCAGAAACAAAAGATAACGACTTTACTTGGAAAGATTTTCAAACTCGTAACAATAACGAATTAGTAGCTATTTTAGGTAATTTTGTAAACCGAACACTGGTTCTTACTAATAAATATTTTGAAGGTAAAGTGCCTTTATGCCAGGATATAAAAGCAGAAGAATTTGAACTGCTTCAATCAATAGTTCATATTAAGGAAAATATCGAGAAAAATATTGAAAACTTTAAATTCAGAGAAGCCCTAAAAGAATATATGAATATTGCTCGAATAGGTAATAAATATCTTACAGAAACAGAACCTTGGAAAGTTATTGAAACCGATATAGAGCGGGCTAAAGCTATAATTGCTATATGTCTTGAATTAACAGGTGCCTTAGCAATTCTCGGCGAACCTTTCCTTGTATTTACTTCGCAAAAATTAAAAAGAATGCTTAATATTTCGGATTATGAATGGGACGATATAGGTAAAAAACCTATATTTAAAGCCGGACATAAAATAGAAAAAGCTGAAAAACTTTTCGAAATAATTGATAACTCACAGATAGAATATCAACTCGAAAAATTAAGAAAATCAAAACAACAGCAAAATCAAGCAAATATAGCTTCAGAAACAAATCATAAGCCATTAAAATCGAATATTTCGTATAACGATTTTGAGAAATTAGATTTAAGAGTTGTTACTATTATTGATGCTGAACGTGTGCCGAATACCGATAAATTATTAAAGCTTACAGTAGATTTAGGCTTCGAAAAACGAACGGTAGTATCAGGTGTAGCTCAAGATTATGATCCAAAAGAGCTTATTGGCAAACAGGCATGTTTGTTAGCAAATTTAGAACCAAGAAAAATAAAGGGGATTGAATCCAAAGGAATGCTTCTTTTTGCCGATAACAACGGAAAACATATAGCAATTACTACTGAAAAAATAACCATTAATGGTTCAACAATCAGTTAAACCAAAAAATGTTTTATTCTTAACTTACGATGGATTGACCGATATGTTAGGTCAATCACAAATTTTGCCTTACCTTGAAGGATTAAGTAAATATGAATTTAATATTACAATTATATCTTTTGAGAAAAAAAAATATTTTAGTTTATTTTCTGATGAAATACAAAAAAGATGTAATCAACACAATATCAAATGGATACATTTAAAATATCATAAAAGGCCGCTAGTTCTTTCAACACTATACGATATAATAAAACTTTTTTTTACTGTTTACGAGATTCACAGGAAACAAAAAATAGATATTATCCATTGCCGAAGTTATATTACTTCGTTAGTTGGATTATGGTTTAAAAAAAAGAAAAATATTGGTTTTATTTTCGATATGAGAGGCTTTTGGGCCGATGAAAGGTTCGAAAGAAATATATGGAATCCAAATAACATTTTTTTAAAAAAAGCTTATAATTACTTCAAAAAAAAAGAAATTCAATTTATTAATCATTCCGATAGAATTATCTCTCTAACACAAGCAGCCAAAGACTATATTATTAAAAATTTTAATGTTAAAGAAAATAAAATAGAAATAATTCCCTGTGCTACCAAATTTAATAACGATAATCAGGAAGTTAATATTTCATCTAACAATATAAAAAAAGTTGTTTATATAGGTTCGCTTCGCACTTCATATTTAGTTGATGAAATGTTTTTATTTTTTTCTATATTCAAAAAAAAATATAATAATGCTAAATTCAATATTTTTACTCCAGAAAATAAAGAATATTTATTGAATTTTTTATCGAAATATAATTTAGAAGAAACAGATTTACATATTAGCTTTATTGAACAAAAAGAAGTAAATAAAATTCTTTTAAATTCTGATTTAGGTATATGTTTTATAAAAAATTCATTTTCTGCAATAGCGAGTTCTCCAACAAAATTTTCAGAAATGCTTGCAGCAAATATACCAGTTGTTTGTAACAATATTGGTGATTTAAAAGAACATTGCAAAAAAATACCTTATACGTATTGTTTTGACGAATTAAATGAAGAAACCTTCAAGAAGTTTATAGATAATTTTGAATTTCCATCAGATGAAGAAAGAAAAAAAATTAGCCAATCAGCACAAAAAATATACGATTTGGATCTTGCAGTAAATAAATATCTTAATGTTTATAGGTCATTGTATGAATAAACAGAAAAAAATATTAGTACTTTGCCCTTATCCTCAAAATTGTGCCCCAAGTCAACGTTTAAAATTTGAGCAATATTATCCCCATTTTGAAAAAGAAGGATTTAACGTTACTGTTTCTCCTTTTGTTAGTCAACAGTTCTGGAAAATTCTTTATAAAAAAGGGTTCTGGTTAAAAAAAATAATTTATACAATTTATGGTTATTTAATACGATTTAAAGATTTATTCCGCATTCGTTCATTCGACATAATATACGTTCATTTATGGGTTACACCTTTTGGACCTCCAATATTTGAATTGCTTTTAAGTAAATTAGCAAAAAAAATAATATACGACATAGACGACATGGTTTTTTTAGGACACGCAAGCGAAGCTAATAAAAAATTCAAACCACTTAAAGGTACTCAAAAAATGATATATCTGATGAAAATTGCTAATCATGTAATAACTTGTACACCAACATTAGACCAATTTGTTAAACAACACAATAAAAATACAACAGACATTTCATCTACAATTAATACAGATGTATATATACCAAAAACAAATTACGAACTATTCAGTCCAGTAATTATTGGCTGGAGCGGGAGTCATAGCACTTCTACTTATTTAAAAATTCTTGAACCAGTTTTTGAAAAATTATTAGACTATGGTATAAATTTCAAAATACTAATAATAGGGAACAAAGATTTTTGTTTCAACAACAAAACTATTCCTTACGAAGCAATAGAATGGAATTTGCATACAGAAGTTGAAGATTTAAAAAAAATTGATATAGGGGTATATCCTTTACCAAACGAATCTTGGGTATTTGGGAAAAGTGGTTTAAAGGCACTTCAATATATGGCATTAGGAATTCCAACAATAGCAACAGCAATAGGTGCAAATTATAGAATAATTAAACACGGTGAAAACGGTTTTTTAATTAAAGACAATAATGTAGAAGAATGGGTAAAAACATTACTTCAACTCATTAACGACAAAAGCTTACGAGAAAAAATTGGTAAAAAAGGAATAGAAACAGTTGAAAAAAATTTTTCTGTAAAAGCAAACGCTGTAAAATATATTTCAGTTTTAAAATCGCTTTAGTTTTAGGGTGGAAGACCGGACTCGAACCGGCGACCTCCAGAGCCACAATCTGGCGCTCTAACCAGCTGAGCTACGACCACCATTTACAGGCTGCAAATATATAAAAAAATTCAACAAGTGCTTTTATCGCGATTTAATTTTTCGCTTTTCTTTATTTTTTTTAAATAATCTTTACGTTCTTCTGAAATCCAACCAAGTAACGAAATTGTTATATGTATAAAACTAGCTATACCTGAAATAGCCAATATATAAGCAAAAAATTTACCATAATCAGAATACAAGTAAAAACACGTTATAAACAACGACATCCAAATACCAGCACACCAAGGACAAGTAAGAAAATATTGAGAACTCTTTATAAAACCACTCTCCGATACAGAGTTTTTAATAAAATCTCTGATAAAATTTAAAACTTTATCATAAACCAATAACCTAGTAAGACGATATGCTGCCAAAGATAAAATTACAAAATCGAAAGTTGACAACGATTGCACTAAATGTCTTTCACTTATTAAAAAATACGCTAATAACGTTGTTATAATTAGAAAAATGATTGTATATACAAAATTCCAAAAATACTCAGAATTAAACATATTCTTCATAAAAGTTTTTGAAATAAAAGTAATAAAAACATTTTTAAAAACAAATGATAAAGAAAAAATTTTGCAGGCAACTATTTTGTTCTTAATTTTGACTTATAAAAAATATTTCTTTATATGAAAACAATAAAAATACTTTATTTATTAACAACAATGGTATTTTGCATCAATTTATATGGGCAAAACCATTCTTTAAAAGTTGAATTTATTAAAACAGACAACGAGTACTTAAAAGTACTAAATGATGGTAAAAAAAGTTGCAGCTTTTTCATCGAAGGCATAAAATCTCAAAAACAAGCCGAAAATTTAGAAAATTATATAAGAGGATATAGAGGTGTTGAACAATTTAATATTATTAAAAATACTGACGGAAAATACAAAGCCGAAGGAATATTTTATTCTTTCGCCAATGCTCAGTACTTTAAATATTTATTTCAACTAATTAATGTCGAAAAAGTTTATATTAACAATCAATGGATAAATGTCGAACAATTTAATAACTTATAAACTATGAAAACAATACAAATGTTATTTATATTGCTTGTAATACCATTTTTAACTTATGGTCAGTTACAAGTAAATGGTTCGCTTACTCCACAACAATTAGTTCAAAATATTTTAGTTGGAGGTGGAGTTAATGTTACAAATGTACAATACACCGGACCAAATGGTTGTATAGGTTCTTTTACTAATGGACAAACAACAAACCTTGGTTTAGCAAGTGGTATATTATTGTCAACCGGTGGAATTGCAAATGTTCCTAATCCAGGGTCATATTTTTTAAACAATAATATGGGCGGTTCTGGAGATCCACTACTTGCTCAAATTGGTGGAGGAACATCTTACGATGCTGTTGTGTTGACTTTCTCTTTTACCCCTCAATCTACTCCAGTACAATTCAGATACGTATTTGGAAGCGAAGAATATCCAGAATATGTATGTTCTTCTTTTAACGATGCTTTTGGATTCTTCGTTTCTGGACCTAATCCACAAGGAGGAAATTATAATAACTATAACGTTGCTAGAATTCCTAATACTAATATCCCTGTAACTATTAACTCTGTTAACCCAGGTCAACCTGGAAGTTATGGAAGCTCATCAAATTGCATTTCTTTGTCATATTCTCAATATTATGTTAATAATTTAAATGGTACTACAATATGTTTCGATGGATTCACAACTGTTTTAACAGCAACTATTGATGTAGTCCCCTGTCAAACCTACCAAATAAAAATCGCTATTTCTGATATTGGTGACGCTAGGTATGATTCAGGAGTTTTCCTTGAAGCAAATAGTTTTCAATCTAATGCAATTAATGCTTCAGTTTATTTTACTAACCCAAATTTAGGGCAAAATGCTATTGAAGGTTGTTCTAATGCCTTAGTATCTTTTACATTAAATCAACCAGCAACACAACCAGTTGTTGTTAATTATACAATTGGTGGAACAGCAACAAACGGCGTTGATTATCAGACAATTCCTAGTTCAATAACTATTCCTGCTGGTTCCGATTCTGTTGGCTTTTTCATTCAACCAATATTGGATGGAGTTCCAGAAGGAACTGAATACGTAGTACTAATTGTTCAAGTTTCAACATGTGCAACAGATACCATTATAATACCTATTGTAGATAATACTCCTGTTCAAGTTTCTACTAGTAGCGACATTACTATTTGCGATGGGCAACAACCAGTCTCTTTTAGTGCAACAGGAACAGGTGGGGTCGCACCATTAACTTACAACTGGAGTGGAGGACTAGGAACAAATCCAAATGTAACAATTAGTCCACCCGTAGGAAATCATAATTATGTGGTAACTGTTACAGATGCTTGCGGCAGAACAGCTACCGATAATATAAGTGTTACTGTACTACCTACACCAACATCAGATTTTACAGCAGTAACACCTATCTGTGCTGGTACACCAAGCAATATTGTTTACGTTGGCTCTGGTGGAAGTACATTTGTGTGGAATTTTGATGGTGCAACTATATTAAGCGGAACTCCTCCAGGCCCTGGTCCTTATCAGATTACATGGAATACTGCTGGAACTTATACTGTAACATTGCAGGTACAAGCATCAAATGGATGCTGGAGTGTCCCCGACACACAATACATTATGGTACTTGCAGCAGGAACTCCTAATTGTTGCCAATTCCCTACACCGTTTGCAGGACCAGACAAATCTGTTTGTGGACTAACTACAACATTCAATGCAGACCCTCCTGACAACCCAAGTTATGTTGGTATATGGACACAAATTAGTGGACCTGGAACATCAACTTTTGGACAACAAGGTTACTTTGCTAGTTCAGTTACTGTTAGTCAACCTGGAACATATACTTATAGTTGGAAAGAAATAAACGGTCCTTGCGATTCGACAGATTTTGTAACAATAACATTTATACAAATCCCAACACCTAATGCAGGACCCGATCAAAATGTTTGTGGTGTACAAACAACTTTACAAGGAACTTCAAGCACAGGAGGAACTATAACATGGACCGGTACAGGCGTTGCTAACCCAAATAATCTTAATTCTAATGTTGTTGTTCCTATTACTGGTACATATACTTATGTTTTAACCGAAAATAATCAAGGTTGTATCAATAGAGATACTGTAATAATTAACTTCCTTGCTATCCCAACTCCCAATGCAGGTGTAGATACAACTGCATGTGGTAATAGAGTTACTTTAGTTGCCGATTCAACATATCCAGGTTTTTGGTCTGGTCCATCTGGAGTAATATACCTAAACGGCATAACATCACCAACAACACCTATTATTGTTCCTAATTATACTGGAAATTCTTACCAAGCAACATTTACTTGGACACAAACTAATGGTCCTTGTTCTGCATCAGATAATGTAGTAATTACCTTTATTCGTCCTCCCCATGCAGAAGCAGGTAATAATGTCATTTCTGTTTGCGGAACTTTTGCTACACTTGCAGCAGATACTATCGGTTCAGGAATTATACAAGGATATTGGTATTCTGTTCCATCAGGACCAATAATTAATCAAACAGGCGCTATTCCTTGGAATGCAACTGTTGATATCTCTAATATGGGTCAAAGCGCATTCCACCATTCAGTAGGCGAATTTTATTTATATTGGGTAGTAAATAATGGGCAGTGTTCTAATTACGATTCGGTTAAAGTAGTGTTTTTTGAAATACCCAAGGCTTATGCCGGTGAAGATACTGCTGTTTGTGGAAAATCATATAACTTATCAGCAACATGGAGTATTAACAATCCAGTTGGACAATGGTTAACATTGTCGGGACCAGGAACAGCTAATTTCTCACATCCAACAAATCGTAATACTTTAGTTACTGTTACACAATTTGGTGTTTATCAGTTTATATGGCGTGAAATGAATGCTGGACGTACTTCGTGTTACGATGAAGATACTATAACTATAGAATTTAAAGTAACTCCTATGCCTGATGCTGGTTTAGATCAATCTGTTTGTGGCAAATTTGCGTATATATGTGCAACGCCTTCTGTACCTGGTGGTCAGTGGAGTGGTCCAACAGGAGTTGCTTTTTACGATGCTCCAAATGGTAATATTGTTCCTAGCAATAAAGATTCTGCTTGTACGTGGATACGTTGGCCATCGGAAAACGATACTATAACTATGTACTGGACGGAATTTAACGGAGTTTGTTATGGTTACGATTCAGTAAATGTTTACTTTGGTAGCATTCAGGAAGCTATAATAACGACGTTGCCTTCAGATTCTTTATGGTGTGGTCCTAGTTATCCTAATCTTAGTGCGGTTCAACCTGCTTATGGTTATGGTTACTGGATAGATGCTGTTCAGAATACAACATTTACACCTTCGCCTTACGAAAATTCTAATTTAGTAGCAACTATTGATACAGGTGGAACGACATATTACGGACCTCATTATTTCTACTGGATAACTGTTAATGGCAATTGTAGAGATACTAGCGATGTTCATTACGTACGGTTTATACAAAAGCCACGAGCCAATGCTGGTGGTAATTATTGGGCAGGTTTGTTTGGTCCGAACAGCGATATAAAAACAGATACAGTATGTGGTTTGAATTATCAGATGGGAGCAATACCTTCGATAGGTGTGGGGACATGGTATAGTTTAGATCCTACTAATGTATATTTTGTAAATGGTGTTGGCAATCACACTACAACTCATGTATATAACGATAGTTTATATTTAACGTGTAATGGTTGTTATACGGTATTTAGCTCTGGTCAAAAGTACCGTGAATTTATATGGCAAGAGTATAACGATATATGCTTTGATAGTGACACGTTACGTTTATATTTTGCTCCCCGTCCTACTGGTCAATTTACGGTTACAATGCCTGCATGTCGTTACGATAGTTCTATGATTATAGCTCATACTTGGAATTTACCTAATCACGAGAACTATGGTATTGTTCACTTTGCATGGACGTATCCTGGTGGTACATTAAGTCCTGTAATAAGCGATCCGACGATAAGCGATACGATATACGTATCGTGGTCGAGTGGTAACAGTCATACTGTAACTTTAATAACAACTAACATGTGGGGATGTCATAGTGGTATAGTTACACGCATAGTAAACGAACCTCCTAAATTTAGTCCGACTGATTCTGTATATGCTGCAACATGTGGCGATTGTAATGGTAAGATACGTTTATTTACTTCTTACAATAACAATCCAAACTACTTTACTTTTGAATGGTTAGATACAGGTAGTCCGACGTTGGTACGTGATAATTTATGTCCTAAGCAGACGTATTATGTAAAAGTAAAAGGTCAGTCTTTAAGTCCTGATGCAAGTCCTGGTACTATATGTGTTGACACTATAGGTATATGGTTACCTGATACGGGTCATGTATATGTAAATTTTGATACTTTAAGCATACAACAGATGCAAGCTGCGCCTTATAGTGTTTACTTAATAAATTATACCATTAACGGAAGGAAATATTCGTGGCGTATATATGACGATAAAGGTAACCTGGTAGCAACAAGTACTCAAACTAACCTTGAATATACCTTTACCAATCCTGGCTGTTACAGAATAGTATTGATAGGAACCAGCAAACAAGGTTGCCGCGATACAATGGAATATGCTTACGTATGCGTAGATGCGGTGCCTGTTCTTGAAATTCCGAATGTATTTACTCCGAATGGTGATGGTCAGAACGATGAATGGTTGATACATGCCAAATCTATAAAAGAATTTAAGTGTACTATTTATAATCGTTGGGGCAAGAAGATATACGAATGGGACGATGTAACTAAGGGATGGAACGGTAAGATAAATGGTAATGGTGCCGATGCTTCGCCAGGAGTGTACTACTACGTAATTACTGCTAAAGACAAGAAAGATAAAGAATACGAAGAAAAAGGATATTTCTATCTGCTAAAAGAAAAGAAATAATTAAAATAAAAAAATAAAAAATAAATCAGGTCGGCAAATGTCGGCCTGATTTATTATTGTTTAAAGAATAATTATTCATTACCTTCGTAGCGATAATAATTTCCTTTTTTGAATATGAAAAATTGGCTGAACATAATTGTATTGTTTTTTCTTGTCGTAAATCTTTATTCTCAAAAGTCGAAAAATATTCCACCAGAAAAACCGAAACTTATAGTAGGTATTGTTGTTGACCAAATGAGATTCGACTTTTTAACAAGATATTACGACAAAATGGAGCCTAATGGTTTTAAGCGTTTTATAAATGAAGGGACAATATGCCGCTATACATATTTAAACTATATGTACACTCAAACTGGTCCTGGACATGCAACAATTTTTACTGGAACAACGCCTTCTATACACGGAATTGTTACAAACGAATGGTATATTCCCTTGAAAAAACAAAAAGTATATTGTGTAGAAGATGCTAAAGCAAATACGGTAGGTAGTAATTCCAAGAATGGTAAATATAGTCCTTTAAATTTGCTTAGCCCAACTTTTGGAGATCAATTAAGATTGCATTATTTATTTCGTTCAAAAATTATATCAATTTCATTAAAAGACCGTGCTGCAATACTTCCGGGTGGCAAATCTGCAAATGCAGCATATTGGTACGATGACGAAACAGGTAATTTTATAACAAGCTCATACTACATGAATCAGCTTCCAAAATGGCTCGAAGATTTTAACTCAAAAAAATTATCAGACTTATACTTAAACCGTTTGTGGAACACATTATTACCTATAAATGAATATACCGAAAGTTTAAAAGACTCGAATAAATATGAAATTGGCTTTGGTAATAATCAATTTGTATTTCCTTACGACTTAAAGTTTATCAGCACAAAGAACAAAAAAACTATTGATTATAGTATTTTAAAATATACACCTTTTGGTAATACCATTTTAAACGATTTAGCAAAAGCTGTTATTATTAACGAAGAATTAGGAAAAGATAACATTCCCGATTTTTTAACAATTAGTTTTTCGGCACCAGATTATATCGGACATCGTTTTGGACCACGATCAATTGAAATACAAGATACTTATTTAAGGTTAGACAAAGAAATTGCACATTTAATAAACTTTATTGAAGACGAATTAGGCAAAGAAAATGTTTTAATATTTCTAACATCCGATCATGGAATTGGTGATCATCCATTATTTTTAAATGATAATAAAATTAGCGGTGGAGTATTCAAACAATATTTGGCACTTTCTTTATTAAGAACCTATTTGAATGCTATTTATGGTGAAGGCGATTGGGTTTTAGGTTATTCAGATTTACAATTTTTTCTTAATAGAAATTTAATAGAAGATGCAAAGTTATCGTTAAAAGATTTTCAGGAAAAAGTTGCTAATTTTTTACTTCAGTTCAATGGTGTTTTTAATGCCGTTACTGCACATTCTCTTCAATACCAAAACTTTACTGATGGGATACTAAGTTGTATGCAAAATAGTTTTCATCCAAAAAGATCGGGAGATGTTTTAATTGCTCTTGAACCAGGATGGATAGAAGATGGTTCATATATGTACGACCATAATACTTGCTATTCATACGACACACATGTCCCTTTGATGTGGTATGGCTGGAAAATACCTAAAATGTCTATAAACCGTAAAATAAATATTACCGATATTGTTCCAACTTTATGTAATTTTTTACAAATAGAAGTTCCTATGGGAACAACAGGCATTCCTATTAGTGAATTACTTTCAAATTAGGAAAGTGATTTAATAATAGATTCAAAAAATATTCTTCCGTCAGTATTATAAAGTTCATCGTCGGCAGCCCTTTCGGGATGTGGCATCATACCAAAAACATTTTTTCGTTTATTACAAACACCTGCTATATTATCAACAGAGCCATTTGGGTTAGCATCGCAAGTAACTATACCACTTGCATCGCAATAGTGAAAGAGAATTTGACCATTTAAACGCATTTCTTTTAATGTTTGATTGTCGGCATAATAATTCCCTTCGCCGTGAGATATAGGAATTTTAAGTGCTTTACCTTTCGGAATATACTTAGTAAGAACTGTATCGTTATTTTCTGTTTTTATATAAACATTTTTACAAATAAAAAGTTGATTTTTATTTCTTAATAAAGCTCCTGGCAATAATTTCGATTCGCATAATATTTGAAATCCGTTGCATATACCAAAAACAAATTTACCATTTTGTGCAAATTCATACACTTCGTTCATAATAGGCGAAAAACGAGCTATAGCACCTGCTCGTAAATAATCTCCATAAGAAAAGCCACCGGGAATTATTATTGCATCTACATTTTTTAGATTAGTTTCTTTATGCCACAATAATTCTACTTCTTGGTTTAAAATATCTTTCAGCACATAATAAACATCGTGATCGCAATTGCTACCAGGAAAAATTACAATACCAAACTTCATAATTATAGATTTTATGCCAAAGGTAATTGTTTTTTTATAAATATTTAAAAACAAATTGTGAATAAAACTTTTATCATTTAATACTTTAAGTCAATATACTCAGTAAACTAAAGTTTTATTTTACGTTAACCATTAGAACAGTTTTACGAGCATATACGCAATTACAACTAACCAACATTATTACAAATTCAATCAGACAATAAATGATTTTATTTTTTTTATTTTTGCATTGTTGAAAATGTTATAATTTAAAAATAAATACTAAAAATACAAAACCTATGGCAAACATTAACAACACCAGAGAACAGGAACGTGCCGAGCTGTACCGTACCATCTGGCAAATAGCCAACGACCTGCGCGGCAGCGTCGACGGCTGGGATTTTAAGCAATACGTGCTGGGGATGCTCTTTTACCGCTTTATCAGCGAAAACCTTACCCATTACATCAACGAGCAGGAAAGAAAAGTTGACCCCAACTTCGATTACGCCAAACTTTCGGATGAACAAGCCGAAATGGGACGTGCCGATACGGTAAAAGAAAAAGGATTTTACATTTTGCCCAGCGAGCTTTTTGTCAATGTACGTGCTCGGGCAAAAAACGACCCGAACCTCAACGAAACCCTTACCCGCGTGTTTCAAAACATCGAAAATTCGGCCAAAGGCACCAACAGCGAAGACGACCTTAGAGGTTTGTTCGACGACCTGGATGTTAATTCCAACAAGCTGGGCAATACCGTAGAAAAGCGAAACCAAAAGCTGGTGAAACTTCTGGATGCCATTGGCGATATGCCGCTTTCTAACGGCAAATTCACCGAAAACACCATTGATCTCTTTGGCGATGCTTACGAATTTTTGATGACTATGTATGCCAGCAATGCAGGCAAATCAGGAGGCGAGTTTTTTACACCTCAGGAAGTAAGCGAACTTTTAGCCCGTATTGCTACGGTTGGAAAAAAAGAGGTGAACAA
>Ga0068705_10000314_pt1 | contig 25116 bp, 27 predicted proteins | sample YNPMSTMetaG_FD_65631 | JGI IMG/M metagenome (GOLD analysis project Ga0068705, IMG submission 65631) | Anoxygenic and chlorotrophic microbial mat microbial communities from Yellowstone National Park, USA - YNP MS-T MetaG | ecosystem: Environmental > Aquatic > Thermal springs > Hot (42-90C) >... | reverse complement strand
CCATACTCATTTATTTCATTTTTCCTTTATTAAGTTAAAAAAATTTTTTATGACTTAACAAATCCGCTTTCTTTAGTTGTGAAATCATATTCATATAAATATATTAAAAAAAATTTTTTGAAGTTTATGAATAGAGAAGAACTGATAAAAAAAGCAATTGAAGCAAAAAATTTTTCTCACTCACCTTACTCAAAATTCAGAGTGGGAGCTGCACTATTAACTGATAATGATGAAATCATAACAGGTTGCAACATCGAAAATGCATCTTATGGATTGACGATATGCGCCGAACGAACCGCTATCTTCAAAGCATACAGTGAAGGTAAAAGAAAATTCAAATCAATTGCAATTTCTTCTGATGATAAAAATTTTTGTCCACCTTGTGGCGCTTGCCGCCAAATTATCTGGGAATTGTGTGGAGATATTGAAGTAATATTAATCGACGGAAATCAAAACTTAAAAATCTTTAAATCATCAGATTTTCTACCTTTTCCATTTGGAGATGAAAATTTAAAGGGAGTTGCAAAATGAATGAATTTATGCCTCATCAAACACCAACAAAAACTGGATGGATTGAAGTTATTGCCGGCTGTATGTTCAGTGGAAAAACTGAAGAGCTAATCCGTAGACTTCGAAGAGCGATGATAGCTCGTCAGAAAGTAATTGTTTTTAAACCTAAACTTGACAATAGATATTCTGAGCGTGAGATAGTCTCTCACAGTGAACAATCATTGCCTTCTGAGATTGTAGAAGACGCGTCTGAGATTTTAGAGCTTTCGAAAGATGCGCAAGTCGTTGGAATAGATGAAGCTCAATTCTTCAAAATGAATATCATAGATGTAGTGACTAAATTAGCAGATGAAGGAAAAAGGGTAATTATTGCTGGACTAGACCAAGATTATCGTGGACAACCTTTCGAGCCTATGCCTCAACTCCTTGCAATTGCAGAATACATCACGAAGACACAGGCTATTTGCGTTGTCTGTGGAAATCCTGCCAATAGAACTCAAAGAAAAACTCAATCAAAAGATAGAGTTGTAGTAGGTGCTTCTGATATTTACGAAGCACGATGCAGAAAATGTCACACAATTTATGGAGAGTAAATAAATGAATATTCTTACCATTCTCAATGGAATTTTCGGAATGTTAGTAATCGTCTTTCTTGCATTCCTAATGTCAAATAATAAAAAAAGAATTAACTGGCGACTTGTCTTATCTGGACTCGGCATTCAGTTCGTATTTGCTGTTTTTATTCTTCGCGGTGATGATTTAGGAAAATTATTTGCTCCTCTTTTATGGCCTAAATTATTTTTCAATTGGCTTGCAAATTTCTTTGTCATTATACTTCAATTTACAACTGAAGGAGCAAAATTTGTGTTCGGGAAACTCGCTTTAGGTCCGGGACATCAAGAAAGTATGGGAGTATTTTTTGCATTTCAGGTTCTACCAACAATCATTTTCTTTTCAAGCCTTATGTCTCTGCTTTATTATCTTGGTGTAATGCAAAGAGTTGTTCAGGCATTCGCTTGGGTTATGGCAAAGATTATGGGAACAAGTGGAGCTGAATCTTTATCAAACAGTGCAAACATTTTCGTCGGACAAACTGAAGCACCTTTGATGATTAGACCATTTATTAAAGACTTAACGAATTCAGAGCTTTTGACAATTATGGTCGGCGGGATGGCTACAATTGCTGGCGGAGTAATGGCTGCTTATATTCAAATGCTTGGTTCTGCTTACGCAACTGCTCAAAATCTACCAACTGAACAGGCATTATTAAAATTCGCTACTCATCTTCTTGGTGCAAGTGTTATGGCAGCTCCTGCATCACTTGCAATATCGAAAATAATCTTTCCAGAAACAGGCGAACCTGTAACCAAAGGAACTGTTAAAGTGAAAATTGAAAAGAATGCGTCAAATGCTATCGAAGCTGCTGCTGGTGGTGCCTCTGATGGACTAAAACTCGCACTTAATGTCGGTGCTATGTTAATTGCATTCATTGCTTTAATCGCTCTGATAAATTATGTTTTAGAATGGATTGGCGGTTTCACTGGATTAAATACAATCACTATGGAACTTTACAAACAACCGCTTAATCTCCAATTAATATTTGGGCTTGTCCTACAATTTCTAGCATTGGCCATTGGTATCCCCTTACAAGATGCAATAAATTTTGGAAGCTTGATTGGAACGAAAATAGTTCTAAATGAATTCGTCGCCTATTTAGATATGTCATCGTTAATTCAACAAGGAAAATTCGTTTCTGAGAAATCAATCACAATGGCGACATTCGCCCTTTGTGGATTTGCTAACTTTTCATCAATTGCAATTCAAATTGGCGGAATTTCTCCACTGGCGCCCGAAAGGCGTAAAGACCTCGCTTCTCTTGGATTGAGAGCTGTAGCTGGTGGAACTCTGGCAAATCTTTTAACAGCAACTATTGCAGGGTTCATTCTGTAATGAAGATTGATTATCAAAAAGTTTTCGAGCCTATAAAAAGAAAATTCGGTGATGTAAAAATTAAAACCGCAATCATCTTAGGTTCAGGATTGGGTGATTTTGTTGAAGAATTAAATCAAGTTACATCGATTAGCACTTCTGATGTCAATGATTATCCTGTTTCAACTATTCCTGGTCATTCTGGAAAAATTTTTTTGTGTGAATACAGTAACTCATATCACATTGTTTTCAAAGGAAGAATTCATCTATACGAAGGTTATTCAATCAATCAAGTAGTTTTGCCCACCGTAATTTCTAAAATGTTTAATGCTAAATATTTAATCGTCACAAATGCCGCAGGTGGAATCTCCGAAAATCTCAAGCCAGCTGATTTGATGTTAATTGATGATTTATTTTTTCTTCATTACAAAGCAAAATTCAGAGAACTTGCATCTCACAGAAAAAACAAATTTGCGATAAATAAAGAGCTTAATGATTTTGTTTTTGAATTAAGTAAGAAAATTAACATTGAACTTAAGCGTGGAGTTTATGCATATTCTTCTGGACCGAGTTATGAAACTCCTTCTGAGATTCGATTCTTGAAAATAGCTGATTGTGATGCGGTTGGAATGTCTACTATACCAGAAATACTTTATGCTTCTAATAATGACCTACCTGTAATTGCTATCTCTTGCATTACAAACTATGCTGCAGGAATAACTGAGAATAAACTTAGTCACGAAGAAGTCACAGAAACTGCAAATATCGTTAAAGAAAAATTTTCAAAGCTGATTAGGACAATCATAAAAGAGCTTCCACGCTACTGGAATAAGTCTAATAATTAATTTAATCAAAAAATATTTTTACTTGAGAAACGAGACTTATTATTGCAGTCTCACTTCTTAACCTGAACTCACCAAGCCAAACTGGAATTGCATTCATATTTATTAATGAATTTAATTCTTGTTCAGAAAATGCGCCTTCAGGACCTACTGTCAAAATTATTCTTTCTAACTCAGGTTTTAGTAAAGAACTTTTCAATTCTAAAATCTTTGTCCCCTTTATATCACCATAAATCACGATGTCGTTATAACTTAATTCAGAAATAAATTTTTTAAACTCAATTGGACTTTTAAGCTCGGGTAAGAAAGGATTAAAAGATTGCTTGATTGCAGTAATTAAAATTTTTTTTGCTCTGTCAAATCTAAAATTTTTTTTAATTGTTCTATCGCTAAAGAAAGGTTGAATTTCATCTATGCCGAATTCTGTTAATTTTTCAAGTGCAAATTCAAATCTCTCTTCTTGTTTTAGAATAGGAACTAATGCGATAAATTTTGTTTTTCTTCTCTGAAATTTTTGTAAGTTCAATATCTTAATTTCACAAAATTGTCTTGATTTATTTATCAACTCAGCTTTCGCAATTAGACCATTACCATTAGTTAAATAAATCACATCACCTAATCTCACTCTTAAAACTTTACTGAGATGATGAAATTCTTCTTCTTCTAACTTTACAACCGATTGATTTTCATTAAGCTCAGGTGAGTAGAATAGTTCCATTTTAAAATGGGAAATTAAGGTCAAAAATAAATTCAGACTTCATTTGCTCATTCAAAGCAAATTCGAGATTAATCGCACGATAAGGTAAAACAAGAATAGAGAAGCCCAAACCAAAACCGCTTATAAATTTTTTCTTTATAAGTTTATCATTTTTATTAAACATCAATGCATTATCATAAAAGGTATGAATGTCTAGACCTAAATTGTAAGTAAGCAATTTCTCCGGAATGAATGGAATTTTTAGTTTGAAAAAATATTTTTCTATCAATGGAAATCTTACTTCAAAAGTATTTAAGACCATCGAATTTGACTCATAAATTTTATTGAAATGCCCTCTTAGTCTTTCACTATAACCAATAAAACTGTTAGCATAATAAGGCAAAACAGGTCCAGCTAAAATTCTCGAATAAGTTCTGTAATAAATAATTGGATAGACCAACTGCTCTATTTTTTTTAATTCAAATTTAAAGATGTTGAAATCAACCTCTGACTCAATAAATCCTGCTTTGGAATAAACAAAATTGACATTAGTTCCTTTCTTTGGATATGCAGTAAAATCTCTTGTGTCTAGTGAGTAACTCAATTGAGCTGAAATAAATTTGTCAATTCCAGATGGGGAAACTGTTCTCAATGGTAAGTAATTATCTACTCTAAGATATTCATAAGATATTGAACCTGTAACTGTGTTGAAGGGATTAATTCGTTTACCTATCAACAAATCAATCAAGAAATATTGTTCGTTGTAATTTTGATTATTCGAAACTTTAATTGCTTCAAAGCTCCGGTTCTTTCTTCTTTGTATCAATGTTATAAATCGTAATAGAAGATTGTGTTTTTGATTTATGATAGGATTGAAGTATCGTAGATAAAATTTCGGGTCATAACCGAGACTAATAACAGAATTCAATGACTCATTTCTACCAGTTAAATTTAGAATATTTAAGTTAAGACCATAAGTTAATTTTTTCCAATCTCTATCAACAATATCAATAAAAGGAATAGGCCATATATACCAGGATTCTTGAACAGCAATTATTAAAATATTTTTACTTTCTTCTTTGGAAAGAATAAACTTAACATCACTAAAAATTCCTAAGCTAAATACACGAGTTTCGTTGAACTTCAAATCAGAGTAAGTAACTGTTGAATTTTCAGTGAAAGTTAGCTCACGAAGGATGATTTCTGGTTTAGTCCTATCGTTTCCAACAATTCGAATTTCATTAATCAAAATACTTTCTTCGTTAAAATCTTCAATGATATTTAAGTTATTGCTAACAGAGTCTTCTTTTGAAATAAAAATACTATCTGTTTGTGCGAGTAAAACTTCAAAAATGGTAATCAAAAAAATTAAAGATAATCTCACACAAAACATCTCCTGTATTCAATCGCAATGCATTTATTCATAATCACTTTCAATCCTGCTTCTTGAGCAAGTTTTTCAGCTTCATAATTTATTACACCAAGTTGCATCCAAACAACCTTTGCTTTTATTTCAATCGCTTCCTTAACAATATCAACTACATATTCAGGTCTACGAAAGATGTCAACTATATCAATTGTTTCAGGTATATCCGACAAAGATTTATAAACAGGTATTCCATCGAAAACTTTTAATTCTGGATTCACTCCGAAAACATTGTAACCAACCTCGTGCAAAAAGTGAGCAATTTTACCAGAGTCTCTTCCTGGTTTGTTTGAAATTCCTACGACTGCAATATTTTTTGAATTCTTTAAAATTTCACAAATACTATCCATCTAAGTACCTTAACTTTCCATATAAAGTTCAATTGGGTCACAAGTACAAATTAAATTTCTATCTCCATAGGCATTGTTAACACGAGAAACAAAAGGCCAGAACTTATTCACTCGCGTGAATTGAGTTGGAAACACAGCTTTCTCTTTAGAATATTTATGTGGCCATTCTTCTTTCACAAAGTCTTTGATTGTATGCGGTGCGTTCTTTAATACATTATCTTCTTTATCAGCGATGCCCAATTCAATTTCACGAATTTCTTCTCTGATTTGAATCATTGCATCACAAAATCTATCAAGTTCTTTTTTACTTTCGCTCTCAGTTGGTTCAACCATAAAAGTACCAGGAACAGGAAATGAAACCGTTGGTGCATGAAATCCATAATCAATTAATCTCTTTGCGATGTCTTCCACTTCAATATTTGCACTCATCTTAAATTCTCTCATATCAAAAATTAATTCATGGCCAACTCTATCTCGTTTTCCTGTGTAAAGGACTTTGTAATATTTTTCCAGACGAGCTTTGATGTAATTCGCATTCAAGATTGCAACTTTTGAAGCTTTTGTTAATCCATCGGCACCTAACATTTTAATATATGCATAAGAGATAGTAAGAATGCTTGCACTGCCAAATGGTGCGGAAGCAACTGCATAAATTCCTTTTTCGCCACCAGTTTTTACAAAATGATGTTTTGGTAAAAATGGAACTAAATGTTCTGCAACAACAATTGGTCCCATTCCTGGGCCACCACCACCGTGTGGTATTGCAAATGTTTTATGAAGATTGAGATGACAGACATCAGCACCAATTAATTTTGGCTTGGTCAATCCAACCTGAGCATTGAGATTTGCGCCATCCATATAAACCTGCCCACCAAAATGATGAATAATTTCGCACATCTCTTTAATTTCTTCTTCAAAAACACCGTGCGTGGAAGGATAAGTTACCATCAATGCAGAAAGTTTATCCCTGTATTGTTCAGCTTTTTGTTTTAAATCGTTTATGTCAATATCTCCATATTCATCGCATTTAACAACAACAACTTGATTTCCAGCCATCACGGCACTTGCAGGATTTGTTCCGTGAGCAGACGCAGGAATTAAAACTACATTTCTATGACTTTCACCTCTTGAATGATGATAAGCTCGAATTACCATTAAACCAGTGAATTCACCTTGAGCACCAGAATTCGGCTGAAATGATATTCCATCGAAACCTGTGATTTCGAGTAAATCTTTGCCGAGTGCATCAATTAATTCAAAGTAACCATAAGCTTGTTCAGATGGAACAAAAGGATGAATGTTAGAAAACTCATCCATAGATAATGCGAGCATTTCGGTTGCTGAATTTAATTTCATTGTGCAACTGCCAAGTGGAATCATACCATAGTTCAAAGATAAGTCTCGACTTTCAAGCATTCTGATATATCTCATCATCTCGGTTTCGGTGTGGTAACTATTAAAAACTTTTTGCGGAAGAACTTTATCAACACGTAGTAAATTCTCCGGAATACTTGGATTCACATTTTCAAATTCATTAATTGGTGTGAAATCCTTTCCCGCAGCCTCCGCAAAAATCTCAATAATATCATTCAAATCTTTTATTGTGACAGTTTCATCAAGTGAAATTCCGATGAAATATTTTGTGAAATAGTTGAAATTAATTTTTTTCTGTTCCGCAAGAGATTTAATCTTGATTATTAGTTCTGGATTTGAATTTAAATTAATCCTTAAAGTATCAAAAAAAGTTTTATTGGTTTGAGTGTAACCGTATTCCTTTAATTTCTGATTTAATATTCTAGTAAATAGATTAATTCTATTTGCAATTTTTTTCAAACCTTCAGGACCATGATAAACAGCATACATACTAGCCATAATTGCCAATAAAACTTGTGCAGTACAAATATTACTTGTAGCTTTTTCTCTTTTAATATGCTGTTCTCTTGTTTGCAGAGCCATTCGATATGCGGGGTCACCATGTCGGTCAATTGAAAGCCCAATAATTCTACCAGGCACAAATCTTTTAAATTCTTCTTTTGTTGCAAAATAAGCAGCATGTGGTCCACCAAATCCCATCGGCACACCAAATCTTTGAGTTGAACCAACAATCACATCTGCACCAAATTCAGCTGGGGATTTAAGCAGAACAAGTGACATTATATCAGCAGCAACAACAATCATTATATCTTTTTCTTTTGCTTTTTCAAAAAGTTCTGAATAATCTCTTATTTCCCCATCGCCATCTGGATATTGAACCAAAATTCCAAAGACTTTTTCATTTAACTCATCATCAATTTTATCTGTAACTTTAACTTCAATTCCATGTGGAGTTGCTCTTGTAATGACAACATCAATTGTATGTGGGAAAACTTTTGAATCAATAAGAAAAACATTTGCACCTAATTTTTTTGAATGGATGATAGAATAAATCATCGACATTGCTTCGCCACAAGCAGTACCTTCGTCAAGAAGTGAAGCATTAGAAATTGGAAGCTTTGTCAAATCTGATATCATAGTTTGAAAATTCATCAATGCTTCAAGTCTTCCCTGAGAAATTTCTGCTTGATATGGTGTGTATTGCGTATACCAGCCTGGATTTTCAAGAACATTTCTTTTTATAACCGATGGTGTGATTGTCCCGTAATAACCAAGTCCAATATAAGAGCGATACACTTTATTTTTCGATGCAATTTCTTTTATGTGTTGAATAAATTCATATTCAGTTAATGGTTCAGACACATTAAGTTTTTCTCTGATTCTTATATTTTCAGGGATTGTTTCATCTATAAGTTTATCTAAAGTTTGAATTCCGATTTCATTTAAAATTTGTTCGATTTCTTTATCGTTAGGTCCAATGTGACGATTTGAAAATTGTTCGAAGAGATTTTTCGTATCCATAGTTTGCCTTTCAGAATTTTCATAAAAACTTTTTTCAAATATAAGAAAGGTATGAGTCAAAAAACTGGTAAGAAAAATTACTCAGAAGTTCTGTTTATTAATTTTTGATATGCCTCTTTAGCTGCAAGTTGTTCTGCTGTTTTTTTTGTTTGTCCTTTGCCTGTTCCTAAAATCTCACCATTTAATGAAACCTGAATGGTAAAAACTTTAGCATGTTGAGGACCTTCTTCTTTTATGACTTCATATTTAGGATTTGATAGTTTATTTGCTTGACAATATTCTAACAACAGACTTTTAAAGTTCTCATCTTCAAGCTTAGCAAGGCGAATGTTCGGTTTGATTATGTATTTTATAATGAAATGTTTTGCTTTTTCAAAGCCAAGGTCAAGATAAACAGCACCGATAAATGCTTCAACTGAATCAGCAAGAATTGATTTTGCACCAGTTTCAATTGCACTAGCAGCGTTTTCATTTATAAAAAGTAATCTTGTCATTTTAAGTTTGTTAGCAACATTCAATAATATTTCTTTATTTACAAAACGAGACCTAATTTTTGTGAGCTGTCCTTCATCTTCATTTTTAAATTTAGAAAATATAAACTCAGTCACGACAAGATTTAAAACAGAATCACCAAGGAATTCCAATCTTTCATTTGATACTTTTTTCTTAAGTGGAGAGATGCCAACACCTGAACGGTGAGTAAGAGCTTCAAGATATAAATCGGGATTATTTAAAGAAGAACCGACTAACTTTTCTATAACTTTTAGTCGGTTCTCTATTTCTTTTGTGAATTTTTGTTTTGATTTTTTCTTAATTGCTGATAACAAAGAAGTTTTAATTTTCCAAAACAATTTTATTGATATTTCTTAAACAAAAGTGAAACATTATGCCCGCCAAAGCCAAAGGCGTTACTTATTGCGTAATTTACTTTCCTCTCAACTGCTTTGTTAGGTGCATAATTTAAGTCGCATTCGGGGTCAGGCTCTTCAAGATTGATTGTTGGTGGAATTATGTCGTTCATTACAGTTAATATTGTAGCCACTGCTTCCAAAGCTCCGGCTGCACCAAGTAAGTGACCTGTCATTGATTTTGTTGAAGAAACAATCAATTTATAAGCGTGCTCACCAAATAAAGTTTTAATGGCTTCTGTTTCATTTTTGTCATTATAAGGTGTAGAAGTTCCGTGGGCATTGATGTAATCAACTTCTTCTGGACTGATATTAGCATCTTCAATACAAAGTCTCATTGAGCGAACGGCTCCTTCACCACCTGGGGCTGGTGCAGTTACATGGTAAGCATCTGCGGTCATTCCGATACCAACAAGTTCAGCAAGAATTGGAGCACCTCGCTTTACAGCAAATTCAAAATCTTCAAGTATTAAAGTAGCAGAACCTTCGCCCATCACAAAGCCGTCTCTATTTTTGTCAAAAGGTCGACTTGCCTTTTCTGGTTCATCATTTCTCGTAGAAAGTGCTTTCATTGCATTGAAGCCACCTATACCGATAGGACTGATTGAAGCTTCACTTCCACCAGCAATAACAATATCAGCATCTCCCCTTTCAATATGCATCGCAGCGACTGCAATTGCGTGTGCTGATGTGGCGCAAGCTGATGTTGTAGCGTAATTTAATCCTTTGAAACCATATTTAATTGCAATTTGCCCTGCTGCAATGTCACTAATCATCATCGGAACGAAAAATGGACTTATCCGTTGATAACCGCCAGTATTAATTGTATTAAAAATATTTTCCCAAGTCCACATTCCGCCAATTCCCGAGCCAAAAACAATCCCGACTTTATTTTTGTCAATTTGCTCAATTTTCAATTGAGAATTCTGTATGGCTTCTTCAGTACTAACGAGAGCAAATTGAGTAAAGATGTCAAGTCTTTGAGCACTTTTTCTATCGAAATAATTAAGTGGATTGAAATTTTTAACTTCACAGGCAAATTTTGTTTCAAAGTTACTGGCATCAAAGCGAGTAATGTAGGCTGAGCCACTTTTCCCTTCAATCAAGTTTTTCCAGAATTCATTTATATTAAGACCGATTGGGGTCACCACCCCAATACCGGTCACAGCAATCCGCTTTTTCATAACTCAAATCAATTTAATTCTTAATTATTGGGTTAATTTTTCTTCTAGATATTTATAAACATCACCGACAGTCTGCACTTTTTCAGAATCTTCGTCGGGGATTTGAATATTGAATGCCTGCTCGAAAGCCATAACCAACTCAACTATATCGAGTGAGTCGGCTCCTAAATCATTAACGAAAGATGCTTCTGGAGTAATTTGCGACTCTTCTACTCCAAGTTTATCCATAATGATTTCTTTAACTTTGGCTTGTATGTCCATTTTTATCTCCTTTTTTGTTTGTTAATATAACAATTTTAATTAATTATTTGTAATAATAAAGAAAACTCACATCACCATTCCACCATCAACACAGAAAACCTGCCCTGTGATATAATTAGCATCTTCAGAAGCAAGAAAAACTACCACTCGAGCTATATCTTCTGGTTTACCAATTCGTTTTAGTGGGATTAAATTTAAAATCGCTTGTTTTTGTGTGTCAGTTAGTTTTGCTGTCATATCAGTTTCGATATATCCAGGTGCAATTGCATTGACATTAATATTCCTGCTCGCAAATTCTCTTGCTAAAGATTTTGTCAAACCAATTACACCAGCTTTTGCGGCTACATAGTTTGCTTGTCCCACATTTCCCATTATGCCTACAACCGAACTAATGTTAATAATTTTTCCTTCCCTCTGATTTATCATTGGCTTAATTGCAGTCTTAGTATAGTTAAAAACGCTTTTAAGATTTGTATTAATAACTTCATCCCAATCCTGCTCGGTCATTCTGAGTAAAAGATTGTCTTTAGTAATTCCTGCGTTGTTAATAAGAATATGAAGAGCACCAAACTCATTCAAAGTAAAATCAACGGTTTTTTGTGCATCTATAATACTGCTTGCATCAGCTTGAAAAATTCTACCGTCACCACCTGAATTTTTAATTTCATCAAGGACATTTTGGGCTTTATCTGGCGAAGAGTGATAAGTTAAAACAACCTTAGCTCCCTCTTTTGCAAGTTCTTTTGCAATTGCTGAACCTATCCCACGAGAGCCACCTGTAACTATAGCGACTTTATTCTGTAACTTCAACTTTATTTCCCCCGATTAGTTGATTTCGATATTCTAGTAATTCACTGTAACCATCCTCACCGAGCAAATAAATTAATTCTTCTTTAGTTGCATCAAATACAGTTAGCTTGTGATGTCTTGGTTTACTGCAATAATGTAATCTTGCGATATGTTCATCATCAATTGTTAGAGTTCCATTATAAATTGTCAAAGGAAATATGACGCAAAAAATTGGCTTATATTTCCATTTATGTTCGCCCCTATCAATCGCTGCTTTTTGAAGGGAACAGAATCCATTTTTATCTAAAAAGACGCATTTATGATTATAAATTTGAGTGCCAGCACAGTAGCCTGATTCAAAATCAGTATCTTCTTCAACTCCTTCGAACCATTTGGACTCATCTTTTGTTTGCGATTCATCCATATATTGTTTGATGATTTCTTTATTTTCCAAAATCAAATCTCTCTCTCTCAAATCAGTATAAACACCATACCAGCAACACTCACCAGAACATAAACAAATATTACATCCTGGTACAAATGGAAAAGTGAAAATCAATGGGTCTATTTTTAATCCTTTAATTACCTTTTCCATATTCCAGAAAGCTCTTTATTTCTTCCGATGTTCCAACATTTATTACTTCAATATCTGGACTAATTCTTTTTATTAGACCAGTTAAAACTTTTCCTGCCCCAACTTCAACAAAAGTTTTTATGCCATCTCTAATCATATTTTCAACTATCTGTTGCCATTTTACCGGACTAATTATTTGTTTCACCAATAGATTTTTAATCTCATCTGTATTGGCAAATTTTTCAGCTGTAACATTTGAATAAACGGGAAAGTTTGGTTCAGCAAAATTAACTTTTTCAAGTTCAATTGAAATGTTTTCATAAGCATAATTCATCAATGGTGAATGAAAAGCCCCACTAACAATTAATTCTTTGGCAAGTTTTGCACCGTTTTGTTTAGCCAATTCAATTGCTTTTCTAACCGCATTAACATCACCAGAAATTACAATTTGTCCAGGTGAATTAAAGTTTGCAGGTTGAACAACTCCTATTTCTTTTAATGACTCACAAATCTCATTTACTTTATCAATTGTAAGTCCAACAATTGCAGCCATAGTTCCTAAATTTCTTGTTCCAGATTCTTGCATTAATTTACCACGCATTCTTACCAATCTTAATCCATCTTCAAATTTGAACACACCAGCTGCAGTCAGAGCTGAATATTCTCCAAGTGAATGACCAGCTGACGCAGAAATTTGAAAATCCTTCAACAACTCGAAAATTGCAATACTATGCACATAAAGAGCTGGTTGAGTATTTTCTGTTTGTTTTAATAAATCTTCGGGACCTTCAAAGCAAATCGTTTTTAAATCATAACCAAGTTTTTCATTTGCCAAGTCAAAAACTTCTCGACATTGTGGAAATTCTTGATAAATATCTTTTCCCATTCCAACAAATTGAGAACCTTGACCCGGAAAAACAAAAGCAATCATCAGTCAATACTCCATTTCAAATAGATACCTCCCCAAGTAAATCCCGCACCAAATGATGCTAAAATCAAGTTATCACCTTTTTTAAGTTTTCCTTCATCATAATAATCAACAAGACATAGTGGAATTGTCGCTGCAGTTGTATTTCCATATTTATGAATATTAACCATAACTTTTTCAGATGGTATCCCCATTCTCTCTCTGGTGGCTTCAATAATTCTTAAATTGGCTTGATGTGGGACAAGATATGCAATATCTTCAGGTCTTAAATTATTTCTTACCATAATTTCGTATGCAACTTCTGCCATACCAATAACAGCAACTTTGAAAACTGCTTTGCCATCCTGATAAATATAATGCATTTTCTTTTCAACTGTTTCGAATGAAGCTGGATTTAAACTACCACCACCAAGCATATAAAGATGATTACGTCCACTTCCATCACAATACAATAATTCGTCAAGAATTCCATCATTTTTATCTTCTGTTCTTTCGAATAATGTACAGGCAGCGGCATCGCCAAATAAAATACAAGTGTTTCTGTCAGTATAATCTGTAATGGCTGACATTTTATCAGCACCAACAACAAGAACTCTTTTGTAAAGACCGCTTTCAATTAAAGCACGAGCAGTTGAAACAGCGAACACATATCCAGAGCAAGCAGCGGATAAATCAAATCCCCAAGTATTTTCCATTTCAAGTTTATCCATAATCACACAAGCAGTGGATGGAAAAAACATATCAGGTGTAACTGTGGCTACAATCATTACATCAATCGTATTCAAATCAACATTAAATCTTCTGACCATATCTTCAACTGCTTTTACAGCCATATCTGATGTAGCGCCCTTTTCTAAAATTCTTCGCTCCTTAATTCCTGTTCTTGTTATTATCCACTCGTCGGTTGTATCTACAATGGTTTCAAAGTATTTATTGTCCAAAACTTTATCGGGAACATAACTCCCAAATGCGACAAGTTTTGCATTATACCTAGATTCCTGATTGGTCATTTTTTAAACTCCTTACAATGATTTAAGATTAATCCTTTGGATAGCTTCTCTAATTCTCTCAACAAATCGATGCTCGTATGTTTCATAAGCCCTAAGAATCATATTTTTAATAGCTAACTCAGAGCTTGAACCATGACCAATAATTGTAATCCCATTTATTCCAAACAATGGAACACCTCCGTATTCTTGATAATCAAAAACTTTGAGAATTTTCTTTAATATCCCCTTTGACATTCCAATTTTCAATTTATTGATAAAATTTTCTTCAGCAGATTGATGAAGTTTTTTGACTAAAAATTGTAAAAATCCTTCGGCAAATTTTAAAACAATATTTCCTACAAATCCATCACAAACGACTACATCAACTTCGCCTTTGAGCACATCTCTACCTTCAACATTACCATAAAAGTTCAATTTTGAATTTCTTAAAAGTTTGTTTGTAGTTAGCGTTACTTCATTGCCTTTAGAGTCTTCCTCGCCCACACTCAATAGTCCGATTTTTGGATTCTCAATTCCAAAAATTTCTTGCATATAAACACTGCCCATCACGGCAAATTCAAAAAGATTATTAGCTTTTGAATCGACATTTGCACCTACATCAAGGACAAGGCATTTGTTTTTTAATGTTGGAACAACCGTGCCTAATGCTGGCCTACTTATTCCCTCAATTCTTCCTAATCGAATTGTGGAAAGAGCCATAGCAGCGCCAGTATTCCCAGCACTTACAAATGCATGAGCTTTACCTTGATTTATTAAATCAATGCAAACCGCCATCGATGTGTCTTTGCTCTTTAGAGCATTAGTAGGTACATCATCCATTGCAATAACTTCAGGTGCATCTATAATATTTTCAGGTGGGAAATTGAGATTTTCTTTTTCGATAATTTTCTCTAATTCAGATTTCTTCCCGACAAGTAAAACATCAAAATCATTTTTATTTTCAGAAAGGACTTGTGATGCACCTCTAACTGTAACTAAAGGTGCATTATCGCCTCCCATTGCATCTAAAGCTATAACACATTTATCTGGTAGATTTTCCAATAGTAACCTTCAAATTAGTTCACGATGCCTTTGGGACAAACATTGTCCTTCCTTTATAAAAACCACAATTAGGGCAAGCACGATGTTGTAATTTTGGTTCGCCACAATTTATACAGGTTGAAAGTGCAGGAACTACTGCTTTAAAGTGAGCTCTTCTTTTTCTTGTTCTTGATTTTGAATGTCGTCTCTTAGGATTTGGCATTTTATTATCCCTTTCTTTTCATTATTGTTTAAATATCTCTTTTAAGACCAACCACCTTGGGTCAACTTCCTCTTTTTCACAAACACAATTTTCAACATTTAAATCCTTACCGCATCTTGGACAAAGTCCTAAACAATCTTCTTTACATAAATTTTTCATTGGAATAGCAAGCATAGCATATTCACGGACATCATTAGAAATGTTAATAAAATCTTGGTCATTTCTAATAACTGTTACGACATCCTCATCATACAAATCTTTATTTCTAATATCGTGAATATAAAACATATGATATTCGTTATAAAACTCTCTATCATATTTCCGAAGGCATCTATCGCATTCACAATGTCGATGAACATTCAATGATGTTCTAATGAGAATATGCTCTTTTGTTTTTTCAAGAAGAACTTGGACCCTTACTTTACCAAAGAATTCTCTAGGAAGGTCAAGCTCTTCTACACTCGCATCCAAATTATAAAAATGACTCCCTTCTGATAGGGAGCTTATTTTGATTTTCATTTTAACTTAACTAAAACAGATGCAAAATTATTAAAAATTAATTATTTATCAATGTTTCTTATTCAATTTTAACTATTGTTGATTTTCTTTGTAAAGCTTAATTAAGTAATCCGCTACTGCTTCCGCTTCTGGTGGAATGAGTCCTTGTGAAGGCATTGGTGGATAAGCCGGGTCTACTTTTACTGGATTAAGAATAAATTTCACAAGCTGTTCTCTTTTGTCCTCATATTTTTTTAGTACAGCATTGTATGGTGGACCAACTAACTTTTCGTCAAATTTATGGCAAGCTGAGCATTTTGCAATAAATATCTCTTCACCGCTAATTGTAACCTTTTTAATGTTTAATTTGGTCTTTAAATTTTCTTCATAGGTTATAAAATTCTGGGCAATTTCGACTGATTTTGGCTTATACACATTGGCTAAGGCTACAACTTCTTTTAAAGAAAGGAATACAACTACCAAAACAATCAAATAAAACGAATAGCTTAAATAAGATTTCAAGAATTCTTTTCTGTAAGCATTCAACTGATTAGCAATTAAAAACAAAAGAATTACTGATATTCCACCTGATATAAATACCAAATATGAAAGACTATTTTTAGGCAAAATCAATACATCTATTAAAATAAAAAGCGGTTGAATCAATACCGTGACAAAAGCACCTCGAACAGATTTTTCTTCAATAAATTTAGACATACCTTCTGAAACATCTGAGCTGGAATCTTCCCAGACTAAATTCAAAAACAAACTCACAAAAAATGTAATTGAAAATGACAATACTAGGTAAAATAAAAATCTAAAGTTTGCATCAAATGAAAGCGAATATGCGATGATATCAAATTTATAATCATTCTGATTGTAATCTAGTTTTGCGACATTTAATAAAGAGATTAGATAAAGTGTAAAAAGGATTCCAATCGTTCCAATTAGAGCGCTTCTTTTATGATTTTTCAAGTTACCTTCCATCAATCGAACATAGTCAGAATTCTCTTTATCAACTACCGATTTTGGTAAAAGAGTAATCAGGTCAAAACTAAATTTGTAGTAGTAAAGAATAAAGGTAGAAGAAACAAATAAACCTAAAGCAACTAAATTCCAATTGTGAACCGGATTAAATTCTTCACCTCTTAACCATATTAAATCAAGGGAATAAATTACAAGAAAAGGAACTAGTCCAAGCATAAACGGAAAAGAAAATTTCTTAAATGGTAAGGCAATTAATCTCTTAGCAAAATAAGTGGATGAATCATCTCGTTTTATAAATTCGAGATAATAACAGTATAATGCGGAACCTGTAATCCAAAAAATATAAAAGTAAAAAAGCGAGTGAGCAATAACAGAAACTGATTGCAAAACATTGGTGTACTCATAATTAAAAGGCAAAATTGTTTCCATAAGTAAAACCATTTTCTCTCCCTCTTACAAAAGTTTATCAATTGAAAGTTGAAAAACAATTAGAAGAACAAAGGTATTAATTGTCCTAAAGCCTGAAATTAATACCAATCTTTCCTCATTCTTTCTTATAAGTTTTGTAGAATTCCAAATAAACCAAATTGCTGTTAACAACAAACCATAATTAATAATAGGATGACGAACAAGGTTGAACAAAGGCATCGCAAGTGAAGCAACAGCCAGAGCTATCATCCAGATGAAAGTTAATCGAAAAATTTGTTCTTTCGAGAAATATTTAGTTAAAGTTGGATAACCAGCAACTTTATAATCTTCATCAAAGAACAACATAAGTAACCAGAAATGTGGAATTTGCCAGATAAAAAGAAAGAATGCAATCATTAAGATTGAGCTATCAAATGGATTTCCACCGCCTGCAGTCCATCCAATCATTGGTGGAATTGAGCCAATCAAAGAACCTGGAACGACAGCAAGTGCAAATTTACGCTTGAGTGGAGTATAGATACCATTATACCAGAATAAAGCTAAAAGTCCGAGCATTGCAGATGTAAGATTATAACCTGTTAATAAAATCAAAAGTCCACCTAATGTAAACAAAACTCCAAGCAATAAAGCCACATTCGATTCAACTTTTCCCGATGGTATCGGTCGACTCTTGGTTCTTTGCATTAATGAATCAAAGTTACGCTCTTGATAATGATTAAAAATGGCCGAGCCACCTGACAACAATAATACACCAATCAAAACACCAATTATTTCAAGATTCAATTTCTTAGAAAATAGAATATAGCCAAGAAAAGTTGTAACGGTTACAAAAGAAGTTATCTTAAACTTAGTCAATTCGAGTAAGATTTTAATCACATCTAAAATTTTACTCATCATTTACTCGCCGTTGTATCCGATTTAATTTTATACCAATCATCAAATTCATTCTGATGAAGCGCATACAATTTTGAATACATATAAGAATGTCTTAATCCACAATATTCAGCACAAGCGATATCATAAATACCTGTTTCTTCAGCAATGAACCACAGATAGTTGTCTTTATTTGGAATTACATCTTTTTTTATTCTGAATGCGGGAATGAACAAAGAATGATTTACATCAATTGATTGCAAATTAAGCTTGATTGGTTTATTAATTGGAACAACTAAAGTATCTGTTTTCAAACCATTTGGATAATCAAATTCCCATTGCCACATTTTAGCTGTTACTTTTATCTCAAATGAATCCTTTGGTGCTGCAGTCATTTTTTTGTATCCATACCAGCCATAATAAAACATACCGACAACAAGAATTGTAGGTATCACAGTCCAGATTATTTCAAGTGTTACATTGCCTTTAATATTTTTCGGGCGGGGATTTTTCTTCCTATTGAATTTTATAACGAAGTAAACCATCAAAACAGTAATGAGTATCAGCAATAAAACCGATACTCCCAAAATGAATAAAAAGACTCCATCGACTTCTTTTATAAAATTAGATGCATTAGATAACATAATAACCTACCTTGTAAATAAATAATCTGAAAATGTTAAGACTAAAAATATTGTTAAAGTAAGAAATGCAACAAATGTAAAAATTCTAAAAATTCTATCATCAAACTTTAAATGCATAAACACAAGCAACACCAGAAGACCTTTTATCGATGCAATTCCAAGAGCAATGACAATAGAAAAATTACCTAAATCAAAACTTGCAGCTGTAACTGTTAAAGCTGTCAATGTAACAAGTGTTAACCATACAAAAATGTATGTTCCATATCCAACAATGTGATTATGTGCGTTCTTATGTTCCATTCTTAACCTCTAATGAATTAAATAAAACAATGGGAAAAGGAAAATCCAAATTATATCAACTAAATGCCAATACAATCCTGAATTTTCTAGCATTATGTAATAATCTTGATTTACTTTACCTTTCACAACAAAAACAAACATAAATGCTAAAATTACAAAACCAACAATAACATGGAGAGCATGTAATCCGGTCATCACATAATATAATCCAAAATAAATTATCTCTCCTCTCGATAGACTTAATAATTCATTTGAACCAGGAAATAAACCATGATGAAATTTAGCGGACCATTCGAAATATTTGTTGACAAGGAATAAAAGTGCAAAGAATATTGTAGAACCTAAGAAAACCAATGATAGTTTTTTACTCCCCTTTCTCAATGCTGTGATTGACATCGCCATCGTTAGACTGCTTGTCAAAAGAACTAAGGTATTAATCAAACCAATGAAAACATCAAGTTCTTTTGACGCAAGGGCAAAATAATCACGATAAGAAAATCTGTAAACAGCATAAGCCAAAAACATTCCACCGAACAAAATCAATTCGGTGAAAAGAAAGAGCCACATTCCAATTTTGGCACCAACATCATCACGATGGATGTGTGAATGCGCCGTTACTTCAGCCACTTGATTCAATTTTTGACCTCCTCTTCTAATTCATAATGCGAATAATCGTAAGGTTCTTTTTCAATTACTGGTATCTTCTCAAAATTTTCATGAGTTGGTGGAGATGGGATTGCCCATTCAAGTGTAGCTCCACCCCAAGGATTTGAAGGAGCCGCTTTCCCTTTTCTTAAAGCAACAATCAAATTGATGAACATAATTACTAAACCAATAATTAAAATCCAGCTTCCAATTGTTGAAATGATTTGGTAAGTATGAAATTCTGGTAAAAAATCATAATACCTTCGCGGCATTCCTTGATAACCCATTATGAACTTTGGGAAGTATAGTAAATGAAAACCAACAAACATAAATAACCACGAAACCTTTGCAACTCTCTTATTATACATTCTGCCAAACATTTTCGGAAACCAATGATGTAATGCAGCAAAAATTCCAAAACCAGTTCCACCAAACATCACATAATGGAAATGACCAACAATAAAATAGGTATCGTGTATGTGAATATTTAGCGACAAAGCTCCTTGCATTAAACCAGTAAATCCGCCAATTGAAAAATTAAAAATAAAGGCTAAGGCGAAAAGCATAGGCGGTTCAAGTTCAATTGAACCTTTGTAAAGAGTCGCAACCCAGTTAAATACTTTAATCGCACTTGGAATTGCAACTAAAAATGTTAGTAAAGAAAACAACCACATAGCGGTTCCACTCATTCCAACAGTAAACATATGATGAGCCCAAACCAACGAACCAACAAGCGCTATAGCAATGCTGGAAAACGCAATAAATCTATAACCAAAGATTGTTCTTCTGGCAAAGACTGGAATAATTTCAGATATCACACCCATTGCTGGCAAAATCATAATATAAACTGCTGGATGCGAATAAATCCAAAATAAATGTTGATAAAGAATTGGGTCCCCACCTAATGCCGGGTCAAAAATTCCAACTCCGAACCATCTTTCAATTGAAACTAATAACAATGTAATTCCAACAATAGGAGTTGCTAAAATTTGTACCCAACCAGTTGCATAAAGTGACCAGACAAACAAAGGCATTTTGAACCAGCTCATTCCAGGAGCTCTTAAACGGTGTATCGTCGTGATAAAATTAAGTCCCGTAAGAATTGACGAAAAACCGAGAATAAAAGCACCCATTAAAGCTGGAATTACATTAGTTGATGTTCTCACAGAATAAGGAATATAAAATGTCCAACCTGTATCTGCAGGTCCACCTGGAAGGAATAAAGATGTAACAGCGACAAAACCACCAATAACGAATAACCACCACGAGAATAAATTTAGTCTTGGGAAAGCAACATCTCTAGCGCCAATCATAATAGGTAAAAAGAAATTTCCAAAAACAGCCGGCAATCCAGGAATGATGAAAAGAAAAATCATTATCACACCGTGCAGAGTAAAAATTTGATTATAAGTCTGAGCGTCCATTATAGTTCTGCCCGGTGCGATTAACTCCAATCTCATCAAAAACCCGAAAATTACTCCGACCGCAAAGAAAGTTAACATCGATATTAAATACAGAATTCCAATCTTCTTGTGGTCAGTTGAAAAAATCCAATTAAAAATTCCCTTATATTTCTTAGGAGAATGCAAATAATCTAAATGATTACTATTGCTTCCATTTCCATCATAACTATAAGTTGTAGCAGACATTTTTACTTTACCTCTAAATTTTTCTTCTTTGGTTTTGCAATTAAAAAGAGAATAAAAATTCCAACTGCAATTAGTGTAATTATTCCAGCAACTCGAGTGATGTTTAATGCATAAGTTTTTCCTTCAGCATCGTATGTATAACAGAACTTAAGGAGCTTTGCAACAGTAGGCCCAACTTTACCTTCACCAGCTTCGATAATTGCCATTTTTATATTGAAGGGCAAATATGTAATTCCTAACAAATATCTAGTTATCTTTCCATCAGGAGAAATAAAAATCAATGCTCCGGGATGAACAAATTGGTCTTCTTCTTTGAAAAAATAAAATCCTACTGAGTTAGTAAGTGAATAAATATCTGCACTATCACCTACTAAAAAATGCCAAGCATCGTCTGGCGGTTTATTATTGAGCAATTTGATATAATTTGCCTTCTTGGAACTCGCAAGTGATGGTGTCTCTTCCGGGTCAAAACTTATTGTAAGGATTTGATAATCTTTACCTAATTTCAAATCAAGTTCATTAATATTATTTGCCAGCTCAGTTAGAAGCGGAGTGCAAATTCCTTTACATTCATAAAAAACAAGAGTAAGAATAGTTGGCTTCTTAATAAATTCTTTTAGTTTGATTTTCTCGCCCTTCTCATTATAAAATTCTGCATCAAGTGGAATATATTTTCCTAGTTGTTCCTCGAGGGCTGCTTTTTTCTGTGGTTGCGGATTCGCACTTAGATTTAAGATGCTAACCAAAATCAAAAGTGAAATAACCAAAAAATTTTTCAACGAATTAATAATCATAGTTTTTTGTCCTTTTTATCATATAAACTAATCAATGTCAAATAAAAGTTCTTTTTTGAATTTTCATCAATAAGCAAAATTTTTGGACTAAGTCCATATATCGATGGATTAATTTTAATAATGTTCCAGAAATCTGTTTCAGTAAAATTACTTGAATAAAAAGCAACTAAAAAACCGACAAGCTTTTCTTTTGAGATAACTAGATTTGAAAAATCTTCTAATTCCGAATCAAGAATTGTTAGAAGTTCATTAAAGAGCTTTTGTTGTTCCTTAGTCTCTGTTAGTATTACTGAAAGGGCTTTCGAAGTTGGAATTTGACCAGCTGTCTTCTTTCCTTCTGAAAGTTTATATGTATCATTGAGATTCTGAAGTTCATCTTTTGTTATTGCAGGATAATCTTGAGCGAATGTTCTAATGTAGTGAATCACAGCGATTAATTCTTCTGGATTTATATGATTGTATGCTGGCATTCCACTTTTTATTATTCCTTCATATAAAGTTTTATACATTTCAGAAAACTTTCTTCCATTCACCCAACCATTAACCGAAGTCAAGTCTCGTGGTTTTGGATTCATTACTAAACCAGCAGGACCATCACCTTTCCCACTTTCCCCGTGACAGGACGAACAATTTGAATTATAAAACGCCTTCCCTTTATCAAGTAAATCACTTGTTGGCTCACTTAACTTAAACACATCAACTGGTGGAAGATTAGCGGGAAGTGCAAAACTCAAATCAGTTTGAACATTCAAAGTATCAACAACAAATGGTGCAATTGTGTTCTTATTAATTACAGGAAGATTATGAACAAAATAAATTCCAATTCCAACAATTACCGCAAGGAAATAAAAGTAAGCATAACCAAAAAGTCTCGCAGGATTGGTAAAAATCTCTTTAAAATTAATCTCTTCTTGAATTTCAATAAACCTTCGAATTCTCTCTTTCATAAATGAAACTCCAGACTTCGTTTAAGCTTTGGGTCCCCAACGGGGACAATATTTTTAATTCTCTCATATCTCCAAATAAATAGAACTAATATGATTCCAACTCCAAGAATAATAAAAGAAATTTCAATCCATCCAAAAACTACTTCTTTGTAAAGTGAAGGCATAACCAACCAGTAAAGGTCGATATAATGCATCAGAAGAATCCAAATTGCCATAAACTTTAATCTGTTCAAATTACTTTTCGCTTGTTGAGATAAAAGTGAGAAGTAAGGAATTACAAAATGACCAAAGATTAAAATGAACGAAAAGATTTCCCATCCTTTTTCCCAGCGATGAATCATCCAGAAAGTTTCTTCAGGAAGATTTGCATACCATATTAATAAAAATTGACTGAATGCGATGTATGCCCAGAAATTAACAAATGCAAAAAGTAATGCACCAAAATTATAGAAATGGTCTCGCCTTAAAATGTTTCCGAAATAACCTTGTTCGTGCAAGAAAATTACTGCTAATGTAAGAACCGAAAGTGCAGCAAGAACAGTCCCTGAAAAATAATAAACACCAAAAATTGTCGAAAACCAATGCGGCTCAGTGCTCATCAAAAAGTCGATTGAAAAGAATGTCAAAGTAATCGCAAAAAAAGGAATGAATGCTCCTGATAGCCTTGAATTCTTATAGGTTAATATTTGGTCTTTGCTTTTGTCTTGATTGAAAGAATTTTTAATCATTACTAATGCGAATAAAATCCATACAACGAAATAAATGAAGTATCTGATTATGAAAAATGATTCATTAAGATAAGGCGATTTCCATTGTAAAAGCTTATCAGTCTTTACAGCTTCTTCGTGTGCCCAATGAAAAATAGAATGACTATTGAATAAAATTAATAATCCAAGCACAAAAACAATCGGTACAAAACTTATGAAAATTTCATTAACTCTTCTCATTACAGTTGACCAAACTGCACCTGATAAATATTCAATTGCAAATAAGAATAAATTTCCTACAACAACACTAACAAGTAAAGAGAAAATCACATTATAATTAGCTAAAGCTCTATGGCTATCAATTGTAAATGCAAGTGCACTCAATACCAGTCCAAGAAAAAGTAATCCAAACGAAATCTGCTTAAATCTTGCTGGAAGTGGTTTTGCTTCAAAAGTTTGATTCTCGTAACTCATCTTAAATCGCTCTCCTTTGGATTAACAGCTCTTTGTAAAACTCTGATATAATGAACAACTGCCCATCTCTCATCAACTGTCATTTGAGATGCATAACCCGGCATTACATTCTGACCTTCAGTTATAATGTGGAAAATTCCACCATCTTTCATTTTTATCAATCTATCCGAATGCAAAGTTGGTGGATTTGGAAATTGACCTTTCAATCTACTATCACCAAATCCAAAATTTCCATGACAGGGAGAACAAAAAGTTAGATATTTTTCTCTACCAAGTTTCAAGACTTGTTGTGTTGGAATAAGTGGATTAACAAGATTCATTTCAGCTTCTGCTGGTTTTCCTTTGAATGGATATGGCAAGTATCCCCTTGCAACAGTTCCTTCAACAGGATTTCGCATCCCAAAACCATCTTTGAAAACTGTTGTTGATGTCTGTGGATTAATTCGAAATTGTTCATGCATCCAGTTGAATGGCGACATAAACAAAAGCTGATTAAGAATAAAATAAGTAATAGCAGATACAACTATTGATGTTAAAGCTAGAAATGCTAAAAACTTTTTATCAAAAATTCTTGGTCTATCTTTTAATTCATCAACTTTATAATAGATTTCAAAAATTTCTTC
>Ga0068705_10000297_pt1 | contig 25465 bp, 13 predicted proteins | sample YNPMSTMetaG_FD_65631 | JGI IMG/M metagenome (GOLD analysis project Ga0068705, IMG submission 65631) | Anoxygenic and chlorotrophic microbial mat microbial communities from Yellowstone National Park, USA - YNP MS-T MetaG | ecosystem: Environmental > Aquatic > Thermal springs > Hot (42-90C) >... | reverse complement strand
CATGTGTTTATTTGCCTGCGCGGTGATCGTCGTCATCGGTGTTTTGTGGATCCGGAGCGAGAAGCAACGAACCTGGCGATTCTTTCAGCAGCAAGGCTATAAGGTCTTCGAATCGGCAAGACTTAACGATGACACGGCGACAGTCACATTCCCGCGGGGGGACGTCCTGACCTTTGAAACCCAGCGATCAAGGCTGGCACGGCAAGATGATGGCGATACCCTTGTTAGCACGGCCGGTCAATTTCATGAACTTGTCTTGCCCGATTTGAATACCCGGCTTGGCCCTATCGAGGTCCCAAGAAGGGAACGATGTCTGACCTGTCATGTGTTGGCGGATTGGACGGGCAGCGTCCCTAAGTTTGACCGCGATTCCGCACAAGTCCGAGGTCCCCTTTGGGCAAGACCCACACACCTGTCCGAACCAATTTGGGAAGTGTTTCCAAAGGGGAAGACGATAGAGGTTGTGTTGCCGGTACTCAGTGACCGGAACGATGAGGCTCAGCCACGACCTGTCGCAAGAATTGAGCGAAATCAGACTGACAACTTTACTGTTGCGACCTTTGGCTTCTCCTGGACCAAACCGGGGCTGGTGACAAAAGATGAACCACGAATCGCCGCTGTGCTGCGGGGCAGCCCATCTGATCTGGCGGGCCTTCGCCCGGGAGACCTTATTGCCAGAGTTGCGAACTCTTCGGTAAAGACGAAGCAGGAAGCGGAGGCAATCTTAATTGGCCTGGTGAAACAATCTCTGGATGGAACCCGCAAAGACGTGCTTGGTCTGCTTTCGACCTTCTATCCTGCTCCTTTTGGCGACGCAGCCCAGGTCCCGGGAATTCAAATGACAATCCTTCGCGGATTGCAGCAACCCTGGACAGGACATCCTCATCCGGAACTGTATGTGGCAGAAGAAAGCTATCACCCAGCAAACCGCTTCGGCTGTACCATTTGCCACGACGGACAGGGATTGGCCCTCGACTACACAGCGGCGGAACACCCACCATCACGCGCTGGGATTTACGATCCGCCAAGGCGGCAACCCTCGGCTTTGCCCACCAATAAAGATTCCATTGAACCAATGATTCTCACCGATTTGGTGGAAAGCCGTTGTCTTCGCTGTCACGAAAAGGTTTTTGATCTTGTCGAGAGCAAAGGTCCGTTGGAACCGGTGGCAGAACGTCTCGTTAACGGGAGACGGCTGGTCGAACAGCACGGGTGTTACTCATGCCACGAGCTTCAGCCCAAACAAGTCACAGGGGATTCAGGCCTCAGTTTAGCGCCACCTGTTCAGGAAATCGCCGAGGAGCTTCTTGCTTCGTCTCTGGTCTCCCCAAAAGTACGCGAAAGCGCCCAGCACGTTCTCAATGATCCCTACGACATGGCCCGTCTGAACCAATTCTGTCAGGATGTCGCACAGTGGCAAAACGAGTTGGAGGGCGCAACAAATGCTTTACCAAGCCGGGAGGAGACGCTTCTGATCAGCCGAAAAGCCCGTCAGTTCGCGGACGCCTTGAGATCGGCTCTGACCACTCCTGTTGGTCTGCCGAAGATTGGGCCGAGCCTCCGACATGTGGCATCAAAACTGACTCCTCAAACAATCGCAAACATCATTAAGAACCCGCAGGAGGCCCGGCCTAGCAGCCGGATGCCGCAGATCTTCGGCCTGGTTGGTCATTTGAGCGAGAAAACCGCCCGATCTGTCGCTGGGTTTGAAGAGATTGAGATTGCGGGAATTGTGGCCTATTTATCGAGCAGGAGCCGTCCGCTACCACAGTCACCAATCTTAGAATTGTCGCTGGATGCATCCCCAGGGAAACTCAACGACAAGGATCCGATTGAGGTTGGCCGAATCCTCTTCGAAACACAGGGTTGCCTGGCTTGCCACCGTCATCGTGAGTTTCCCCAGGCCACATCGGATTTTGGTCCCGATCTCTCCGATTTGGGACGTCGCCTCGCACCTGAAACCGGGCAAGCATGGCTCCGACTGTGGCTAAGCTCGCCTCAAACCGTCTCTCCGGCAACGCGAATGCCGCAGCCTCAGTTTCGGACCGATGCTTGGATCTATCGCCTATTTGGGAAAATTGATATGAGGGGTTCGGATACCAGGCCTCTCGCAACGCCGCAGATCATCGAGGCCCTGGCCGCCTTTCTTCTTTCAAACGGGTCACTGGCCGAAGCTGCGGGAGAGTTCCAGCCGACTTTCGATCAGCACTCCCTTGACGATGTTGTCCTGGAATATATTTCTTCTGATTTGCCCATGGAAAAAGCCAAGCGAATCGTTGAAAACGGACTTACCGTTGAGGAGCTGAGTCAATACTCGCTTCAGGTGTCCGAGGAGCTTTCCGAGCTGCTGGGGAAACCAACCCGGGAGAAGAAACTGCGATACGTTGGACGCAAAGCAATCGGACGATATGGCTGCTATGGCTGTCATAGCATCTCCGGTTTTGAGGCGTGGCCGCCCATTGGGCCAAGCTTGAGCCAGTTCGGTTCTAAAGCGTCGGCCCTTCTCGACTTCGGTGCCGTAACAGAAGGATTTCTGGCGACACGTGAGGGATGTGAGATCCAACAAAGGGCCAAGACGCCCCTTGAAAAGCGTCTTGCCTCCCTCGACCTGCCACGTCGTGAAACGTGGCTCTGGCTGAAATTGATATCCCCGCGGGCATTCGATTTTAAGGCCGTGGAAGCCAAGCCCATCCTGCAGCATTCGCGAATGGGTCGATTCCCCCTGTCTGGAGAACAACGTCAGGCAATCATGACATACATCCTGGGGCTAGAGGGTCATTCGATCCCTTCCAAGTACAATCCCTACACACCCTCCAGTCAGGCCTTGGCCTCAGGTCGAGAGATGATCGAGCGACGGGGTTGCGATCGCTGCCACACCCTCCGTCCCGAACGATGGGCGTTCCGATTCTTGGAGGACAATCTGCCGCCAGTCTTTGATCAATCTGAGACGCATTCTCAAGGGGCAGGTTCTGATGCTCGCGATGCCATCGGTTCCCATCCCAGAATCTCTTTCGGATTTGGTCTTGCCGTGGGTTATGCAGAACGGGATGGTACCGGCAAGATTATTGAGGATCTCGATGAACTGGACAATCCCTTATACTTTTTCATGCCGTGGCGACCGATAAAGTTGGGCAATCGCATTTGGCCTGTCGGCGAAGCTAGCCTTCCGATCGCTTCCACACAACTCCTGAACAAGCGCGACCAGGATGGTGGCTCATTTGCCCTCTTGTTATATCCCGCTGTCATCGCCATAGCACAGGAACTCCAATTGACCATGGGCCAAAGAGAAATGTGGGGATGTTTGCCACCGAATCTTTATCACAGCGGCGAGTCTTTGCAGTCCGCCTGGCTGGCCCAATATCTGCGGGCACCCTATCCCATTCGACCAGCCGTACCGCTGGCAATGCCGCGATACCAACTGACGAACGAAGAAATCCAAATGTTAATCGAATATTTTTCGGCCCGGGCGGAAAAGACCGAGGAGTTGGTGGAGGCGTGGAAGACGCAAGAATCGCAATTGACGCTCCGTGAGCAAGAATGGCCGGGGAGACTGGATGCCGCCTGGAACCTGATTCACGATTCCAAAACCTACTGTGCGAAATGTCACATTTTCACCGGGGACCCGGGTCATCTTGCCCTGCCGACAGAGGCCCCACCGCTTGAGGAAGTTTATCAGCGTTTACGAAGGAATTACCTCCGCGCATGGGTGACGAATCCGAAAAAGATCCTTCCTTACACGGCTATGCCCGTCAATTTTCCCGCCGATGGTCGGGCCCTCGATCGAAGCGTCTTTGATGCCGATAGTCAGGTGCAACTCCAAGCGGTGGTCGATCTTCTGGAACATTATGACTGGTACGCCCGGCAACGACTGACCAAAGAATCGGCTCCCCGTCAAAGTCGATAGATCAAGGCATCGCCAGTCAAGGCCCACAGAGAAAACTCGATTGACTCAACTCGGCGTTTTGCTCGCTTCCCGCTTAAACTACAATGGATTGGGTAGATTGGGCAATTCAGACTCGCGTGCAGATTCCCGCCCGGTGAGCATCCTCAAGAAGCGAACATTGTCTTTTTGATATCCGTACGATTCTGGGTGAAATCGCAACCGCACGATAGCGACCAAACAGTCGATAATGATGAAGACCAGTACTCAAAAAACGCGACGGGCATTTCTTAAAGCCGGCTTGTCACTGGCGACTGCCATAGCCGCCACGGGGTGGCAGCGACAGGTCAATTCCAAAATGGCTGAGCCGGTTCTCGGCGAATTACGAGGACGGTTTATCTACGACGGTACACCTCCCGAACGCAAGAGACTCAAGGTCGATAAGGACGTTGACTGTTGTGGAAAATACGACATCCGAGATGAGTCGCTGATGGTCGGTCCCGAGCAGGGCCTGGCAAACGTATTTGTGTACGTTCGCACAAGAGGAATTCCTATACCAGAGGGTTTGGCCGATCGCTGGCCCAAGCGGGTCACCCTGGACAATCACGAGTGCATTTTCAAACCGCACTGTATGGCAATCTGGTGCCCCGTCCAGGAATACTACATCGTCAATTCGGATCCGATCGCTCAAAATGTTGCCTTCAACCCGCTGGGTGATCTGCCAGCAAATATCATCCTTTCCCCTGCACCGGGCAACAACACGGATGCCGTTTGGAGATTCCGCCGCAGCCAAACGGAGCCGGTCCTGATTGTCTGCAATTATCATCCATGGGAAAGCGCGTATATTTTGCCACGTGATAACCCATTTTTTGCAATCAGTGATTCATCAGGCAATTTTGCTATCCCCAATCTTCCTCTAGGCGAGTGGGAGTTCCAGATCTGGCAGGAGCGCGTTCGCCAACTGGATTTGCCCAACGCCCCAAGGGGACGATTGGTCGTCCAAATTAAGCCGGGCATTAATGACCTCGGTACGATCGTTGTCTCGCCCGAGCATTTGAAGGTCGTCGCGTGATGACCGTTGAGAAAGACCCGACTGTTGTGCGGAATCAGTAACTCAGACACACCTTTCCAGGAGTTAACAGACGACTGGTACCCCATTGAAGTCATCACGATGCGAGGATATTTTTTTTCATCACTCCTGATTGCAGTTGGACTGCTTGTAATCTGCTCCTGCTCTCGCCCACCGGCTTTTAGATTGAACACAGAAGGGCGCGACCCGGGATCGATCTCTCCGACGCAACATGAGGCCCTGACAACAACGTTGGCAGATTTTTTCGGCACTCCAGATCAGGCTACGACGCCCCGCGGTGTAGAGTTGAATCATGACTTGTTACATCTGGCAGCCGGACCGATGGGCCGTGATTTGGAGCGAGTCGAACGGGGCCTCTATCGCAAACATTGTGCAAATTGTCACGGGGTCAGCGGAGATGGGGCCGGACCGTTTGCCCGACTTCTCAACCCATACCCACGCGATTTTCGAAAAGGTGTCTTCAAATACACGTCAACCGTCATGGGGGCAAAACCGACCAATCAAGACCTGGAAAAGATCATTCGCCAGGGGATGCCGGGAACCGGTATGCCTTCATACAAGCGCTTGCCCGATGACGACATCAAGAGCCTCGTCGAATACGTTAAGTACCTCAGCATTCGTGGAGAAACCGAACTCTATCTCGTACGCCTGGTGCTGGACGAAAATGAACTGCTACCCTTGAACAGGCAAGCTGTCTTAGAAGACGGTGTCTTACCTGCTGCCGAATCATGGGATTTGCCGCAAATTGAGCCCGACGTCTGGGTGGTCAAACCCCATCGCCCCGATTGGGATGACCAACAGTTGCAAGCGGCCATTGCTCGGGGAAAGGAACTCTACCGGGAACCACGTGCCCAATGTATTACGTGCCACGGTCCAGAAGGACGGGGTGATGGCGAGCAAACGGACCTTTATGATATCTGGAATCAAGCGAAGAAAGGGATTACCGATCAACAGACCCGGGAATTGGCCCGACATTTTGCCCTGCCCATTCAGAAATTGCGTCCGCGTAATTTTCACAGCGGCATCTTTCATGGGGGAGACACCCCCGAGGACATCTATCTTAGAATTCACATCGGCATCAAAGGGACGCCGATGCCTGGTGCCGGACCCGCCCCGGGGATACCTGGTGTCCTGACTCCCGACGAGATCTGGGATTTGGCATATTACGTCCTTTCTTTGGCTCAAAAATTACCCACGCACTCAGCCCACGAAGACTCTGAACGAAAATAGACGAACGTCAGAAGGTCATGCAAACCGCCGATTGTCCGCAACATCCCGGAAAGTCGTTATCCGGCAGTCAACAGACCTGGCCCTATCGGCTGGTCTGGGCATTCTGGGGCGTTGGTCTTGCTACCATCGGCATGGGGCACACAGTAACGAGCTATAGTGCGGGCATGGCCATCCCGGACTGGCCAAGTGTTTTCGGACATTTTCCCTTCCTTTTTCCCCTTCACGAATGGTTCCGTCATTGGGATGTTTTTCTCGCCCAAAGTCATCGGCTCATTGTGACCATCCTGGCGATCTTTTCGCTCATTCTGACAGGCTTTTTTTGGAAAATCCGGTGGAATCCTCATAAATGGTTGGCAACAGCGGTCTTTATCCTGATCTGTCTTCAGGCGGCACTGGGGGCATCCCGAGTGCTTCTAGGCGACATAGGTGTGGCAGCCATTCATGGGTGCGTGGGGCCGTTGTGTTTTGGGCTTATCACCGTTCTCCTTGTGGTTGCCAGCCCCTCATACGAGCAGCTTTGCCGAAGTCATCATGAAGCAACACGCCGGAGATGGCGGAAGGCGGTAACGGTTGCTCTGTTCATTGCGGGTCTGACGTACCTCCAACTTGTTCTCCTTGCTCAACTTCGTCATGTGCTACCCCAGCAGCCCCCTATTCAAGCCCTGCTTATTGTGATTGGGCAGGGCATCCTTTGGGCGGTCATCGGCATGATTGTCGTCACGGCAGCGATGGTCCTGCGAAAACCCTTGTGCAATGTAATGACGCGGAAGTTCCTGTGGTTGGTGATCGGTCTCTATTGTCTTCATCTGGTGCTGGGGCTTTCTGCCTGGATTGTCAATTTCAACTTTCCTGCCTGGTTTTTGTCCCATGTCTTGGCGGTTGAATACACAATCGTCCAGGGCGGGGTATTCCAGGTAATTGTCTCAACCGCGTTTGCTCTGGTAAGTTCACTCCTTTTTGCAGCGAGCCTGGCCCTGCTGATCTGCGCCGCGGTCGATCGTGGAGCCAACGTCGATTCGGATCACAACTAATGGACAGAGAGCAGTCGAAACCCTGGCCAGCCGTCTCCCGGCGAGTTACGTCGGACCTGACAGGCAGGTCCCTCCAAGGGATGAATCGGAGGGGCATGCTCGTCATGCCCGATGAACCGAAATAGACAATCCAACGTTGCGCAGCGGACCTGACAAGCAGGTCCCTCCGAGAAGCGGACGCGACAAGCGCCTCCCTCCGAAATGCGGACCTGACAAGCAGGTCCCTCCAAGCCGAGGAATCCGTTTTGGATCACCAGGGAAGATTGTATGATGGGGAATACGGTGAAGATTTCAAGTCTTGTTATTGGGAGGCACTCCAGTGCGCGACGATCAATGGCAATCTTTGGTGGAGCTGGTTTCACAGGGATCAACGATTCCTCGAATTGGCCTTCTCGTTGATTCGCCCTGGCTTCCCGGTTGGTACGGGATCACGATTCGGGAATACCTTGCCAGCGAACGGCTCTGGCTCCAAGCCAACTTGAAGGCCGTGGAAGAATTCCCCGAGGTGTGGTTCATCCCCGGATTCTGGTCAGAATACGGGATGTGCACGGAGCCTTCGGCTTTTGGCGGACGATGCCGTTTTGCCGCCAACGACTTCCCCCATATTGAACCCTTGCTGTCGTCTTGGGATGAAGTGCCTCGACTGACACCCCCAGATTGCACGCGGGACGGCTTGTTACCGTTCGTTATTGAACGATTGAAGCTGACTGAATCGGAGATGGTAAAAAGGGGACATCGCGTCCGCTTTGCAGTCAGCCGCGGTCCACTGAATATCGGATCGTACCTTTTCGGGCAATCAGAGTTTCTCCTTGGCCTCAAGGCAGAGAAAGAGCTTGCCCATCGCCTGTTGCGTCTGGTGACAGACTTCATCAAGAGCTGGGTTAAATATCAGCGGGAAGCGTTTTCCAGTATTGACGGTCTGCTGATCCTCGACGATCTGATCGGGTTTGTCGGCCCAAAAGATTTTGAAGAGTTCGTTGTGCCCTATTTCACCGAGATCTTCAGCTGTGTCTCTGTTTCAGTCCGAATGCTGCACAACGATGCCTTTGGATTAATCACAGCACGTTATCTCGCTCAAATGAAGGTCAATGTTTTTAATTTTTCTTGCGATCATAGCTTTGCGCAGCTCCGCGAATTGTGTGGTCCTGACGTTGTCCTGATGGGCAATATCAAGCCTCGTGATGTGCTGGCAGGGGGTACGATCGAGGATTTGCGTCGCGAAATTCGCCAGGCCTGGAACACAGCCGGAGATCGAACGCGCATTTTGTGGTCAGCAGGGGGTGGAGTCCCTCCCAATGTCTCGACTGAAAAAATTCAGGTATTCTGCGAGGAACTGAAATCACTGGCCGAAAACGCTCAGGCGTAACCACCAGACACGAAACGACCAACATGGATGTCTCAGGAGATTTCGCGAGGATCGGGCAAGCATCACATGATCGTCCGGAGACTTGAAGTTAACTGCTGGATTGTTTGGCTTGCAGGATCGATTTTCTTTGCCAGTCCCGCTCAGATCCATTGCCAGATCGTTGGGAGTTCCATCGGACCGGAGTATCACCTTTCCAACGAAGTCCGTGTCAACGAGGTCGAAGCATCTGTTCGAGGTAAACTCGCCCAGATTCGGGCGGCCATCGAGGGTGGTCAAACGGCAACGGCCGTGGATATGCTTCGGGAGGTCGTCAACCAATCCGGCGATCGGCTGGTCAATGTTACGGCTGACATGAAAGGGGTTCCCGCCCGCTTTGTGTCTGTCCGTGAGTATTGTCAGCTCCTTTTGACACGTTTACCGCCGGATGCCCTCATCAGTTATCGGCGGCAGGTCGATCCCACGTGTCGGGTATGGTTAGAGAGCGGCCTGCGGGATCGTGATCCAAGGCCCCTCGAGCAATTGGTCAATCAGGAGTTAGCCAGTAGTTATGCCGATACAGCGCTGTGGTTTCTGGGAGAATGGGCGATTCAAGATGGTCACCCTGCGCGAGCACGAGGCTTCTGGCGACAACTTTTGCCGGTCCCTGGGCAATCACGGGAATTGCCGACCTGGCGCGCGGTCCCCGACACGGAGTATCCCCTCGCAGCAGTCCGTGCACGGCTGATCCTTTGCACGATTCTTGAAGGGCAACTTGACCAAGCCAGGCAAGAGCTTGCGGAATTCGCGGCTCTTCACAGTCAAAAACGTGGCCGATTCGGTGGCCAGGAGGTTGAATACACGCTCGCCTTGGAAAAGCTTATTCAGGAAGCCACCCGATGGTCTCCAAGGCCTGAGCCGTCGGATTGGCCCATATTTGCCAGAACGCTTGAGCGTACACCAAGCGTGCCGGCGGCTTTTGAGCCGATCCGTCTTGCCTGGCGAGTCAAGCTCCCTCCTCCTCCCAAGGTCCATGTAACGCTTTGGTCGGAAACGCCATCCCCTGAGACTCTTCGAGAGAAAGCAAATCCCTTGTGTTACCATCCTGTAGTCAAAGACGGCAGGGTGTTTATAGCCGTGCCAGATGGAATCCTGGGATTTGAATTGGCCACGGGCAAACCTTTGTGGTCGGCCAGCGAAGGACGAATCTTTACCACCGATCCTGCGGGACGCCGTGAGGTTCTCATTCCTGTCAATAGCGTCGGGGCCCTCAATTGGACAATCACGGTCCACGATAAGTATCTCCTGGCGCGTGTCGGCTCGCCGGTGACCATCACCCCCGGGCTGCTCACGGACATCGTTCCCCAAAATAGTGCGATTATCTGCCTGAATTGCGACGAAGAAGGCAAATTGCAATGGAAACTTGACCCGCCTGATCAACGATGGGCTTTCGAGGGTTCACCCGTCATGGTTCGGGACCGTATTTACGTGGTGATGCGACGTAGCGACGTCCCGAGTCATCTCTACCTGGCGTGTTTTTCCGTAGATCGGGGTGATCTTCTGTGGCGACAGTTCCTTTGTGCAGCGGACACTCCAGGACGTAGTTTTCTTTACGAGATTACGCACGTCCTGCCCACGCTCGGAGAGAATATGGTCTTTTTGACAACAAATCTCGGAGCGGTTGTGGCGGTCTCTGAGGCAACGGGCGAAATCCGCTGGCTTACGTGTTATCCGCGACTCGATCAAGGGGATTTGAGTACTTTTGAAGCATTTCGCTATCGGGAACCAAATCCCGCCCTTTACTGGAACGGATTATTGTTCGTCGCTCCCACAGACAGTCGCCAGCTGTTCGCCCTGGACGCATTCTCGGGGATGATCATTTGGGCAAGTCCCCTACCAACTGATCGTGTTCGTTACCTCCTGGGAGTTATTGATGGCCGATTGATTGCCACGGGCGATCGTGTCTACTGGATTGAAGTCGCCGGGAGTAAGGCCGGGCAAATCGTCGCCCAATGGCCGCAGGGTGCGGAGTCTCTTGGCCGTGGGCGTGGCTTGATTGCTGGAAAGACCCTCTATTGGCCAACGCAGGACGCCATTTATCGGATCAACGGTAGTACTGCCCAGCCAGAGGCGGTTTTTCCACTCCGTCCGTGGAACTGCGAAGGGGGAAATCTCGTATGGGCCGACGGTTACTTACTGCTGGCATCATCCACGGAACTCGCCGTATTCCAAACCGCCGTCGTGACGACAAACAGTGTGGTTCGTCCGTAGGTGACATCTTTGGTAAGATAAGAAATCATGGGATTCGCGGTGGATGAGCAAATTAGCAAGATAAGGGTTTGAAAAATTTGGCCGATCGGGTTTTGGCTGGGTCGGTCTTGCTGATGTCACCTTTGTAAGGAGAAATGGTCAGATATGAGTAGCGCAGGCCTTCAATATTTGTCGTTGAGGCTATCGCCTATTCACTGGGCGACTTGTTTATCAGTCTTAATAATGATTTTTTTGCCGTATGTTGATCTGAATGCCGCTGAGGTCCTTTTTCGATGGGACTTTGAACCGCAACAGGCAGCGGCTGCCGGCGAGACGATTTCAGTCATGCCCGATGGCTGGCAGCCAGCCCAGGGGCCCGGTCTGACCATGGAACGGACACCCGATCGAGGCTGGGCGCTGCACGTCTCGATACCATCCGGTTCGCCACAGCAGCGGAATATCCGATTTGCGATTCCCGCAGAGCGTGTTCGTGGAAAACGGTTGCGAGTGTCTGCAAACATCAAAACAAAAGGGGTCAGCGAGCCGCCGCGCCCCTGGAACGGTATCAAGTGCATGCTTCAGATTGTGGCCAGCGGAGAAACTCAGTGGCCCCAGCAGAATCTGCCGGGGGGTGACTTTGATTGGCGACGCGCAATGTTTTTGGCGGCTATTCCAGCCGATGTGCAACAGGTATTTTTGATCCTGGGTTTGGAAAACGTCTCCGGTGATGTTTGGTTTGACGATGTGACGATTGAAGACGTGGGAACACGACAAAAACCGCCATCACTGGAGAATCAACCGGTCTTCAAGGGCCACAATCTGCCACGTTTGCGCGGTGCAATGATCGGCCCAAAGGTCACCAATGAAGACCTCCTTGAATTCGGTCAAACCTGGAAAGCCAACCACATTCGCTGGCAGTTGATCTGGGGTGGTTTTCCCCGTAGTCCCGCCGATCAAGTGGGTGTGAAAGAATACCGCCAGTGGCTGGAAAGCGCTCTCGCCCGGCTCGATGAAGCTCTCCCAGTATGCCGGCAGGCCGGTATTATGGTCACGGTTGATCTTCACACACCACCGGGTGGCAGGAATCGGGCATCGGAATGTCGCATGTTCGAGGTCCCGGAGTTTCAAGAGGCATTCCTCCAGATCTGGGAAGAAATTGCCCGTCGCTACAAGGATAGCGATGTCGTTTGGGGCTATGATCTTGTCAACGAGCCGGTTGAAGGAGCTATCCCAACCGGGATGCTGAATTGGCAGGAGCTGGCTGCCGAGACGGCCCGGCGTGTGCGGGCAATTGACGCACGTCATGCGATCATTATCGAACCGGCTCCCTGGGGGAGTCCTGCATCGCTCGATCTGCTGGAACCGATCGATGTACCGGGCATCGTGTATAGTGTTCATATGTATATACCACACAGTTTTACACACCAGGGGGTTTACGACAATCCAACGGGAGTCGTCTATCCCGGAACGATTGAAGGCCGATGGTATGATCGGGAAACCCTCAGGAAGGCCTTAACTCCGGTCATGAAGTTTCAGCAAGAGTTCGGCGTGCACATTTACATCGGTGAGTTCAGTGCCATTCGGTGGGCACCCGGTGATAGTGCCTATCAGTATCTGCGGGATTGCATCGAGATTTTCGAAGAGAATGGTTGGGACTGGGCCTATCATGCTTTCCGAGAATGGGATGGTTGGAGCGTCGAACATGGGCCTGACCCGAAGGACCGTAACCGCACGGCGGAACCCACGGATCGGGCAAGGCTTTTGCAGAGCTGGTACAGCAAGAACGTGAAGCCGCCGTTCACTCTCACTCCCAAGACGGATGGTCCCTGATAGCGAACACAGGAGTTGGCTTTTCGTATCATGCGGACCTGCCCGGTTCTCGATGGCAACGATATCTGGAGATTGATCAGGCATGCCAGATGATGATCGCAAATCCTTGGAGCTTCTCGCGGATGCATATCACCGCTTGTGTGCCGAAGTGGGCCAGGTCATTGTGGGCCAAAAGGCCGTCATCGAGCAATTGCTGATCGGCTTGTTCGCTCGTGGACACTGCCTGCTGGTGGGTGTTCCAGGCCTGGCCAAGACGTTGATGATCCGCACTCTGGCCTCCTGTTTGTCGCTCCGCTTCAATCGCATCCAGTTCACGCCCGACCTGATGCCGTCCGATATTACGGGCACAGAGGTCATCCAGGAAGATAAGGCGACGGGCGTGAGAGAATTGCGATTTCTTCCAGGACCGATTTTCGCGAATCTGGTCCTGGCAGACGAAATCAATCGGACACCTCCCAAGACCCAGGCGGCCCTCCTCGAAGCGATGCAGGAATATCAGGTCACTGTGGGAGGTAAACGCCATCCTCTGGAACCGCCGTTTTATGTCCTGGCAACGCAGAATCCCGTTGAGCAGGAAGGGACCTATCCGCTTCCTGAGGCACAATTGGATCGTTTCATGTTGAACATTCAAATCGACTATCCCACGGAAAGCGAAGAGCTGGATATCGTCCTCAGGACAACATCGGATACATCGACGCAGTTGAAGCCGGTTTTGACGGGTGAAGAGGTTCTCAGGCTTCAGCGGTTCGTCCGGCGCATTGCCGTCCCAGAACATGTAGCGCGATATGCTGTCAGAATTGCCACGTGGACGCGTCCTCAGGTGCCGGACGTACCGAAGTTCATCAAGGACTATGTTACGTGGGGAGCGGGACCACGGGCGACACAATCACTGGTGCTGGCGGCCAAAGTCAGAGCCGGATTACAGGCACGGCCATGTATCGAGCTTGATGACATTCGAGCCGTGGCTCTACCTGTATTGCGACACCGGATTATTCTCAGCTTCAATGCCGTGGCGGAGGGGCTTAAAACGGATGATATCGTTCTTCGTCTTCTGGAATCGATCGGCACCCCTCAGGAACATTTGATCGGTCGTGGCATATTCCGCAAGCTTTCTTGAACCACAAGTCTTGGCCGGTATCAATGGCCTGGTCCTTCGTGCACGTGGCATTGTTGAGGGCAATGTTACGGGTTTGCACCGGAGTCCGTTTCACGGGTTTTCGGTCGAGTTTGCCGAGCACCGCGAATACTCGCCGGGTGATGACCTCCGCTATGTGGATTGGAAGGTGTACGCAAGAACGGATAAGTTCTACATCAAGCAGTTTGAGCAAGAGACAAATCTGTCGTGTCATCTCGTGGTTGATTCCAGCGAGAGCATGAAGTTCCGTAGCGCTCTCAGCCCCCTTAGCAAGTGGGAATATGCTCAGTGTGCAGCAGCGGCCCTTGCCTACATCCTGCTTAATCAGCAAGATCGCGTCGGTCTAACGGTCTTCGCCGAAAAGGTCCGCACACACATCAGACCGGAAGCCGGTATGCCCCACTGGAGCAATATCGTGAGTGTCCTTGAAGGGTTTGAACCCGAAGGGAAAACCGCTCTCGGTCGAATTCTTGACGAGACGGCAGAACGGGCAAAACAACGCGGAATGGTCGTCGTTTTCAGCGATTTCTTCACCGATCTGTCGGCAGTCGAACTGGGGATGAAGCACCTTCGATACCAGCGGCATGACATCATTGTCTTTCAGATTGTCGATCGACAAGAAGTGACTTTCGATATCGGAAGACCCGTGGTCCTGAGAGGACTCGAAGGCGGAGCAACTTTGGCGGTTGATCCGGCCTGGTTGCGGCGGGCATATCAGGAGAAGTTTCGTCAGTTCTGTCATCAACTTCGCCAAATCTGTCACGATTCGGCAGTTGACTACGTGTTTGTGGAGACAATCCACAGATTTGACAAAGTCTTGCGAGAATTTCTGTCGTTTAGGGCAAGATATGGGCATCGATGAATCGAAGGTGTTTTGTCCTATCACCTGAATGACGTGAGAACCATGCTTCAGAGCGATCTGCTTACTCTGGGATTTGGGTTTCTACAACCGGCGATGTTGGGCTGGGCCATTGCCGCGATAATTCCCATTTTGGTCCATCTTTGGCACCGTCATCGTTATCATGACCTCGATTGGGCAGCCGCCGATTTTGTGCTCGCCGCATTGAGGACCGAGCGACGGCGGATTCTTCTTCGGCAATATCTTTTGCTCTTCCTCCGAGTTATGGCAATTCTCCTGGTCGTTTGTGCGGCAGCTCGGCCGACATTTCAGAAGGCTGTGGTCTCCAGGTCTTTTCATGAAACCACGGGATGGATTTTCGTCATTGACGATTCTTTGTCGATGCATTACGTCCGAGACGGCGTCCCGCTCTTCGATGCGGCTCTCCAGAGAATTCGAGGTCTTGTTCAGGCGGCTCCCGATGGCGACGCTTTTCTTCTCTTGCGGGGGGCTTCACCTGTGAACTGGGTCATCCGACAGCCGGTTTACAACAAGCCGCGTTTTTTGGCGGAGCTGGATCAGATCTCCTGTCGTGAAACCGTGGCGGATTGGCCGACCGCACTCCAATTCGTGGAACGAAGGCTGAGAGAGCTGCCCTTGGAAGAACCTCGGCTCAGCCGCTTTGTAACCGTGATTGTGACCGATGGTCAACAGACCAATTGGAGAAGGGTAGGGGAGGGGGACCGGGGTTCGAGGAACCCGGCGCCCGACAGTAATGGTTCTTCCATCGCAACGCAGATCACTAACCTTACCGAGGTAATCATTACGTATCTGGAAGTTGATCAGCCCGATAACACAGGCGCTGTCGAATTGAATGCGTATCCGGCGAGTGTGATTGTTGGGCAGGAAGTTGCATTCACCGGCAGCGTAAGAAGTTACGGTCAGGCCACACGCCCAGAACGTCTCGAGTGGCTTGTAGATGGACGGAAGGTGGCAGATCAGTCATTGGCCTGGAGCGAATCATCTGTGGCATCTTTCAGATGGACATACCACTTTGATACGGCCGGTGATCACGTCGTAACGGTGCAACTGCCTTCCGATCCATTGCTTCCCGATAATCAGCGACATGTTGTTGTCAACGTTAAACAGGAGCGATCAGTTGTCTGCGTGGACGGGCGGCCTTCCCCCTTGCCTTTTCAGGGGGCCACAAGCTATCTGAAAACAGCGCTCGCTTCCTATGGCCTTGCGACAGGGAGTCCCACGCAGCGCATTGATGTCGTTTCTGAAGGACGGTTGGCCGAAATCGATTGGAGCCAGTATGAAGCGGTCTTTCTTTGTGATGTATCGCGAATCACGTTGGGTGAGGCACGTGCTCTCCGCCAATTTGTCGAGGCCGGTGGCGGGCTGATCGTATTTCTTGGACCGAGGGTCAACCGGCAAGCCTATAACGAAAGCCTGGGCACGTCAGCTCAGGATGGTGTCGATCTTTTGCCTGGTCTGTTGCAGGAACCGGTATCAATTCCAGAGAGTGTGATCGATCCCCTCAACTTCCGCCATCCGATTGTGCAGGTTTTTCAAGGGCGATGGGCGTCCTCGCTTTTGACCGTCCCAATCCGTACTTACATGCCGTTGCAGGTATCGCAAGCAGGAGGCGTCGAAGTGGCTCTCCGGCTGGGCAACGGCGATCCCTTGATCATCACAAAGGCAGTTGGATTTGGGCGTGTCGTCCTGGTAACCACATCGGCGGACCTGAGTTGGACGTCGCTCCCTTTGTGGACGTCTTATGTCCCCCTCATTCTGGAGATTCAGGATTATGCCACAAGTGGTCGGAGCGAGGCTCGGACCGTTGTGACCGGCGACAGCATCGGCCAGGTCTTTCCTAAAGGAATGTTAATCGACATGGAAAAAGTCGTGATTGCAGCCCCGCGGGGTGAGCCAACGGAACAGAGCCTGAGCCTCACGGGTCAGCATCTCCGGTGGTTATTTACCGATACCGTGTATTGTGGGGTGTATCGTGTGGAAACACGATCGTCGTCGGGTTCGTCGCAGATCTCGCTTTTCGCGGCCAATCCGCCAATGGAGGAATCAGACGTCAATTCCTGGGGCTTCCGTAATTTCATTGAAGCAACGATCCCTAAGGCGCGTTGCGTTTCCGAATCCGAATTGCCTGAAATCGTTCCCAGCGATTTTCGATCAGTGCCTCGTGGATCACCTTTATCCCGTTGGCTGCTGTCGCTTGCTGTCGTGATATTGTTGTGTGAATCGTATTTGGGCCGTCAGACTCCAGGAACATAACCCGAGCGACCGAAATATCATTTTGTGACCGACGATCGTCGGATGCGGTGTTACGCGAAACGATGTTTAATTGGTTAGACCATTTACGCGACCTTTTTTTCCAGAACCGAATAGCGGACGGAACAAGTCACTCCGTGCGCGTTATCGGCGATTGGCCATGGCCTATCTGGATTACAATCGTCATCATCGGGATTATCCTTTTTCTCACTTATTACTTCTATCGAACGACACGCGGTGATGTCAATCACTTCAAGCGATATTTTCTACTTACCATACGATTTACAAGCTGCGTCATTCTCTTCCTCATGCTTGCCCAGTGGGTTCTGGTAATCGAACGGGTCGGAATGCCAGTCCTGGCTATCATTCTGGATGACTCGATGAGTATGCAGATTAGAGACATCACCCCAGAGGCCAGGGGCCGAACTGATGCCGACGGGCAACTTGCGACTCGACGTTGGGATCATGCCGTTGCTCTCCTCTGTGGCGATGATTCTTCTTCACTGTTAAAGGAACTCGCACAAAAGTATCGGATAAAAGTCTATCTCTTGGATGAATATACGGAGTTTCAAGACCCGGTTCAAAAACTGCCGGATGTCATCGAAAAGGTCAAACCAGAGCGGGCAACAACTCCGTTGGGTCGAACAATTCAGCAAGTGATTAGTGGTTTACGAGGGCAACCACCTGTTGGCTTAGTCATTCTTACCGATGGCGTCGTTAATGAGGGACCGAGCCTGGAAGAGGCAGCACGACGTGCTCACCAGGACCTGGTTCCGCTTTACTTTATTGGCTTTGGTGCAGAAAAGGGTTACCCAGACCTGAGTTTGCAGGGATGGGTCATGGAAGATACCGTGTTTCTGGGAGACCATGTCGCCCTTCAAGCACAACTTGTCGCAAAGAATACCAATGTTAAAGAAGCCCGTGTCCGTCTCACGGACGTGACAAATCAACGTGTGCTGGTCGAGGAAAAGGTCCCCGTGTCGGGCGAGACGAGCGATATCAACCTGATTTTCAAAGCCGAGCAGGCCGGAGAGATCGAGCTGCGTTTGGAATGTCTTCCCCTCCAGGAAGAAATCGATCGTCGTAACAATTCATTGAGCAAAAGGTTGCTTGTGAGAGAGGACACCATTCGCATTCTTATGGTCGAGGAGCTTCCGCGATTCGAATACCGTTTTCTCCGTAACGCACTCATTCGAGAACCGAGTTTTGAGTTAACAACTGTCCTCCTTGGGGCAGATCCCGAATATGTTGAGGAAGCAAAGGCGGCCTTATTGGCGGTTCCGACATCCCGCGATGACCTCTGGGCATACGACGTGATCATCCTGGGAGACATCCCGGCGAATCGGTTGTCATCCAGTACGTTGGAGAATATAGCCGCCTTCGTCACGGAAAAAGATCCACCGGGAGGATTGATCGTTCTCAGTGGACCATATTCCATGCCCCGGGAATACAATCAGACGCCCTTGGCAAAAGTTTTGCCCGGTGCTCTCGGAACTTTGCCGGAGGACCGTGGTCGGGCACTCGCCGGTCCATACCAGCTAACCCCCACACGGGATGGCTTGAAAATGCCTTGGATTGCATTCGGAGCGTCAACGAGGGAAACGGAACAAATATGGCAAGGCTTGAGTGCTGTTTACTGGTTGCGACCTCTTGTTGACCTCAAACCAGGTGCACGGGTTCTGGTGGAAGCTGTAGAAAAGGACGACCGTGCAGCTCGCCACCAACCGGTGGTCGTCTTTCAATATGTGGGCGCCGGCAGGGTCTTATTCCATGCGATGGATGAAACCTGGCGGTGGCGTCGATTGGAAGGCCTAAACTGGTATCACCATTATTGGATCGAGGCGGTTCGTTTCATGGCCCGTGGAAAGCTGGAGTCCGCCAGGACGCCCCAGCTTGTCACAGACCGATCGGAATACCAGGCGGAGGATCCTGTTCGGATTATGCTGGAATGTCCCAACCCCTCTCAATTGGCGCCACAAGACGACAGCATCACACTTTGGCTCGAATACGAAGGGCAAACGCGCCGCGAGGTCACACTCCGGCGGCACCCGATGCGGGGTGACTTATTCGAAACGACACTTCGTGGGTTGGCGCCCGGTCAGTACTACGTCTGGGTTCCAACAACTGTAGGACGTGTCCCAGCAACAGGGTTTGTCGTACTGCCGTCCCTCAAGGAATGGGAAGCCGTTCAGATGGCACGGAAAGAAATGGAGACGGCAGCACGTCTTTCGGGCGGTGGTTTTTATACGCCGTCCAAGGCGAGGCAGTTACTGGATGATTTGCCGTCTGGCCGAGGCACACTTATCGAGACACTCCCACCACGGCCATTGTGGAACTCATCGCTTGTGTTGTTGTTGCTCATTGTGACCCTTAGTGCCGAATGGATTCTTCGGAAACGTCTTGGCTTACTGTAAAATGACATCAGTGGGGAGCATAGTCGTCCATCCGAGGTACTCATGATCCCAGAATTTGCGCGGCAAGTTGAAGCAATCGCCCGGCGACTGCGTCGCAGGCTCATGCTCCGCGCATTGAGCTGGATCGTGCTTGCGATGGTTGGCGTCTCGTTTTCACTTGGTGGGCTTGACTACTTCTTGCGTTTTCACGAGCGGGGGCTCCGTTTTTTGGCTACAGGCACCTTGATTGCGACTATGCTTTGGTGTTTTTTCCGAATAGCAAGACCCGTCCTTGCTATTTCCATCGACAAGGTCGCATTGGCGCACTGGCTAGAGAAGTTCCAGCAGGGAACCTCGGTCTCTTTAGCTGCCGCTTATGATCTGTTATGTCTCCCTCAGGATGACGTCCGATGGGGATCCAGAGAATTGCGGCACATGGCCATCGAAGAAGCAGAGAGACACTGGAAAGTTCCGCACTGGCAAGAGGTGCAGACACGAAGCATCGGTCTTTGGCCGGGTTATCTGGCAGCCTGTCTGTTGATCGTCATCATCGCCTTTGTACTGACGTATCCGGTGGTGGCAGGAACGGCAATTATCCGCCTTCTGAACCCGTGGAGCAACCTCGCCTATCCGCAAAAAACGCACCTGGTGGTAACTTATTATCCGGAAAGACTATCACGGGGTGACGCCTTTGTCCTGCGGGTTGGGGAGGAATCCGGTCAATTGCCAAGCGATGTCAGGGTTCTCGTCCGTCATCTTGATGGCGAAACCCACACAACGACCAGTCAGCCAATGAAAAAAGTCGGGCATCAGTTCCTCTTTCGCCAAGAAAACGTGAGAACGACTTTCGAGTTTCAGGTTATCGGAGGTGATGATCGAAGCCAGCCTTGGCGTCACGTGGAAGTAGTCGATCCGCCAGTGGTGCGGGCAATCCAGGTCAAATTGTATCCGCCCAGCTACACGGGTTGGCCCCCTGAAGATGCTCAAGGAACAATTCGAGCACTTTGCGGCAGTGAGGCACGGCTTTTCGGACAGGCCAACCGAGCCCTGAAACGCGTTCTCGTCGATTGCGGCGAACAGGGAAACTTCGAAGCGGAGGTCTTGCCTGATCGTCACTCTTTTCGTTTTCCTAAGGGTGGACAGAGCCAGCCAGAACAAGAGAGATGGATCATTCAACTTTCGGGATACTACCGGATTCGCCTGGAAGGACTGGACGGTACATTTTCCGTCAACGAACCCCGCTGGGAGATTCGCGCAATTGAAGACTCCCTCCCAATCGTCGTCCTGGAGTCGCGTCAGCGCCTGTTACAGATAACGCAGACGGGTAAGTTCCCACTTCGTATTGCAGCACGAGACGACGTAGCTATTAACAATGTGCTTTTGATTTGTGTCGATACTGACGGCAATTTCCTGGCCCAGCCCATTCCCATTTTCAAAGGTCCCCAATTTCCCCGCTTCCGTGTGCCAACGTCAGAACTCGAAACGCACAGCGACTCGATGGAGAACGATTATTTGTTCCAATTGCCCTCTCGAGCTGGAAAGATAGGTGACACCATTCGGCTTTCGGCAAGAGTCGAGGACTGTAAGGGTCAAATGTCGGAAAGTCAACCACTGGAGATCCGAGTCGTCTCGCTGGATGAGCTGAACGATCGATTGACAGCCGAAGAGGAAAAGCTTTTTGATCAATTGGCAGAGCTTTATGAGTTTTCCCGCAATATCCACCGCGACTGGGATAAACTCTCCACATCGCTCCGTGCTGAAAAGCGTCTGTCGCGAGCACAGGCTAACCAACTTTTAACGCTCGATACGATGCAGCGCCAGGCGTTTCGCCGAGTTGTTGATCCAAACAGCGGGATTCTCCCCGCTCTAAAGGACCTCGCCAGCACAGCAGAAAACAATGGTATGAACCGAGAAAAAGTGGAACGTCTGAGAACTCTGCACGGACAATTAGAAACACACTGGAAACAGCATGGCATCCCGGCCGAGTCGCATCTGGGGTTAATCGCCAACTGGGCGAGGAACTTGGTCGAGCGACTCTCTTCAGATGAGCAAAAGATCGCTATCGAAAAAGAATGGAATGATGTCGCCCACAGTGCGGACGAACTTTCCTCCCATCAGCTCGCTTGGGAGACATTTTTAGAATCGCTTCTCCAGAATGTGAGCGGTGTTCAGCTTGCAAACAGTTTGCGGCGGAAATTGGAAAGGATTCTTGAACAACAAATGGAGATCACTCGTCAATCGCGCGAACTGGGGCAACAGACACTCGGTCGTGCCCTCCAGGAATTGACGGCAACAGCCCTTGACGATCTCCGCCAGATCTCTCGCAGTCAGAGACAATTGGCAACCACGGTCGAGGAATTGATCGGACAAACCTTGGAAGAGTTGGAACGGGGTGACCATCTTGATAGCTTCGATTCCAGCCCGCAGCAGAGAGACATATCTTCCGGGCAGTCTCAGCGCGATCTCCCAACACCATCAAATGACGCCGGGGTTGGTGAGGGACAAGCCGGGGGTGAGGATTCCGGCGGACGGACGGATGCAGCCGCTCGGACAAAGTCTCATCTCATCAAGCTCGTGATTGACCGTATCAACGCGGAGGGATTGAGTGCCTTGATGCGTCAGGCAAGCACCGCCATCGAGCAAAACCGTTTGAGCGAGGCCGTAACACTTCAGGAACAGTGCGAGGCAATCCTCAGAGACTTGATCAAGCTTCTCCAAGGTAAAGAGGGACGTTCTGAGCGAGCCCCACAAGCTCTTGTCCGATTCGAGAGAGAATTGCGGACCCTTGTCCGGAACCAGGAAAAGGCGAACCAGGATTTTGCAGACCGGTATCAGACTGGAAAGATTGACGAGGCGTTCGCGGAGTTTGTCCACCAGGAATCACAAATCAGAGAGAAAACGGAAAAACTTCTGGACGATGTCTCCTCAGCGACGCAAGCCGATTGGCGAGCCTATCTGGAACAGGCCCTCCAGGCAATCCAGGCCGCTCAAGCAGGCGCCCAGCAGAAAAGTGCCGCCGCGACCAGTCAAAATGCGGAACGAGCGCAATCCTTGATGGAGCAGGCCCTCGATCGACTCCAGCAAGAGCAACGCTCCTACCAGCAGCAAAGAGCCGTGGAACGATGGCGCAGCGTCCTCGAACAGATTCATGAGCTGACGGGCATCCAGCGCGATCTTCTTCGAAGGACACAATCCCTGGATATCGAGCGACAAAAATCCGCTTCCGTTAAAAACTCACAATCCTGGAAGGATTCTGTGCTCGCGGTGCGACAATCTCAGGACACCGTTGGACAGCGGATTAGCCAGATGGTCAATGATTTACAGGATGCACCGGTTATCTCGTCCGTCCTGGCGCAGATTCAAGAGTTCAGCAGCAAAGCCACACAGTATCTATCGGCCTTTGAATGTGGGAAGGCCACCCAGGCCGCCCAGCAAGCGGTCCTCCGTGATCTCCAAAACGTTTCCGCTGCCCTCCAGGGGGAAAGCCAATCATCACCCCAGGTGCCGGCGGACCAAACCGGTGACACTGGCAACGGCGGCGAGCAAGCGACGCAGCCCGAACAGATCTTCCTCGCCGCACAGGTCAAGTTGTTGCGTGACCTTCAGGAACGAATTAACCGTCGCACCGAGAACCTCGAACAATCTCGCACACGAATTGGGACAGATCAGGCCTCACTCGACAAGGAATACCACGAGTTGAGTCGGGAGCAGGCAATGGTCCTCGAGCTGGTCGTGAAACTGCATGACCACCTCGTGCAAAGCGCGATGCAGGAAAAAAGTGAACCGGGAGGGCCGCAATCGCAACCAATGGATGCGACATCGCCGCATGATAAGCAGCCCTCGTCCCAAAGACCGTGGCAGCCCGGCTCCGTTGACGACCTTTTCTCACCCCAATAAGGAAAGAACAACACCGTGTGGCCAGTATACAGTTCCCTACAACATCAGACTGTTTTACCAATGATCAATTCGGTCAAGAACCGCCTATTTCTTGCAAGCCTGGTCGGGCTGATGACAAGTCTGATCGTTCTCGGCCACCGCCCAGACCCGTGTCTTGGGGAATCTCCTGGGACAGGGCAACCATCAGTGGCAACCAAGCCTCCCGTACTTTCTACGTCCTCGTCAGAACTGCTCGAAACTGTGAAAAAGGAACTTGGATCGGCTGCAACGCCGGAGGAGAACGACCCTCTGATCATGGTCCTTGAATTGATGAAAGAATCGGAGATCCGCCTTGCGCGAAAAGACACAGGGCCACAGACGCAACAGATTCAAAAAAGAATTATCAATGTCTTTGACTCTTTAATGAGCCAAGCGATGCAAAAAACGCAGCAGCCTTCTCAGGGGAGTGCCCAGGATACCAGCCAACAGGCTGAGAATCAGTGTTCAGAGACGTCACAGGCACAATCGCCACAAAACCCGAAGAATACGAGTTCGGTCTCGGGAACGCCCGGTCGCACGACTCAGAATATCGAATTCACTCAGGTCCTCCAAAAGATTTGGGGTGAGCTGCCGGAACGCGAACGTACCGCGGTCCTGCAACATGCAGCCGAGGCGATTGTGCCCCGGTATCGCGTCCTGATCGAAAGTTACTACCGGGAACTGTCTCGCGGGCAGGAGTCATCCCCATGATAGGAGTATCACACAACGTCAAAAAGAGCAACCCTTTGGGTCACTTCCGACATCCCGTACGACAGGTTATGGGGACGGGCCTATGCCGTGGTCTTGCGGTCTGTGTTGTTTTTCTGTTCTTAGTTTGTCAACGGGAAAGCCACTCCGAAGAGGGGTCCCTGGTCACTGCCGAGGCTGTCAAAAGCATTGAACGAGGATTGCAATACCTGGTTTCCCGGCAGCATGTGGACGGATCCTTCGGATCAGGTGCGTATCGCGGGAATATTGCCGTTACGTCCTTGGCCGGGATGGCCCTGATGTGCGAAGGGAGCCTGCCGAACCGCGGGCGATTCGGAAAAGAAGTCGATCGCGTCCTGGAGTATGTCTTATCCAACTGCCACGAGAACGGTTTGATTCTCTACGCTCCGTCGGCCAGCCGCGGCCCGATGTACGAACATGGTTTCGCAACACTTTTCCTGGCCGAATGCTACGGCTCAAGCCCCCGCGACGACCTGCGAGAGAAACTCAGTCGTGCGGTACGATTGATCATTAGCACACAGAACAACGAAGGAGGATGGCGTTACCTCCCACAACGATTGGATGCGGACATCTCGGTGACAATTTGTCAGATCATGGCGTTGCGGGCTGCCCGTAATGCCGGAATCCATGTCCCCAGGGATACGGTCGAACGATGTGTGGAGTATGTCAAAAAGTGTCAAAACCCCGATGGCGGCTTTCGCTACATGCTGATTCCGGGAGAGAGTGCCTTTGCTCGCTCAGCTGCGGGCGTTGTCGCTTTGTTCAGCGCCGGCATTTACGAGGGCCCAGAAGTCGAAAAAGGGATTGAGTACCTGTCGCGTTTCATTCCAGAACCGGGCGTCATCAGACAGGAACCTTATTATTTCTACGGTCACTACTACTGTGCCCAGGCCATGTGGCAGCGTGGAGGCCAGCTTTGGGAGCGATACTACACGGGAATACGTGACGAGCTGATCGAGAAGCAGCAGCCTGATGGTTCCTGGACCGATCCTATTTCACCCGAGTTTGCTACCGCTATGGCGCTCTTAGTCTTGCAAATTCCCAACCATTATTTGCCCATTTTTGAGCGATGACACGGCTGGACGTTGAATCAAATCGGTTTGACCGCTGTGGATCCGTCTTGTGGCAGCCACTGGCTAGCATTGTGTGCCTGCATGCCTGCGATTTTCTTTTTCCTGGCCTATCTGCCCGGTCGATCGTCGCAACAGCCTTGCTTTGTACATGCATCGTCCCATTAGACTCTGGAATCTGTCGCTGTCAGGAATTGATCACCATCACCCGTCGGATCGAGGGTGCCCAACTAAAAAGCATCGGCCGAGACTTCGCCATCTTTCAGACAAGCGGGGGTGAATTGCGTGTTCCAATGGTGGAGATTGTCTCTTGGGGCTCCCTTCGCGAACCTACAAGGTACGAATGGCTGTGCCTACGAAATGGGAGTCTGATCGCGGGAAGTTGCTCAGCTTTTGAGAAGGACCACATCATCTGGCATAACGACGAACTCGGTGATTTG
>Ga0068705_10000271_pt1 | contig 26581 bp, 28 predicted proteins | sample YNPMSTMetaG_FD_65631 | JGI IMG/M metagenome (GOLD analysis project Ga0068705, IMG submission 65631) | Anoxygenic and chlorotrophic microbial mat microbial communities from Yellowstone National Park, USA - YNP MS-T MetaG | ecosystem: Environmental > Aquatic > Thermal springs > Hot (42-90C) >... | reverse complement strand
CGAGCACATGTTAGGAAGAGGATAAAATTAGACAAATTTAGTAAAAAATCAATAAATATTTCTAAACCAATTTACACACAAATATTGACATGACCTCGAGATTTAGGTACAATGGAAGTTAAAAAATATATAAAAGAACTTGTTAAAATTTACAAAGGAATACTACCATTACTAAAAACAAAGGCTCATTGTATAATTAATGTAAATGATTTGTGGGAAAATAATCATAGATATCCTATTCATTGTTATATTATAGAAGAGATGGAAAAAATTGGTTATGAAATTAGAAATATTATAATTTGGGATAAGAGAAATTTGGTTAATAATGTTGGCATTTTTGGCTGGCCTAGTAATTACATAACTCTTAGCACTACTTTTGAATATATTCTTGATTTCTGGAAAAAATAATTATGAAAGGTTATTTTGAATTAATAGAAAAATTAAAAAGGATAAAAAAGAAAGGATGGATAAAGACACATAGAGTTGGCACAACAGGAGTAGGTAAGACTTTAGAAGATCTCTTAAACATTAAAGAAAACAATATTCCAGGTCCAAATTCAGAAGTGATTGAACTTAAGTCTGCGAGAAAAAATGTTTCAAGTATGTTAACTCTTTTTACTAAAGATCCTTTACCTAAAAAAGCAAATTCTAAAATTCTTAAAAAATTTGGTTATTCTTCTCAAAATAATCCTCGGAGTAAAAGATTAGAAACTACAGTCAACGCAGTGAGTTTTAATACTATAAAAAGTAGAAAAGGGCTTAAGATAGAAATTAAAGGTGAAAAAATAAATCTTATTTCATCAAACAAAGAAGTTTTAGGATATTGGGATAAAAAAACATTAAAGAATTGTTTTGAAATAAAAATTCCAAAATTGTTGTATGTAAAAGCAGAAACTAGAAGAAAAGGGCTTAATGAATAGTTTTGGTTTAATGAGGCATGGTTATTAAGTGGTTTTAATTTTAAAAATTTTATTAAATTATTAAAGAAAGGTAAAATTTTAGTAGATATCAGAATAGGGCAATATCCTAATGGAAGAGTTAATGATCATGGTACGGCTTTTAGAATATTTCCTGATAACCTTGATTTGTGTTTTAGTCATAGGAAAAAGATAATGTAGAAATTTTCTGTTGATGTTTAAGAATAATTTTCTAAATTTTGATAAAATATAATTATAAGGAGAAATGCCGACGTAGCTCAGCGGTAGAGCAATCGCCTTGTAAGCGATAGGTCATCGGTTCGAATCCGATCGTCGGCTTTCTATATTGCAAAACTAATTGCAAACCTAAAGGTTTACCCTACATCTCACTTCTCACTTTTTCACTTTCTCACTAAAATTGGTTAATCCATATATTCCAAGCATAAAAGCAAATAATGAGTTTAAAAAAATTGTGTTTTTTAGATCTATTTTTTCTATAAGAAAGCCGTTTATTATAAATGAAAGAGGCATTATTGAATAGACAATTGTATTTATGAGTGAAAAAAATCTTCCTTTATACTCATCATCTATTTCTTTTTGAAAATAACTAAGTATTAAAACATTTCCTGCAGATATTGAAAAACCACATATAAAAATTAAAAACGCTGTAAGATATGGCATTTTTATAAACGCTGTAGCAAAAAAAGAAATTGCAAAAACAAGAACACTTATCATAAGATACTCTATATTTTTTGCAACATCTTTTTTGAAACTTAAAAGATATGATGCAATAAGTGTTCCTGAGGCAAAAAATGTTTCAATTATTGCAAGCCATTTTACTTCTTTTTCAAGAATGAATTTAACAATTACTGGTATAAGCATTAAAATAGGTGATACAAAAAAGTTTAGTATTCCAAAAAATATAAGAAGTTTTAAAATAAATTTTTTTTCGTTTTTTATATAAAAAAATCCATTTTTTAAATCATTAAAATAACCGGGTTTGCTTTCTTCTCTAATTAAAAGATTTTTCCTTATTTGATAAACAAAAACAAAAGAAAGAAAATATGTTATTGCATTAAGTAAAACACATCCTTTAAAGCCAAGAACAGCAATAAAAACACTTCCAAGCGCAGCACCAACAACATTTGATATTCCAATGGATGAAGAATCAACTGCAGTTGCTTGTGGAAGGTCTTTGTCTGAGGTTAGAATTTTTAATGATGAGGCAGTTGATGTTTCAAAAAGTGGTGCAAATGAGTAGATTAAAAAAACTATTAAAATAAGAATACTGAAATTTAACAAATTTTTGTAAATAAGAGTAAATAAAACAAAAAGTAAAGTGGCTCTTATTATATCTGCAGTTATCATAAGAGTTTTCTTGTTATGTCTGTCACTTAGAGCTCCCATAAGAGGCGAGAATATTACAGATGGCAGAAACATAGCAGCCATAACCATAGATAAGGAATAGCCAGGATTATTGTTGCTTATAACCCACCAAACAAGGGAGAGCGAGAAAAACTTGTCGCCTATTGCTGATATAACTCTTGATATAAATAGTTTCCTAAATTCTGGATATTTTATTAAAGGATTTTGTGTCATAAGAAAATTTTAACAAATTGTATGAAACTTTTTTAAATTTTTAAGCATCTAAATATTGAAGCTCAGATGATTAAAGTTTTTTCTGATATTTAAAAATATGAAAAACGGAGGAAGAATGTTTGGTTATTTAATGTTATTGTTAACTTTGAATCTCAATTCTCAGGTGAGTATTGAGAAGGCTGTAGAAAGCGCTTTAAAAACAAGCCCTATTATAAATAGTTATTATCAAAAGATTGAAAGTTCAAAATATTCCATAGAAGAGGTTAAACTTTCAAGATATGGAATGCTAAATTTTAAATTTATTTATACAAAAGGCGATGATCCAGTTTATGCTTTTGCTTCAAAAATGAGACAGGGCGAGTTTTCTATGGCTGATATGATGAATATAAATAACCCGGATTTGATAGATAATCTTGAGATAGGTTTTGAGTATGGGATTCCGCTTTTTACAGGTTATAAAATAGAAAATTATGAAAAAATTATGACCAAAAATTATCAGGCTAATGAAAAGATATATCAGGAAGTAAAAAACGGCATAGCTTTTAAAACTATTTTTACTTATCTAAATGTTTCGCTTTATCAAAAACTTAAAGAATTAGCAGATTATTCGATAAAACTTTCAGAAGTGGATCTTCAATCCGCTAAAAAACTTAATGAAAAAGGGATGATATTTGGCTCAGATTATTATGCCGCTCTTTCTATATACTCCACCCTTAATAATTATTCTTCCAATTTTGATAAGGATATAGAAAGGGAATTAAAGGCGCTTTCAGTTTTAACTTCACTCAATCTATCAAGCAAGGATATTTCGATAGAACTAAAAGAGTATGATTGGGATTTAAAAGATGAGAATTATTATATAGATAGCGCTATTAGAAATAGAAATTCTTTAAAGGCGTATGATGATTATATTCAGATTAATGATTTAAAGATTGATATGGCTAAAAAAAGCATTCTTCCAGATGTAGTTGCATTCTTCTCTTTTAGCGGAAACTCTGGTTCAATTTCAGATATGAAAACATCTTCGATTTATGGAGTAAAGGTGGATTTTCCTATAGGAAAACCAAATTATTATGCTACTTTAAACAAAACAATTTCCGAGCGTAAAGATGTAGAGGAATTGAAAAAAAACGAAGAGAGAAATATTATTGATGAGATAAAACAGACATACTCAAATATACTACAGGCAAAAAATAGCTTGAAAATCGCAAAAGAAACAGTTTTAAATGCGGAAAAGTCGCTTGAGCTTTTTATTCCTTTATACAGACAGGGGAAACAGAGTATTATGGAAGTTCTTAGAGCTAATGCTAATCTTCTACAAGCAAGATCTTCTTATTATGAATCTGTTTTTAAATATCATCTTTATTATACAAAGCTTATGTATCTAAGCGGAAATTTAAATGATGATTATATTAAATCAATTTCTAAAAATTTAGCAAAGGAGAGTGTATATGGAAGATAATAAATATGGTTATGCAGGCAAAATAGCCAAAGCGTTTATAAACTCAAAACTAACGCCGATACTTATACTTTCGGCAATACTTACAGGAATATTTGCGACAATTAATCTGCCAAGAGAAGAAGAACCGCAGATCAATGTTCCTATGGTGGATATATTTGTTCCGTATTACGGAGCAACTCCACTTGAGATAGAGAAAAATATAATTAATATTGGTGAGAGAAAACTATGGGAAATAGATGGGGTTGAGTATATTTACTCAATGGCGTATCCAAATATGGGGATGTTTGTGCTTAGATTTAAGGTTGGAACTAACCCAGATGTTGCAATAACAAGAACCTACGCAAAGGTTTTTTCAAATAAGGATTTATTTCCAAAGGGAGCAGGGGAGCCACTTATAAAACTTAAAACTATAGATGATGTTCCAATAATGGCGCTGACTTTGTGGAGCGATAAGTATAATGATTATGATTTGAGAAGAATTGCTTCAAGTATTCAGCAGGAGCTTAACTCAATAGAGAATGTTTCTGAAACCACAATAATCGGAGGGCACAAGAGACAATTTATAGTTCATTTCAATCCGGAGAAACTTTCTGAAAAAAGAATAACACCTTCTATGCTTGTTGGAATAATAAAGATGTCAAACTCAAAACTTCCAGCTGGGCATATTAATAATTTAGATAAAAAAATAATAATTGAGACAGATTCATTTATAAAAAGTGTTGATGACCTTAAAAATACCATAGTTGGTGTTTCTAACGGAAATGTGGTTAAACTTTCAGATGTGGCGGATGTGGTTGATGGACCGGATGAAGAGGAGAAAGTTGTATTAATGAAAAACAAAGGAGATTTGAATGGTTATAATTCTGCTGTTACGATTGCCATTTCAAAGAAAAGAGGTTCTAATGCTACAAAGATAGCAAATGAGATAATAGAAAAGATATCAAAGATAAAGGGAAGTGTTATACCAAGCGGTGTAAATGTTGCTGTTACAAGAAATTATGGCGAGACAGCAAAGGAAAAATCGGACGAACTTATTTATCATATGCTTCTTGCCACAATATCTGTTACAGTTTTAATTCTCTTTACACTTGGTTGGAGAGAGGCGATAGTTGTTTTTGTTGCGATACCTGTTACACTTGCTTTAACACTTCTTGTTTATTATTTATACGGATATACTTTAAACAGAATAACACTTTTTGCTCTTATTTTTTCAATAGGTATTCTTGTTGATGATGCTATAGTTGTTATTGAGAATATAAATAGGCATTGTCTTGGAAAGAAAAAAGAGGAAGTAGACCTTCATGTGGTAAATGCTGTTGATGAAGTTGGTAATCCTACTATACTTGCAACATTTACTGTTATAGCATCTATACTGCCTATGGCTTTTGTAAGAGGAATGATGGGACCATATATGAGACCTATCCCTGTTGGAGCAAGTGTAGCTATGCTTTTTTCGCTTGGAGTTGCTTTTATAGTTACACCTTGGTTATTTGCAAAGATTGTAAAGAAATTTCATATACAGCATTGTGAGGTTATAAAGGAAGGATTCTGGGATGGGATTTACAGAAAGTTTCTCGATTTTTTATTGAAGACAAAACTGAACTCAGTGTTGTTTCTTATTCTAAACCTTGTTCTTTTAATTGCTGCTGTTTCTATAATATTTTTCAGAGGTGTTATTTTTAAAACATTGCCTTTTGATAATAAAAGCGAGTTTCAGATAGTTATAAATATGCCTGAGGACTCATCTATTACTAAGACCACACAGGTCGCAAAGGAAATAGCAGATTATGTATCAAAAGTAGAAGAGGTTAAAGATATTCAGATTTATGCTGGAACAAGTGCGCCGTTTAATTTTAACGGCCTTGTGAGACATTATTATTTAAGAAATATGCCTTATCAGGCGGATATTCAGGTCAATCTCATTCCTAAACACGAGAGAAGGAGACAAAGCCACGAGATAGCTACCTCTATAAGAAAAGGAGTTAAAGAGATTGCCGATAAGTATAAAGCAAGGGTTCAGATAGCAGAGGTTCCTCCAGGTCCACCTGTGCTTGCAACAATGGTTATAGAAGTTTACGACAGCAATTATGAAAATCAAAAGAAAATAGCGGAGGATATTAAAAAAATACTTCAGAAAAAAGATTTTATAGTAGATGTTGATAGTTATTTGACTGAACCACAACCAAAAATTTCTTTGATAGTAAACAGACAAAAATCCACGCTTAACGGTATCTCGTCTTCTGAGATAGCTCAAACATTAGGCATGGCTGTTTATGGTTACTCATTTGATATAGCGCATATGTCAAGTGAAAATGAACCTGTTGATATAAATATAAGGTTGGATAAAGAAAAAAGAAATAATCTTGATTTTCTAAAAAAAATCCATCTTTTCTCGCCTTCAGGAATGCCAGTAAGTTTAGATTCTTTGGTAAAAAAAACCTCTTCGATAGAGGATGATACAATACATCATAAGAATCTTAAAAGAGTTATATATGTAACTGCAGATATCAGTGGAAGCGAAGAAAGCCCGATATATTCTATATTAAACTTACAGAAGGATATAAAAGAATATCAGGAAAAAACCGGAATAAAAATTAAACAATATTTTACCACTCAACCTCATCTTGCATCTGAGACAGCTATAAAATGGGATGGCGAGTGGCATATTACTTATGAGGTTTTCAGAGATCTTGGAATTGCTTTCGGCGTTGTAATGATTTTAATTTATATACTTGTAGTTGCCTGGTTTGAAAATTTCATTACTCCGCTTATAATAATGAGTGCAATACCTCTTGCTTTAATTGGAATTATACCTGCTCATTGGGCAATGAAAGCTTTCTTTACAGCAACATCTATGATAGGTTTTATAGCTTCAAGCGGAATAGTTGTAAGAAACTCTATAATACTTGTGGATTTTATAGAACTGAAAGTAAGTCAGGGAGTTCCTTTCAGAAAAGCGGTAATAGATGCGGGGGTAATAAGGTTTAGACCCATGCTTCTTACCGCTCTTGCTGTAATAATTGGGGCTGGAGTAATACTACTTGATCCAATATTTCAGGGGCTTGCAATATCTCTAATATCTGGACAAGTTGCTTCAACAATTCTTTCAAGAGTGGCTGTTCCTGTTCTTTATTACATAACCTTTAAAAATAAGTATACAAAACACTCTGATAAGAAATCACAAAATCAGTTAAACGATTATTATGAAGAGTAATTTTTATAAAATATTTTTAATGGGAGGAAGTTATGTCAGAAAATAAAAATAACAACAATGAAAGAAAAGAGAATAAAACTGGAAGATATGTTTATGATAAAAAATTAAAAAAAGTTGTTAAGATAAGTGATGAGGTGGTTGGTCTTAAAAAAAATAGTTCAGAAGAAAATTCAAGTTCATCGTGTTCCTTTGGTGGATGTTGTCCAAACTGTGGACAGTGAGCGATAAATAAATTGATTTAAGGGATTTTATTTTGTGGTAAATATTATTACAGGGATAAACAGTTTTCAAGAAGCAGTTGAACTAATAGATATTAGTGATGAGTTTTATTTCGGATTAAGATTTATTTCCAATCATAGAGAATATTTTGAAAATCTGAACTTGGAGTATATAGACACTGCTTTTAAAATAATTGATTTTGTAAGAAAGAAAAACAAAAGAATTTATTTTGTGGCGAATGAGATATATAGATTGGACGAACTTAAAAAAGTTTATGAGGTAATTGAAAAACTTGTAAGAAGGGGCTTAAATGGTGTAATAATAAGGGATATAAATCTCGGTTTCAGGATAAGAAAACTTACTGATATAATATTGAGTTCTACGGCACTTGTTTTTAATAGTGGAACTCTTGAGTTTTATAAAAATATTTTTCCGCTCAGGAGGGTGATAATTCCTCAACATCTTAGTTTAAAGGATGCAAGGAATTTGATTCTTAAAAACAAAGATGTTGAGTTTGAGATTTTCTATCTTCCCGAGATATACTGCAGTAATGTGGATGGAATATGCCTTTTTCATATATTTGATGAAACCAAAAATAAGATGGGATGTTTTTATGCCTTTTTTATAAATAACAAAAACTTCAAACCATTTAAACCATCTTTTAATCTGCGTATAAAGATTATTAAGGAATGGATTAAAATGGGGATTAGTTCAATAAAAATACCAAGGGATTACACTACATCAAAAAAGATTGAGGTTATAACAAAAATAAAAAGGGAATACATAAATGATTGAAAAGGCGATATTTGTTAATGGTAATGCTGATCTGAAAAGGTATAGTTGTTTTTACATTGGTTCTGAGTTCTGCGAAAATAGAATACCGGATTTTGAGTATGTAAAAAAACTCCATGGTAAGTATGTGGTTTTACTTACTCCTATTGTAACAGATTCTTCAGTTAATAAAATTATGAAACTTATAGAAAAATCTGATGATATTATTAAAGAGGTTGTTGTAAATGATATAGGATTGTTTAGATACCTTAAAGGTAAGGTCAAGATGAATATAGGGAGAATACTTTTTGTGAATATGAATTATTCCCTTGGAGGTGGAGTTGTAAAAAAAATCTTGATGGATAATATTAATGCAATTGAGGCAGATCCTTTTATTATAAAAAAGTATATGTTTAAAACGAATAAAAAATTTCATATTCATATTCCTTTCTCCTATCTTGCGCACAGCAAAAACTGTAGTTTTAAAAAGAAATATGGTTGCAAATACTGTAATGATGGATGTATAAAAATAAAATCATATATTGGTAATTATGTGTATATGTGTTTTAATGGTTATTTTTTTAGGAATGAGAAGTTTGAAGTAAAAAATTTGCCATCAGTAAAAAGGGTTGTTGAATATAATCTAAAAATAATTGAAAATCTTTAAGTTGTTCTTTATCTCAGGTCTCTTAATTTGGTTTATATTGGATTTTTTGTATCGATAAAAAGAGTTTCAATTTTGAAATTGTTTTTTATTATTTCTTGAAGATTTTTTATTCCAAGTACCTCGCTTTTGTAATGTCCAAGTGAGATAAAATTGGATGAGTATTCCCTTGCAGTTTCAAAATTGGTTTCGTTTCTCTCACCTGTTATAAAAAGTTCACAGTTGTTTATTATTGCTTCTTCAAAATATTTGTCTCCTCCACCGGTTATAACACCAACAGTTTTTATCTTTCTTTTTCCATATTCAAGTGAAAAGATATCTTTGTTTATTTCCAACTTAAGTATCTTTTTTATCTCATCCATACTTTTTTCCTTTTTAAACCTGCCGATAACCCCTATATCAATCTCTTCATATTTTGCAAAAGTTCTTATTTTTTTTGCTCCAAGGATTTTTAAAATAGATATATTGTTTCCAATCTCTGGATGGATGTCGAGTGGAAGGTGATATGCAAAAAGATTTATATTATTTTTCAGAAGTATTTCTATTCTTTTTTTAAATACGGATGTTAATGGCTTTAAATTCTGCCATAAAATTCCATGATGGACTATTATTGTATCAGCACCATTTTTAATTGATTTTTCTGCAACATCAATTGAGTATGAGACACTGAATGCAATTTTTTTTATTTCAGGACTCCCTTCAACCTGAAGACCGTTTACGGAACTATCTGAAACCTCTCTTACTTTGAGATATTCATTTAAAAACCTTTCAAGAATATTTCTTTTCATATTTTCCTGAGTTTTGAACCTTTCGGAGTGTCCTCTATAATGTATCCTTTCTGCTTTATGATATTTCTTATCTCATCCGCTTTCTTATAATCTTTCTGTTTTCTATATTCGTTTCTCTTGTTAAAAAGTTCAAGAATTTCTGCTGGTATATCTTCTTCTTGTTTTTTTAGAAGGTCGAATCCAAGGACCCTATCAAACTCAGATATAAGCCCAAGCTTTTCAGATGGATTTATGTTTTTATCTTTTATTACTTCCCACAGAATGCTTACACCTTTTGGAATATTTAAGTCATCGGAGAGAGCATCTGTAAAATCCTTGTAATATTTAAGGTTTTTATTTACCTCGATTTTGTCAGTTTCCTCCATTATCTGGCTTATGGAATTTTTTAAATGGGTAAATCCGTTTTTTGCAGAATCAAGTGCTTCAAATGAAAATTCAAGTTGCTTTCTATAGTGTGCTTGAGCACAGAAATATCTATATACTAATGGGTTATATCCGTTTTCTTTTAATGTATCTAAAGTTATAAAATTGCCAAGCGATTTTGACATTTTTTCATTTGATTTTAGAACAAGAAACTCAGCATGCATCCAGTATCTTACAAACTCTTTGTCATTTGCTGCTTTTGCTTGTGCTATTTCATTTGTATGATGAACTGTTATGTGATCAACTCCTCCGCAGTGTATATCAAATGGCTGTCCAAGATATTTTATACTCATGCTAGAGCATTCTATATGCCAGCCTGGAAAACCAACTCCCCAAGGAGAATTCCACTCCATATGCCTTTTTCTATCCTTTGGTGAGAATTTCCATAAAGCAAAATCAGTTGGATTTCTTTTCTCTGGACTAAACTCAATTCTTGCTCCTTTTTTTATTCCTTCTATATGGGACTTTCCTGCAAGTTTATAATAATCCTTAAATTTTGATGTATCAAAATATATTCCATCTGATGTCTTATAAGTGTATCCTTTTTCCTCAAGTTTTTTTATCATATCTATCATTTCTTTTATATGTTCAGTTGCTTTTGGAAGATACGATGGCATCTTGCAATTTAGTTCTGTAAAATGTTTTAGAAAGGCGTTTGTATAAAACTCGGCTATTTCCCAAGCAGTTTTTCCTTCTTTTTTTGCTCCAAGTTCAATTTTATCCTCACCTTCATCATTATCACTTGTAAGATGTCCAACATCAGTTATGTTCATAACCCTCTCTACATTATATCCAAGAAACTCAAAAGTTCTTACAAGAAAGTCTTCAAATAAAAATGTTCTTAAATTCCCTATATGAGCATAGTTATATACAGTTGGTCCACAGGTATATATTGAAACCTGTTTTTCTTTGAGTGGAATAAATTCTTCAATTCTTCTTGTCATTGTATTATATATTTTCATTTTAACTCCCTTGCTTTTAGAGTGTTATAATACTCATCTAATGAATTTAAAAATGATGAACATGCTTTGATCGCTTTTGATGATTTTTTATCAGGAATACAATTTATTGTAACCTCTGAAAATGAGTATATAGCGCCTGATGGAATAAGTGTGTACGTAAATAATGCTTGATATTCTTGATAAGTTTTTTGATATATATTTTCTACTTTGTCTTTAAATCTTTCCTCAAAATCAAAATCCTGATATTTTTTAAGATAATAAATTCTTGTTAAATTTTCGTTAGTTGTTTCTTGCTTTGTTTCAATATTTGAAGAATGTTTGTATTCTTTTATTTGTGGGGTTGGTGTTTTACAAGAAACAAAGATCAAAAAAAATATTGTTGTTAGATATAGACCTCTACTGCCGATATTGCATAACATATTATTCCTTCTCCTTTTCCGATATCTCCAAGCCCTTCCATAGTTTTTGCTTTAACGTTTACGTTTTCATAATCAATATTAAATATCTCTGAGAGAGATTTTCTTATTTTCTCATAATAAGGTTTGAGTTTTGGATCTTCAGCAACAATTGTTACATCAATGTTTATAAGTTTTGCTTTTTTTGATTTCATTATTTCCATTATTTTTTCAGCGATTTTTCTGCTTGAGATATTCATAATTGTTAAGTCGGTAGGTGGGAAATAAATACCTATCTCACCTTCTCCAAGTGCTCCAAGAATACTATCACATATTGCATGAATTGCAACATCTCCATCAGAATGACCAAGCATTCCTTTTTTATGATTTATTTCTATTCCACCTATTATCATTTTTCTTCCCTCAATTAATCTGTGTACATCAAATCCCAAACCAAATTTAGTAATTAATTTTTTCTCTTTCTTCATAAATCACCTCTGCTATTTTTAAGTCAAGTGGGGTTGTTATTTTTATATTTGTTTCTTCACCTTTTACAATATGAACTAATGTTATCTTTTCAATTGCCTGTGAATCATCAGTTAAATTCATATCCTTTAGTTTAGAAATCATTTTTTTAAAAATCTTATATTTATAACTTTGTGGCGTTTGAACTGCTTTTAGTAGATCTCTATTTAGTGTTTTTATTACAGTAGAGTTTTTAACTTCTTTTATTGTGTCTTTTAAATCAATTACCGGAATTACTGCTCCATATTTTTTAGTTTCTCTTTCTATTAGTTTTATTAGTTTTTCTGATACAAATGGTCTTGCTCCATCATGGACCATAATAACATCAGCATTATCATCAATATATGATGAACTTTTAATAAGAGATTCTATTCTTGTGTTTCCACCTTCAACAATTATTATTTTCTCATTTTTAAATAAATTTAAGTATTTTTTTATATTTTTCTTTGATAGAGCAAGAATTATTTTTTTAATTGATTTTATTTTTAGAAATTTTTCAGTAGTTATTTCTATAAGGTATTTGTTTTTTATTTTGAAAAATTGTTTATCAGTTTTTGCCCTTTTTGATTTTCCCGCTGCAAGAATTATTACATTTGTATTCATTAGTTCTTTATTTTTGTAAATATTATTTTTCCATTTGATGTCTGAAGTATGGATTGTACTTTTACATCCATTTTTCTCCCTATATAATTATAACCATCCTCTACAACTACCAAACTTCCATCTTCAAGATACCCAACCCCTTGTTGTTTTTCTTTTCCTTCTTTGATTATAAATATATTTATTTCATCCCCAGGAAGTATAACTTGTTTTAATGCAAAAGCAAGATCATTTATATTTAGTATTGGAACATTTTCCATTGCACCATATTTTATCATCATCATATCAGTTGTAATTACTGACGCCTCAAGTTTTTTAGCAAATTCAAAAATTTTCTTATTTTCATCATTAGTTACAAGATCTATATCTATTATTTTGCATGGGGTTTTATCGTTTTCTTCAAGCCTTGCTATTATATCAAGTGCTCTTCTTGCCTTAAACTTCTCTATCTGATTTTCGGAGTTGGAAAGTTTTTTGAGTTTTTCAACTATATACTTTGGGATAACAATTGTACCACTTAAAAACTTTGAATTTACTATATCTATTATTCTTCCATCTATCAAAGATAATTCATCGACTACCTTGATATCATTTTTTCTTGTTTTAAAAATATCAAGTTCAAATCCCATTTTTTTAAGTATTTGCTCAAGAAGCAGTGTAAGTAAAATTGATAAAACAAATATAATTCCATATATGTAGTTTTTAATAAAAACATATATCAGGCTTGATATTAAAACCAAACTCAGTATTACAAAACTAATCATCATAAGATACCTCTCTTAAATTTATTTTACAAAATTTGATTTTTTATAAAAAATTTGGTAAGATTAATAAAATATGAAGCAGAATTGTTATGATATGGTTATTGTTATTGATCCTAAACTGAGTGAAAACAGTATAAAGGATCTAATTTTAAAGGTTAAAAATATGATTTCTTCCGTAGGTGTAGAAATACTTACGGAAGACAATTGGGGAATGAAAAAACTTTCACACCCTATTAAAAAGAACCGAGAAGCACTTTATTATTTTATGAAAGTAAAACTTGATGGAACAAAGATTGCTGAACTTAGATATAATCTTAAAGTGACGGATGGAATACTTAGAACAAACATTGTGAAATCATTTATAGAGGTAGTTAAATAAAATGGCTTTAAGAATTCCGTCCCAAAATCAGGTTTTAATTACCGGAAGATTAACAAGGGATCCAGATTATAGATCTACACAAAAAGGCATATCAGTATGTTTTTTTGATATTGCGTCAAATCGTAGATATAAAATTCAATCAACCGGAGAATGGAAAGAAGAGACAACATATGTTCCTGTGGTTTTATGGGGACCTGTTGCTGATAGATGTAGGGATAGAATAAAGAGAGGAACTCCTGTTTATATTGAAGGTAGGCTTAGTCAGAATGAATATACTAATAAAGAGGGGAAAACTGTTAAAAGATTGCGTGTGGTGGCAAATAAGATCCAAATACTTGAAGTTTCAGATTCTTCTGAGGCTGAGGAAGTCAATGATGCTATTATTGATGAGGAAATAGAAGAGATAAAAGCATCTGATGCTGATGATGAAATACCGTTTTAGTATTTTTTAAGGAGATGTTTTATGGAAAATAATACAAATAAAATAAATACACAGCCAAATCAAGATACAAATCAACAACCCAAAAAACAGGGTTTTTTAAAAAGACCTGCTCCAAGAAAAAAGCAGTGTAGATTCTGTGTTGAGAAAATTAAAGAAATTGATTGGAGACAGATACATCTTTTAAAGATGTTTACCACAGAGACCGGAAGAATAATTCCAAGAAAAATAACTGGTGTGTGCGCAAAACATCAAAGACAATTAGCAAGAGCAATTAAAATAAATAGAAATCTTGGACTAATTCCATATACAACAATGATGAGAAAATAATGTGGAGGTATTATGAAGGTTATACTCAAAAAAGATTTTATACATCTTGGTAGAGAAGGTGAGATTAAAGAAGTTAAGGATGGTTATGCACGAAATTTTTTAATACCTAAGGGTATTGCTGTTGTTGCAACAGAGGGAGCAATTAAATCTCTTAAAGCAAGTGAGGAGAGAAGAAAAAAGAAGATTGAGCAGAGAAATAAAGTTTTAAAAGAACTTGCTCAAAAAATATCTCAGCTAACACTTTCTTTTTCAAGAACAAAGAATGAAGAAGGTCATATGTTTGGTTCTGTTACAAAGAGTGATATAATAAAGGCTTTAAAAGCAGCAAATATAGAGATTGATAGAGATAATATAATTCTTTCATCACCTTTAAAAGAATTTGGAACATTTGATATTAAGGTTGTTCTTTCTCCGGATATTTCAATCTCTTTTAAGGTTAATATCACAACAGCTTAATTTTTTTGCTTAAATTTTTATTTTTTTTAAAAAGGGGATTTGGATGGATAAGGTTTATCCTCATTCTGTAGAAGCAGAGATGTCAGTTCTTGGAACAATTTTAATGAATCCTGATGTATTTGAAACTATATATGAAATACTAAAGCCTGAGTATTTTTATGTTAATGCTCATAAAACAATATTTGAAGTAATAGCAAAACTTAGAGATAAGAAAAAAAATATTGATTTAGTTATACTTTCTGAAGAACTTAAAGCAATAAACAAACTTGAAGAGATAGGAGGAATGGAATATCTTTATGAGCTTGTAGAAAAAGTTTCATCTCCAGCCCATTCAAAAGAATATGCAGAGATTGTAAAAGAAAAGTACATTTTGAGAGAACTTATAAAGGTTTCAACAAAGATAATGGAGGATGCTTATAATTCTTCTGATACTCTGGATAAGATTATAGATAATGCCCAAAAAAGTATATTTGATGTTTCTCAAAAAAATCTTACTCACTCTTTTCTTCCACCAAAACAACTTGTTATGAGTTATCTTAATGTACTTCAAAATGCCAAAAAAGAAGGAAAGATGCTTATAGGGGTTCCATCTGGTTTTACAAGACTTGATCTTTTGACTGGTGGATTTAAAGATTCTGAATTTATAATAATTGCCGCAAGACCATCTCAAGGTAAAACCGCTTTTGCATTAAATATTGCATATCATGTAGCAATAGTCGAAAAGATACCAGTAATATTTTTTTCTCTTGAGATGGATAGTTATAGCCTTATAAATAGAATAATAGCCTATGCAACTAAATTGAATGCTTTTGATATTAGAAGAGGAAAGTTTAGAAATGAAGATTGGCAGTATATAACAACTATTGTATCTAAGATTTATGAAACAAATACTCTTTGGATAGATGATACTCCTGGAATGAGTATAATGGATATAAGATCAAGAGCAAGAAAGTTAATACTTGATCTTCAATCTAAAAATCCCTCACTAAATAAGTTTCTTATAATAATAGATTATCTTCAATTAATAAGAGGTGTTGGAAGATTTGAATCCAGGCAACAAGAGGTAAGTGAGATATCAAGATTGTTAAAAGATATGGCAAGAAGTTTAAATGTTCCTGTTATTGCGCTTTCTCAATTAAATAGAAGGGTTGAGGATAGAACAAAAGATGGAAGTAGACCACAACTTTCAGATCTTAGAGAATCAGGATCACTTGAGCAAGATGCTGATATAGTTATAATGATTCATAGAGATAAAGATAAAAAAGAAAATCCTAATGATAATACTGTTGATATAATAGTTGCTAAAAATAGAAATGGTCCAGTAGATACTGTTCAGTTGATGTTTTTCCCAGAGTATACAAGATTTTCAGAACCACTTCCTCCAACTGAAAAAACTCTTGATGAGGAAATACCACTTTAGTTATAAAATAAATCTATCTAAATTCCCTTGAGTTTCCACTTTGTTAACTCAAATTTAATAATTTTTATGGAATAATCATAAAATTTTTTTAATGCTTGTAACTTATTAAGGTATAGGTAAAAATGTGTGTAATCTAACTTATTTTTAGTGGAAAAAAGAAAGATTTTTAAAATCCTCCTCTTCTTCTCCCCCCGACGTTACGTCGGGGGGATTATAGGGGGATTTAAATTTGTTTTTATGTAAAAAAGAACAACTTATTCACTAAAAAATGCAGAGTTATGGTTAACAAAAGGGGGATATAATAAGGGGAATTTTGATTTTATTTTTTTATTTTTATATAAAAATGAATGACTTATTTCCAAAAAATTGTATAGCTAATTTTATTAAAATAAAAAGTTTAAAGTTTTGAATAATATTTGTTTAAAAAGATAATTTTAAAAAATTTAAAAATGCTAAAATTATTTTATGAATAGATTTTTAAGACCTAACTTTGCAGTGATTGATTTCTCTGCAGTTGAATATAATTTAAAAAAAATAAAAAAAATAATAGGAAAAAGAAAACTTACATTTGTAGTTAAGGCAAATGCTTATGGGCATGGGATGATAAATATATCAAAATTTGCTCAAGCAAAAAAACTTTGTGATTATTTTGGAGTTTCAAGTGTTGAAGAAGCAATAATTTTAAGAGAAAACGGTATAAAACTTCCAATTTTAATACTTGGAAACATTTATCCATTTTCAAACATCAAATATATATATGAGTATAATCTTACACCAACTGTTTCAAGTTTATCAGCAATGGATGAGATTATAAAATATACAAAAAAAAGAAATGTTAGAATTAATGTTCATCTGAAATTTGAAACAGGTATGAATAGAATAGGAGCAAGTGAGACATCAATTATAAAGATGATTGAAAAAAGTTTTAATACAGGTGTTAAAATTGAGGGAATATATTCACATTTATCATCTGCTAACACTGATAAGGATTTTACAATTAGCCAAATAAACAGATATAGAAATCTTGTTAAGAAACTAAAAAAAATTAGTTTTATAAAACATATTGCAAATTCTTATGCAACAGTTGTTTATAGCCAATCACATATGGATATGGTTAGATGTGGAATAGCAGTATATGGTGGCATGGAAGGATTTAAGCAGATACTTACCTGGAAATCAAAAATAGTTTTTATAAAAACAGTTAAAAAAGGAGAAGGGATAAGTTATTCACATACATATAAAACATCTAAAAAATCAAGAATTGCAACAGTTGCTTGTGGTTATGGGGATGGTTATTTAAGAGCACTTTCAAATAAAGCAGATGTTTTAATAAAAGGAAAAAGATGTCCTGTTGTTGGTAATATAACTATGGATATGTTTATGGTTGATGTAAGTGATGTAAGCTGCGATGTTGGTGATGATGTTATAATATGTGGTGGAGATGGTAAGGAGTTTATATCAACAATTGAACTTGCAAAAAAAGCAAACACAATATCTTATGAGATAACAACACTTATAACACCAAGGGTTTATAGAATTTATAGATATGATAATTAATAAAATAGGAAAAATTACAATTGATATTGCATTTCATCTTGGAAGATGCTGTTTGATGATAAAAAGAATGTTTTTTTGGCTTTTTAATTCCAAACTTGAAAAAAAAGAAATTATGAAACAAACTGTAAGAATAGGTATTGAGTCAATAGGTGTTGTTATACTTACAAGCCTTTTTACCGGAATGGTTCTTGCGCTTCAAAGTGGGTATACTTCAAAAAATCTTTTCAATGAACCGCTTTATGTTGGAACAGTTGTTGGATTTTCACTTGTAAAAGAACTTGCACCAGTACTTACTGCAATAGTTGTAAGTGGAAGGGCTGGCTCAAGTGTTACAGCAGAGATAGGAACTATGGTTATAACAGAACAAGTTGATGCTTTATATACCCTTGGCACAAATCCTTCAACGTATCTTCTTATTCCAAGATATATTGCATTTTTGATAGCGCTTCCAATTCTTACACTTATTGCAAACGTTGTTGGGATACTTGGTGGTTTTGTTGTTAGTTATATAAAACTTGGGATTTCTTCAACTGTTTATTTTGATGATATATTTCAATATATGAAGGTAAAAAACTTTTTTCATGGATTTATAAAAACATTTTTTTTCGCCTTTGCAATTGCAACAATATCTTGTTATAAAGGTTTTTATGCAACTGGTGGGGCAGAAGGTGTTGGACGATCTACTACAGATTCTGTTGTTATATCAATGATAATGATACTTGCGATAGATTATTTTGTAAGTTCGATTCTTGTTATAGTAGGTATAACATGATAGATATTAGAAATCTCACAAAGATATACTCATCTAAAAAAGTTCTTGATGATATAAGTGTTGATATAAGAGATGGTGAGATATTTACAATAATAGGTCCTTCTGGAACTGGAAAATCAACATTTTTGAAATCTGTCATTAGGCTTATAAATCCGGAGTATGGAAAAATAATTATAGATGGAGTAGATATACTTTCACTTAAATCAGAGTTTGAGATTCAAAAAGTTAGGGAAAAATTTGGATATCTATTTCAAGATGGAGCTCTTTTTGATTCTCTAAATGTGTGGGAAAATGTTAGTTTTGGACTTAAATATTTAACTAATATTTATGAAAAAAAATATTTAGATGTTGCAAGAGAAAAACTTGAGCTTGTAGGACTTAAAGGTGTTGAGTATAAAAAAATAAATGAGCTTTCAGGTGGAATGAAAAAAAGGGTTGCTCTTGCAAGAGCAATAGCACATAATCCAAGATATGTTTTATATGATGAGCCAACCACTGGTCTTGATCCCATAAGCTCAGATATAATAATAGATCTTATTAAAAATATGTCTAAGAAATTAAAAGTTACATCAATTGTTGTAACTCATGATATAAAACTTGCTTTAACTATTTCATCAAGAGTTGCTGTTTTAAATGCTGGCAAGTTTGTTGAGGTTGATACTCCTGAAAATATAAAGAATTCTTCAAATGAGTTTGTGAGGGATTTCATATCAACCTCTTTTATATCAGATATATCAAATTAAGGTAAAATATAAGTATGAGTAATGAACTTAAAGTTGGTTTTTTTGTTTTGATAGGGGTTGTTATTTTTGGAATTTCTTTAGTTTTGCTTGGTGATATTTCTTTTCATAGAAGTTATTATATAGATGTTGTTTTTGATGATGTTGGTGGACTTGCAAATAAATCAATTGTTAAACTTAATGGTGTTGAAGTTGGAAGGATTAAAGAGATATGGATGGAAGATGAGAAAGTTATTGCAAGGGTTTATATAAACGAGGGTGTAAAAATATATAAGGATTCAAAGTTTTATATAGCCAAAACAAGTATAATAGGATCATCATTTCTACAAATTTCGCAGGGCAAAAATTATAGAGAGATATTGAAAAATGGTGATAGGGTTTATGCTGTTTCCTCAAAACCACTTGAGGAGATGATTGTTGATGTTGCAGATAACTTAAATAAACTTATTAAACAAATATCTTCAAATGGGGAGTTTGCTTCAAATCTTAATGAAACAATGAGAAATTTAAGATCAATTACAGCAAATCTTAATGAGATTATTTCATCAAATTCATCAAAAGTTGATAGTATTTCAGCAAAACTTGATGATGCTCTTACAAATATTAGAAATATTACAGAAAAACTTGATAATATTTTAGCAAAGGTTGAAAAAGGTGAAGGCACAGTTGGAGCTCTTATAAGCGATTCAAAAACAGCCAGTGATGTTAAGGAAAGTATTAGCAACATAAAAGATGCAACAAAATTTTTAAAGTATTTTACCTCAAAAACATCAAAAATTAGGCTTTATTGGAATTTTGAGCATAAGTATGAGCCAAAAGCAAAAGAATCTTTTGTAAATGCAGGATTAAAAATTCAAGTTAATGATAACAAATATTACTATGTTGGAGCATCAAATGGTTTAAACATTAAAAATAAACCAAGGGGAATTTCTTACGAGATACCAAATACTGTTGATGCATATTTAGGATGGGATTATCCATTGTGGGGATTTTATATGGGAACCATAAGGGGAACAGGTGGATTTGGAGTTAGATATACACCATTTTATTACGATGATTTCTTTTCAAGGTTTAACTTAAATTTTGAAGTAAATGAATTTTCAAGAAATAGAAAAATAAAACAAAGATTTTTTAATGATGCAAGATATGATATAGGACTTAGATATAATATAAATAAGATAATTTCTGCAAATGTAAAACTTACAGATATACTTGAAGTCAAAAGATTTCAATTTTCTACAAGAGTTATTTTTGAAGATAAGGACCTTGCTCATTTATTTGGATTTGTTGGTGGGAGTTCATCGTTACTTGTAAAATGAAATTAAAAAAGATATATATCTGTTCTGAATGTGGGGCAAAATATACTAAATGGCAGGGACAGTGTAGTAATTGTGGTAAGTGGAATACTCTTGTTGAAGAGGTAGTTGGGGAAGAAACAAAAACTTCTAAAAAAAAGTCTCTTGTGGAACTTTCATCAAATATAGTTAAACTTAATGATATCTCGTCAAAAAAAATAGATAAAATTACAACCTCTATTGATGAGTTTGATAGAGTTATTGGTGGTGGGCTTGTAAGAGGACAGACAATTCTTATTGGTGGGGTTCCTGGGATAGGTAAAAGTACGCTAATACTTCAGGTAGCAAATAATTTAAGTTTAAAGAATATGAAGGTTTTATATATAAGTGCTGAGGAATCTCAGTATCAAATTTTTGAAAGAGCAAAAAGAATAGGTGTTGAAAGTGAAAATATTTATATAGCATCTTTTACTGATTTAAACGATATCATAAAATCTATAGATGAAATTTTGCCTGATGTTGTTATTATAGACTCAATTCAGATGGTAAATCATCCTGAAAGTGGTGGAGTTACATCAGGACCTGCAAATATAAAAGCAACAACACAAGATCTTGTAAGAATTGCAAAAATAAAAAATATAATTATTTTCATAATTGGACAGGTTACAAAAGAAGGTGATTTTGCTGGTCCAAAACTTCTTGAACATCTTGTAGATACCGTTCTTTATTTTGAAAATGACAGAGAGGGTATTTATAGAATTTTAAGAACATTTAAAAATAGATTTGGAAGTATTGATGAGATTGGAATATTTGAGATGAAAGAGAAAGGGCTTGTATCTTCTTGTGATTTTTCAATGGTATCTAATGAGAGTGTGTTTGGTAAAACTTATTCCGCTGTCTATGAAGGAACAAGAGCAATAATTGTGAGTGTTGATGCGCTTGTAAATAGAAGTTTTTATCCTTATCCAAAAAGAATATTTTCATTTATAGATCCAACATACTCGCAGATACTTATTGCCTCAATTGAAAAAAATACACCTTTAAAGTTTGATACTTATGATGTTTATATAGATGTTAGATCGCAGTTTAAAACGAGAGACAAGGGAATAGATCTTTCTGTTTGTGCATCAATTATAAGTTCTGCAAAATATATAGTTTTTGATAATAAAACAGCATTTATAGGTGAGGTTTCAATGCTTGGTGATATATATCCACCTTTGTTTCTTTCAAAAAGAATTGCAGAGATTGAGAGAAATGGTTTTAAAAAAGTATATATTCCCTATACAAAAGAAAAAATTGAAAGTAAGATTGAACTCATCAGAGTAAAAAATATTAAAGATTTTTATTTAAGTGTCGTTAAGAAATAGGGAGGTAAAATGTATAAATTTGATATAACTGTTGATGAGATAAAATTGCTTTATGATAAAAGTGTCTCTGAGTTTGAGGAGAAAATTAAAAATATACTTTCAATTAAAAAAGAGGATAGAAATTTTAAGAATACTGTTGCATCTTTTGAGAATGCTTTGGCTAATCTTAATTATGAAATAAATATTCCAATATTTCTTGGTTATGTTTCAACAGAACCGGATATAAGAAATGCTGCTACAGATTTAGAACTTAAAATGGGAAAGTATTTTGTTGATATTTTTACAAGAGAAGATATTTTTAATGCTATTGATGAATATTCAAAAAATATTAAAGAGAATCTTGATGAGGTTGATAAGCGCCTTCTTGATAAGATAATTTATGCATTTAAAAAAAATGGATTATATGGTGATGAAAAAACAAGGAAAAAGGTAAAAAAGTTTCTTAAAGATCTTGTTGAACTTGAGGTTGAGTTTGCAAAAAATATAAGAGAAACAAGGGATTATATTGAGGTTGATGAAAAAAACCTTGATGGACTTGATGAAAATTATAAGAAAAGATTAAAAAAGAACGAAAATGGGAAATATATTATTTCAACAGATTATCCAGATTACATTCCATTTATGGATAATTCAAAAGATGATAACGCAAGAAAAGCACTTGAGATAAAATTTAATAATAGATGTTATCCTCAAAATGTTGAGTTGCTTGAGAAGGCAATAAAAATAAGAAGGAAAATTGCAAAACTTTTGGGTTATGATAATTTTGCAGATTATGTTCTTGAATATAGAATGGCAAAGAATTCAAATAAGGTTTTTGAGTTTCTGAAAAATCTTTATAAAGACCTTAAGAAAAAAGGTAAAAAGGAATTAAAAGTTTTGCTTAAACTCAAAAATAAGGAAATGGGCAGCGATGATAAAACACTCTATAACTGGCAGTGGAGATATTATGCAAATATGTACAAAAAGGAAAATTTCAGTGTTGATTATGAAAAAATAAGGGAGTATTTTCCGCTTGAGATTGTTATAGATGGTATGTTTGATGTTTTTTCAAAATTTTTTGGTGTAAGATTTATTCCAAAAGAACTTCCAAAATGGCACAGTGATGTTAGAACATATGAGGTTTGTGATAGCAATAATAAATTAATTGCTTATTTTTATTTTGATCTTTTTCCAAGAGATGGTAAATACAAGCATGCAGCATGTTTTGGACTTGTTAAAGGAAGGGAAATTCCAGATGGTAGTTATCAGATACCTGCAGCCGCAATTGTTTCAAATTTTACACCACCATCGCAAAATATGCTTTCACTTCTTAAGTTTGATGAGGTGGTAACTCTTTTCCATGAGTTTGGACATGTAACGCACAATATATTTACAAGGTCAAAATATTCTTTTTTTGCAGGGACATCTGTTTCAAGGGATTTTGTTGAGGTTCCATCCCAAGTTCTTGAAAACTGGGTTTACGATAAAGATGTTCTTAAAAAAATTTCATCACATTATATAACAAAAGAGCCAATTGATGATAAGACAATAGAAAAACTTATTGCTGCAAGAAATGCTACAAGCGGTCTTTTTTATTTAAGGCAATTATTTTTTGCTCTAATTGATATGGTTTATCATACTAAAAAATCATCTTTTGATACAACTAAAGTTTATGAAAAACTTATGAAAAAAATATTTATGATACCAATGACCAAAGGCACTCACCCCCAGGCAAGCTTTGGTCATATTATGGGTGGATATGAGGCAGGTTATTATAGTTATTTATGGTCTGAGGTTATTTCATCTGATTTCTTTGAAGAGTTTAAGAAGAATGGAATTTTTAATCCTGAGGTTGGTAAAAGATATATAGATAAAGTTCTTTCAAGAGGCGGAAGCATAGATGAAGAAAAACAAGTAAAAGAGTTTCTTGGAAGAGAGGTCTCAAACCAAGCATTTTTTAAAAAAATAGGGATTATAAATTAAGATATGGATTGGATTGAAAATTTAAAAGAACTTTTTAAAAAGACATTTAATGATGAAGTTGAAAAAATTGAAAACGTTAGGGCTGATGGCTCAAATAGACAGATAATAAGGTTTATTTCAAAAAATAGAAGTGTTATAGGTGTTTTTGGCCCTGACAAAAAAGAAAATAGAGCGTTTGTTGAATTCTCAAAATTCTTTTACTCAAAAAACTTTCCAGTTCCTCAGATATATTCTTTTGATGAAGAAAAGCAGATTTATCTTGAAACAGATCTTGGAGATACCACTCTTTTTAACAGAGTTAAAGAATTAAGAACTGATGAAAATTTCCCAGATGAACTTATTGAGTATTATAGAAAAGCACTTCTTTGGCTTTCAAAATTTCAAATAGAAGGTGTGGATGGTTTTAATGTTAATTGGTGTTATCCAAGAAAAGAATTTGATGAGCAATCGATGATGTGGGACCTGAATTATTTTAAGTATTATTTTTTGAAACTTGGTGGAATAGAGTTTGATGAACAGAAACTTGAAAACGATTTTAAAGTATTTGTTGATTATCTTAAAAATGCTCCAAGAAAATTTTTTCTATATAGAGATTTTCAATCAAGAAATATAATGATTAAGGATGAAAATCTTTATTTTATAGATTATCAAGGTGGAAGATATGGTTTTCTTGCTTATGATGTTGCATCACTTCTTTTTGATGCAAAGATTGATATGCCACCAAAGATGAGAGAAGAACTTCTCAATTATTATCTTGATATACCGCTTGTAAAAAGTGTTATAAAAAAAGATGAATTTTTAAAATATTATTATTACTTTGTTTTTATACGACTTATGCAAGCAATGGGGGCATATGGGCTTAGAGGCTTTTATGAGAGAAAGACGCATTTTCTTACAAGTATCACTTATGTTATAAAAAATCTTGAGTACCTTCTTGGAGTTGTAAAACCGGAGATAAAAATACCTGAGATAATAAAGGTTTTTAAGAGAATAACTTCGTCATCATATTTAAGACAGTTTAGTGATAAAAAATTAGGTTTAAATTTAAGAATTTATAGTTTTTCATATAAAGATGGAATTCCACCAGATCCTCAAGGGAATAATGGTGGTTTTGTTTTTGATTTAAGATGTCTTCCAAATCCAGGGAAGGATCCTCTTTATTCGACCTATACCGGGAGAGATAGAATTATTCGTGATTTTCTTGATAAAAGTCCAGAGGTTAATGAGTATTACAAAAATTGTTTTGAACTTATAAATCAAACTATATCAAATTATCTTTCAAGAAATTTTACAGAGCTATATGTTGCTTTTGGATGTACTGGTGGAAGACATAGATCCGTTTATATGGCTGAAAGGTTATATAGGGATTTTATGAATAGAAAAAATGTTTATTGCATTTTAAAACATCTTTCACTTGAAAAGGCAAATTTATGAAAGGATTTATACTTTCAGCAGGTTTAGGGGAAAGACTTAGACCAATTACAAATTATATTCCAAAACCTCTTGTAAGATTTGGGGATAGAACTGTTTTTGAGATTAGTGTTGAAAAATTTAAAAAACTAAATATAAATAAGATTGCGATAAATCTTTATCATCTTTCAGAGATTTTTGAAAGATTTTTAAGTGTTAAAAAATTTGAAGTAGATATAAAGGTATACAAAGAAAAAACTCTTCTTGGAACTGGTGGTGCTCTTAAAAATATTTCTGATTTCATTGATGATTTTATTTTGGTTCATAATGGTGATATAATTACAGATTTTGATTTGCTTGAGGCTTTTGAGTTTCATAAAAATTCCAAAAATACTGTTACACTTTGCATTATGAAAAGAGAATCATCAAGAGTTCTTGTATTTGATGATGATATGAAACTAACCGGTTGGATAAACCATGATAAAAATCTGTATAAGGGGAATATATTCGGCAACATTTATTCTTTTACAGGCATTTATTTTCTATCCCCTAATATTGTAGAATATTTTCCTAAAGATGATGTTTTTTCGCTTTTTGATTTTCTTATGAATACTAAAGAAATTATTGTTAGAGGTTTTATTGTAAATCCTAAATACTGGTTTGATATAGGAAATATAGAAAAACTTTTGAAAGCAAGAGAATTTTTTAAGGAGGTAATATGAATGACCTTGAGATTGCAAGAAGTATAAAGATGAAGCATATAAAGGAAATCTGTGAGTTTTTAAATATAAAGGATGATGATGTTATATATTTTGGAAAATATAAAGCAAAACTCCCCTTGAGTTTAATAAACAAAGAGAAAGTAGATAAAGCAAAACTTATACTTGTTTCTGCAATTACGCCAACGCCTGCAGGAGATAGGAAAACAACAGTTTAAATAGCTCTTTCAATAGCATTAAATAGAATTGGTAAAAAAAACAATAGTTGCATTAAGATAGCCATCACTTGCTCCTGAATACAAAATGTATGGATCTAACGTAGCTTCGGAACAAATTAATTTCCTTGTACCTCTTTTGCAAAAGGCGTAGAAATAAGATGGGGATTTGATAAGCAGGGATAAAAATCATTTCCCTACAATGATAAATGTATGG
>Ga0068705_10000267_pt1 | contig 26850 bp, 25 predicted proteins | sample YNPMSTMetaG_FD_65631 | JGI IMG/M metagenome (GOLD analysis project Ga0068705, IMG submission 65631) | Anoxygenic and chlorotrophic microbial mat microbial communities from Yellowstone National Park, USA - YNP MS-T MetaG | ecosystem: Environmental > Aquatic > Thermal springs > Hot (42-90C) >... | reverse complement strand
CCCTGATGTGAACTAATGCCTGAAATAAAGGCAAAAAATGAAAAATTTATGGCTTTTTATGACTAAAAAATGTACTTTTTTAACAAAAATATTATTTGTTTTGAATAATTATCTAAAATATTCAATTTTAACAATATTTTTTTTGAAATTCATATAAAAAAATATTTTTGCAAAGGTCTCAAATAGATTATTTTTGAATATAAAAAATCGAATTTTTTTCGTTCATTATTTATATTGTTTAATTTTTTATAAGTTTGCTTCAATAATTTGCTTGATGGAATTTTTTCTTTTAATAACAACCCTGTTTTATGTTTTAGTTTTTTTATATTTGTCTTATATGCTTTATTTGCCCGAAACAGCTCTTGATAATAAAAAGGAAATAAATCATAAATTAAAAGTTAGCATTATTATTCCCATAAGAAACGAAGAAAAAAATATTTTAAATCTTGTAAAAAATTTAAAGTCAATATCATATCCTTTTCTTGAAGTAATTATAGTTAATGATAATTCAGATGATAATAGTATTTCATTATTAGAAAAATACGTTAATGACAATTTTAGTATAATAGAATTACCAAATAACCTTTATGGCAAAAAGGCTGCTATTAAATACGGTTTACACAATTGCTCTGGCGATTGGATTGTATTGACTGATGCAGATACTAATTTCTCGGACAGCTGGTTTAACTGCATCATTAAGTATTTTGAAAAAAACGATATTATTTTAGCACCTGTTCTTATTGATGTAAATAAATTATCTATGCTAAACATTTTTGAGTATATTGAGATGCTTGCTATGCAAGGAGTTTCTTATGCTTCAACAAAAGCGGGATTTCCATTTATAGCAAGTGGCGCTAATATGGCAATAAAAAAAGATATAGCTATTGAATTGTACGAAAAAATTGATATGTCAATTATATCTGGTGATGATGTTTTTATTTTACACGAATATTTAAAAAGTGGGAAAAATAAAGTCGTATTCGTTTCCGATAAAGATGCAATAGTTTATACCAGACCAAATAATAATTTAAAAAGTTTTTTGAAACAAAGAATTAGATGGATTTCAAAAGTTAAGTATTATAAACAACCAACAGCATTGTTTTTTTCTTTTTTTATATACTTTGGACATTTTATTCCATTTATATTACTAATTTTAGCAATATGCTGTTTAGTTATTAGCAAAAAATTATTGCTGATAATTTTTTTGTTGAAATTTTTATTAGACTTTTTATTTATGGTATCATTGAAAAATAAATTGAACTTTCCTATAAAGTATATTTTTTATTTTCCTTTTGTTTGGATTATTTATTTTGTTTATATTAGCATATTGCCAATAATATCTATTTTTGTAAATGTTAATTGGAAAGACAGACGTTTTAGATAATTATGTCATCTAATAAAAAAAATAAAATAATAATAAAAAGAGATTTGCCCGAAGCAATGTTTATTGGAATTATTTCGCAAAAATTACCACACGAAATAATTAATGTATTGAAGAAAAAATTCAATATAGAATTTGTTAGAAAAAATATTTCAGATATTGAAGTTTTTGTTGCAAAAGACGAATCGGATAGATTAGTATTTACATCTAATAATAATTTACTAAAAGACTTTATTGTTGATTATATTTTAGTAATTATTAGCGAAAAGCTCATTCAAGTTGATAAATACATGTTGAACGAATTAAAAATCAACGATATTATTTTAGGAGCTTATGTTTTAAATGTTCCAAAAAAGAAAAGCGAACAAATAATAAGCATGTTATACAGTTTATTGTAATGCTATGTTTTTAAATGTTACTTTCAAGAAAAAGATGCCTAAACGTATGTAGAAAAATATAAAAATTTATTGTCTAATTTTTATTTAGCAGTAATAAATAGTTGCCGATATATTATTTTTGATGAATAAATAAATGCTATTTTTGCAACCAAATTAAATAATAAAAATTATGAGTTATTTATTTACATCAGAATCAGTATCGGAAGGACATCCTGATAAGATAGCAGATCAAATATCGGATGCTTTATTGGATGCTTTTTTAACTGTTGATAGCGAGTCGAAAGTTGCATGCGAAACCTTAGTAACAACGGGTTTAGTAGTTTTGGCAGGTGAAGTTAGAACAGAAGGTTATGTTGATGTTCAGGAAGTAGCACGAAGAGTTATTAACCGAATTGGGTATAATAAAGCCGAATATATGTTTGACGGTAATAGTTGTGGTGTTATTAGTTCAATTCACGAGCAATCGCCAGATATACGTCAGGGTGTTGTGCGCGAAAATCCTGAGAATCAGGGGGCAGGCGATCAGGGAATGATGTTTGGTTATGCCTGTCGCGAAATGGATAATTATATGCCGATGCCAATAGAAATAGCTCATATTTTAGTTCAGGAATTAGCTGCAATACGTCGCGAAGGCAAGCAAATGACTTATTTAAGACCTGATTCGAAATCGCAAGTAACTGTCGAATACGAAGACGATGGTACGCCTAAAAGAATTGATACAATTGTAGTATCTACACAACACGATGATTTTATTAAGCCTATAAATCAATCGTCAGAAGCTATTAGCGAAGCTCGTAAGAAGATGCACGAAATAATATATAACGATATAAAAAATATATTAATACCACGAGTAATAAATACTTTACCAGAGCGAGTTCAAAAATTATTTAAAGACGATTATAAATTGTTTGTAAATCCAACAGGTGTTTTTATAATAGGAGGACCGCATGGCGATACCGGGTTGACTGGTAGAAAGATTATTGTTGATACTTACGGGGGTAAAGGGGCACACGGTGGAGGTGCATTTTCTGGTAAAGATCCTTCAAAGGTAGATCGTTCTGCTGCTTATGCAATGAGGCATATTGCTAAAAATATGGTAGCTGCAGGAATATGCGATGAAGTTCTTGTACAGGTGGCATACGCAATTGGAGTAGCAGAACCAGTAGGATTTTATGTAAATACTTATGGTACTGCTAAAGTAAAAGATTGTCAAGGTAAAATAATGAGCGATGGAGAAATTGCCAAAATAATTCAATCTGTTTATGATATGCGTCCGTATTATATAATTAAAAATTTAGGTTTAAAAAATCCAATATATGAACCAACAGCTGCTTATGGTCATTTTGGACGCGATTCATATAAAAAATTAGTTGAAATTACTATTCCAAATGGTAATGGAATAGAAAAAAACAATGGTCAAAAAAAGATATTGAAAGAAATAGAGTTTTTTACTTGGGAAAAGTTAGATTACGTCGAAACATTTAAAAAAGCTTTTAAATTAGCTTAATTTTATTGATAAATTTTTTCTTTTCGGGAAACTTTTGTATATTTGTTAATTCACTAATTTATTTATGCTTGAAGAATTTTTTGATGATATAGAGGAAATTAAAAAAAAGTTTATTGATTACTTAAAAACAGGAAAATCTTTTTATGCCTCTGAAGATGATTTAGAAAACCTTATAAAATACTTTTTTTGGAATAATAAAAGATCTTTAGAGAACAAGGCAATTAATTTTGCTTTAAAACTGTATCCCAATTCAGCTATCTTTTATGTAAAAAAAGGAGTACAGTTATTTTTGTCTAGAAAATATGAAGATGCAATAAAATATTTGAAAAAAGCGTATTTATACGATCTTGATAATATAGAAGCAATTACTTATTTATTTTTATCTTATGCTCGCCTAAAAGATTTTAAAACGGCTAAAACTTTTTTAAAAAAATTTGAAAGCTTAATTAAAGAAGAATCAGAAATAATATTATTCTATGCAGATGATATATTTTATACTGTCTTTAATGATAGAACAGAGTTTAATAGTTTATTTTTAAATAAAAGACTTTCAAAAGTTAAAAAATTTATTATAGAAGAACTTTACAAGTTATATAATTTAATTGATAAAATTGTTTATAAAGGAACTTATGAGCTTTGTTACGAAAGAATGGCATTTTGCTTATTAGCTACAAGAAATTATGATAAAGCTGATAAATTATTAAAAAAGGCTATAGAAATAAATCCATATTCTATCGATTCATGGATGTATTTGTCTATTATTGAATTAACTAAAGAAAATTATCAAGATGCATTAAAATATATAGAATATGCTGTTGCAATAGACCCCGATTCGCAAGAACCGAATTTAATACTAGCAAGTTTATTATTAGAACTTAAACGCTATAAAGAAGCTATTCATTTATTAGAACCATTAAGTCAAAAAGAATATGAAAATGAATCAGAAATATTAAACCTATTAGCTGAATGTTATGAAGCAATAGGCGACAAAAATGTAGCTATATATTACTTAGAAAAAAGTTTAGAAGCAGACAATGAAAATGTTGATTCGTTAATTGATATTATTTCAATATATCTAGATAGGAATGATCTCATAAAAGCATATAAATATATTATTAAGCTAAGAAAAATAGATAAAAAGAACCCGGAACTAATGTATCTTAATGCAAAATATTTACTAAAAAAAGGTGATTACGATTTAGGATTAAAATACATAAATAGAGCAATATCATTAGAACCTTATGAATTTGATTATATTCTTTTAAAATCAGAATTACTTGAAGCAAAAGGTGAAATAGCCCAAAGTATATTATTTTTAAAATCTTATATTGATGATTTTGAAGAAAATTCACTTTTTTTGTATAAAATTGCAGGCATGTATGTTTCTAACAAAGAAATATCAAAAGCAAAAAAATATCTAAAAATAGCAGTAGAAAAGGACTCTTTATATATTACAGATTTTTTGGAGCATTATCCTGAAGCGAAACATTATAACGAATTAAAACCATTATTAAATTTGACTTAAAAAAAAATCATGAATTTTAAAATACCATTTATACCAGAAAGAACGAAAAAGCCTAGAAATACTGGCATTGCGATGATAATGGATAAAGGTTTAAGCATAAAAGAGGCAGAGAGTTTATGTGAATCGGCAAGCGATTATGTTGATTTTGTTAAATTTGGATTTGGTACTTCATTGGTATCGAAAAATGTAAAAGAAAAAATAAATTTGTATCGCTCGTACGGAATTAGACCTTATTTTGGAGGAACTTTATTTGAAATATTTATTATACGCAACATGTTCGATGAATATCGTCGTTATATTGATGAATTTAATTTAGATGTAGTTGAAGTATCAGATGGCTCAATGTTAATGGATCATGAAAAGAAATGTGAATTTATAAGACAATTATCTCAATATTATACTGTTTTGTCGGAAGTTGGTTCGAAAGAAGATAGCATAATAATATCTCCATCGCGATGGATAAAAATGATGAAAAAAGAAATAGAAGCAGGCGCTTTTAAAGTAATAGCTGAAGCAAGAGAAAGCGGAAATGTTGGTATTTATCGTTCAAACGGAAGTGCTCATGTTGTTTTAATTAACAAAATTTTAAGTTCTGTTAATAGCGAAAACATAATTTGGGAAGCACCTAATAAGTCGCAACAAGTATGGTTTGTAAAGTTACTCGGTTGTAATGTTAATTTAGGTAATATTCCACCACAGGAAGTTATTTCGCTCGAAACAATTAGGCTTGGGTTAAGAGGCGATACATTTTATCAGTATTTACCAGAAGAACTTCAACCAGAAGATTATTAATTTTTTTATGAAACTACTTAAATATTTAGTTATTGTCTGCATTTTTACAGGTTGTAAAAATGTAAATACACTAGAAAGATATGATCTTTATAATGAAGACATTGGTTCAATTATAAATTATGTCTCATACAATTATGATACAATATTAAAAAAATGGGTTTCGTTGCCCGATAGTAGTGCTTCAATTGAATGCGAAGTTGTTTATCCTAAAATAAATGATAACTATTTTATTAAATCGTTTTTGGATTCTATTTTGCGTATAACGTTACGTGCTTGGTTGGTTGACACAATTATGCCCGAATGGTCAATTTCAGATATTTTAAATCAAACTATAAATTCTTTTAAAGAACTCATAAAAAGCGAGGAAACCAATTATTTAACAATTAAAGATTTTACTTATTCAACAAGTTTTAATGTTATACATCCGTTTGATAAGATATGGATACTTAAGAAAAATCATTATAGTTATACTGGCGGAGCTCACGGATATTATTACGAAGAATATTATTCATTTATCGAAAATAATTTAATAAAAGATATAAGGGAACTAATAAAAGATACTATTAAATTTAAAGAGTTACAAATAGAATATTTGAAAAAACAGTGTAAAATACCCACAAATGTTGATCTTTCAGAAGCTGGTTTTTTTGTTTCGGATGAAAGTTTTTTTCTTACAAACAATTTCTTTTTTACCCCCGATACATTTTACACGTGTTATAATCCATACGATATAGCCTGTTTTGCCGATGGAATTCAACGCATAGCTGTTCCTATGAGCAATGTACTGCCGTTATTAAAAGATGAAAAAAAACAATACTTTAAAAAATAGCTTTTTGTTTTTAGAATTGAAAATATATAAACGGTTGAATTTCTGATGTTTTTGCTTGATACAAAATAAAAATCACAATAACTACTATTATCAGTTTAACAAATAATGGGGTTTTTATAAAAATGCCTCTATACCATTCTTTAATTGAAAATGGTAACCAGTGAATAAAATAAGCAGAAATCATAAGGAAAACTAGTATAGGATATGAGATAATAAATTGCTGCAAAACATTTAAGTTAAAATCGTTAAAAATTGAAAATAACATAATGTTTACCGACTGCATATCTGGTGCTCTAAAAAATAACCAAGCGAAACAAACCAGATGAAAAGTTATGAAAATGCTTATAAATCGCCCAAATCTTGTAGAAGGTATAGAAAAGTTAAAACTTTTAATAATTTTATGTATCATAAGAGCTATACCATGAATTCCGCCCCAGATTATAAACTTAAAATTAGCCCCATGCCATAAGCCACCTAAAAGCATAGTTATAAGCAGGTTTAAATATTGACGAATCTTACCTTTTCTGTTACCACCAAGCGAAATGTATAAATAATCTTTTAACCACGAACTTAAAGAAATATGCCATTTACGCCAGAAATCGGTTATGTTAGTTGCTTTATATGGAGAATTAAAGTTTATAGGCAATCGGAACCCGAAAAGCAAAGAAACTCCAATAGCTATATCGGTATAACCACTAAAATCGCAGTATATTTGTATTGCATAACCATAAACCGAAAGTAAATTTTCTATGCCAGAATATAAAGAAGGATTTTCAAATACTCTGTCAACGAAATTTATTGATAAATAATCGCTAATAAGCATTTTCTTTATTAAGCCGTTGATAATTAAAAACAAAGCATGCGAAAATTCTTCTTTTGTAAGTTTATATTTAATAAATAATTGTGGAATAAATTCCGAAGCTCTTACAATTGGTCCTGCTACTAATTGTGGAAAATAACTTACATAAAAAGCAAAATCTATTATATTATTTACTGGCTTAATTTTGTTTCGATAAACGTCTATAGTGTAGCTCATTGTTTGAAAAGTAAAAAACGAGATACCCACTGGTAAAATAATATTATAGATATCGAAATTTGTTCCAAACCAATAATTAGTAGTATTTGCTAATATATTTACTACCTCGTAATTAGTATTAAAAAGTTGGTTAATTATATCTACAATGAAATAAGTATATTTAAAATACCCTAAAACAGTTAAGTTTACAACAATACTAATGATTAACCATAATTTTTTTTTGAATAATTTTTTTGAATTATAAATAAGCTGTCCAGCAGTATAATCTACAATGGTTGAGAAAATTAGTAAAGAGAAAAAATATCCCCCCGATTTGTAATAAAAAAACAACGAAATGATAAATAAATATGTATTTCGTAAGATATTTTTTTTATAAATAAAACTGTAAAATAAAAATGTAAAGCATAGAAAAATCCAAAAATAAACTTGTGTAAATAGCAATGGTTCGTTTTCTTTGTAAGATAATATGTCAATAATCCATTCTTTCACTTTTCCAAAAAGCCATTTAAATAAGTGTTCATAAATGCTTCGAAAAATAAATTGCCCAATAAATTATATCCTTGAGTATTAAGATGCAATTTATCGGCTTTGGTTAAATTATTTATATTCCATTGATTGATACTGCCTTCGCCCCCAGCAATTGTATATAAATCCCAAACGGCACAGTTTTCTAATTTTGCAATCTCAAAAATAATTTTACGTATATATAAAACATTAGTATTTAAGTATTTTCTTTTGTAAAAGTGTTCCATAGGTGTTGTTAATAATATTGCTATTTGGGGATTTTTTTGTTTAATTTGATTTATAAGTTTTTTAAAACTTTCTTTTACTTCAATACTATCGAGCTTAGTAACGTATGCATCGTTTGTTCCTAACGAAATTATAAGCCAATTGTATTTTTCAAAATTTATAAAATCTGCTAAATAGCTATTGATAAAAGTTGTAGCTTTAGCACCATTAATGCCTATTGTATGATAAACGATACCAGGATCTTCGTTTTCTAAGATTATTCCATATAAATGAAACTTATTAGAATTGCTATCTAATTTTAAATTAAGTATTATAGAATCAACATATTGTTTTAACAAAAGTTTTTGAACAATAACCGTATCATTAAAATTATAATATATTTTTTGCTCTATTAGTGGATTATTTAGTTTTCTAATTGTATCGTTGTTTGTAATTATTTTTACTCTATTAAAAGTTGTATTTGGCAAAACTTTTTTATTGATACTAATAAAAATTTTATGTGCACAACTATCTGTTGTAAAGGCACTCAATCCCGTAACGGATTTGTTGTTTTTTCGATTTGAAGTAAAGGCTATCCATTGTCCAGTGCATTCAACTTTAACAGTAATAGGCTGATTACTTTTAAGCAGTCCATAAGGGAATCCTATTGAGGGAGGACCTATAAGATGAAAAAAGTTTTCAGCAAATAGTTTTCTTATTTGATTGGTAAAAATTTCGGCTTGTATGTGTGAATCGCCAATGTGTAAAATTTTAATTTGTTCTTTGCCTGATACTTGTAAGCGATTAAATTTTTCAAAAAGCGAATCGTAATTAGATGAACTGTTCCACAATAAAAAAATATTAGAATCTCTTTTAAGAAAAGTATATTCTGAAAATTGAGCGTAAACAATTCCATTATTAAGCAATAATATAATAAATACAGGAATTTTCATTTCTTTAATGCAGTTGAATTTTTATTTGCGTTTCTGTAATTTATGTATTCGTTATATATTGCTTGATAAAGAAGTTGTGAAATTTTTTGTGCACCGGAATAATTGAAATGTGTAAAGTCTTTGCTAGCTAATCCTTTTTTTACCCAAATTTGCATAGAATTTGCTCCCCCCATAGCTTCGTATGTGTCCCAGAAAGCACAACCAGCTCTCTCGGCTGCACGTTTTTGAGCATTTCTTACTTTTACTACACTCGGATAAGAATATATACCGCTATCGGTTCTAAAGCTTATATCAGACGTTCCTACTACCAAAATGCTTGCATCGTTGCTGCATTGTTTTAAATATTTTAGTTGATGATATACCCATTGTTCGTAAAAATTATAACTTTCTAAATTTGAAGGCACAACGTTAATTCCAAATTGATAAATAATTAGTTTAGTGTTAAGTTGCTTAAAAATAGAGCTTAATTGTGAACACAATATTTTTGAAAAATCTGTACCTGAGCTTCCTCTCATAGGAATATTATCAAAATATATACCTTGATTAGAATCAAAATTTATTGCGTATAAGTCGGGACTGTCTTTTCCGGTAAATTCAATAATAATTTCATTTACAGTTTTATTTATTTCAAAAGTTATTGTTTGAGTTGTAAGAGTTGGTATTAAGCTCTTCATTTCGATAAATTCTTTATTGACGTATAGTTGTACTAAAACAGGTTTTTTCAGATTTCCGTATATTAATTGGAGTTTGTTAATATTAAATAAGGATGAATTATTATTTAAAATAATATTACCATCATAAATAATACTGTCGTTTGGAATAGAATCGTTATATTCAGGAGCAAATCTAATAAACTGAAGTAATGGACCGTACTGGTTATGTTTTGCTTTATTTGCTTTTCCAAAAATTGCAAATCTTTTCCAATTACCTTTTAATTCTACATTTATAGCTTGTTTTATGTTGTTTACTTTGTATGGTATTATTAATCCAGGACAATTTCCGCCTTTTATTGATTGAAATTTATGTCTTAAATAGCTTGTTATTCTGTCGCCTTCAATTTGGCTGTCGCCATAATGCAGTACGTGTATGTAATTTTCATTTTCCAGTGCATAAAAAAATGAATGTAGAGCAGAACTAAAATTTATTGGTACATTTATGGGATATAAACTGTCTGTTATATTTGTATTGTTGCTTTTATTATTAGTGGCAACACTATCTTCTGATTTATCTATTTTCTTTAGTATTTCTTCTACTTTAGTATTAGTTTTGTTGTGATTATTGATAGTAATTTTTGGAATTTTAATGCTATATTTTGAGTTTATTTTTATTACATTTGGTAATGGCAATATGCTAATTGCTATAAAAACTAACAAGATTATTGTAAAGAATAATAATGTTTGTTGAGGTTTAAACATATTTACTTTGTAGGCAGGTAGAGTTTTTGTCCGACTTTGATATGAGAAGAATTAGTGATGTTGTTTATTTCTTTTATTTCTTCGATGCTTGTGTTGTATAATTTTGATATAGAATATAATGTATCGCCTTGTCTAACTATGTGATATTTTGGTGTTGAATTAGGTTCTGTATTTTGAGTTTTATCATTGGTTTTAACAATAGTGCTATCTTTTGGCTCTTCTTTTTTTCTAATTACGTATATAACAATATTATTTCCTGCTTTTAATGGTCTTTTTTTGCTTATATTATTCCACGATGCTATATCTGATGATGAAACATTATATTTTTTTGCAATACTTTGTAATGTTTCGCCACTTTTTACTTTATGTGTAATAGCAATTTCTTCGATATTACCTTTAGAGCCATAAGCGTATAAATTTGGACGTACTGATTTAAAAAAAATACTATCTTTATAATGGTAAATAGTGTCGCCTAATGAAATAAATTTAGAGATGTATTCTACGGGCAAATATAAAGGTAAAGGTTGTTCAGGTAGTGCAGGAATTATATCTTTTTTATATGCACTATTGAGTAATTGTAATAGTTCAAATGGTATTTCTAAAATTTCAGAAACTTGTTTTAGATGTAGCATTTTACTTACATAAATAGTATCAACATTTTTAGGTAAAAAAGTTTTTCTGGGGACTATGTTTAAATCTTTGTGATAGTGGAAAGTATATGCAGCCCCAATAAATGCAGGAACGTAGCCGCGAGTTTCTATGGGCAAAAAATTGTATATGCCCCAGTATGTGTTTTTTCCTGAACGTTTAATAGCTTTATTTACATTGCCAGGGCCACAATTATAGGCAGCTAAAGCAAGATGCCAGTCTTGAAAAACGTTATACAAATCTCTTAAATAGCGCGCGGCAGCATCAGAAGATTTTATAACATCCATTCTTTCGTCAATAAATGAAGTAACTTTTAATCCGTAAAGTTTTCCCGTTGGTAAAATAAATTGCCATATACCAACAGCCTTAGCTCTGCTTATTGCTTTAGGATTAAGTGCCGATTCTATAACTGGTAAATATTTTAATTCTAAAGGTAATCCATAACGGTCAAGAGCTTCTTCGAATATAGGGAAGTAATATTCGCTATTGCCAAGCATGTAGGATACTAATTTTCTTCGTTTTTTCGAATAAAATTCAATATATTGTTTTGTAATAGGATTAAAAGTCATTTCTATGTATGAATTCATACGGTTTAATTGTGTTAATATAATTTCGTCTGAAAAGTATGGAGATGCAGTTGTATCGTTAGAAAAAAAATCAATTTCCAAACAATTATTAAAACTTACATTTTGCTTATACCATAAAAGTAACATACTATCGGTATGTGCTTTAAATTCAGCAAAATCTGTTTCAAATTTGTTTTCTATTGTATCGGTTTGGCTAAAGCATAAATATGAGATAAATAATAAAAAAGTAACTATTTTATTTTTTTTCTGCATGGTTAATTTAGTATAATTTGCAAGTATAGTTATTTTTTAAAGTTTAAGCAAATTTTTATGCCTGTATTAACAGAATTTGAGCAAGGGATGACATAATAATCGGGTTTTATGCTAATAGCTAAGTTGTCGCTAACATCGAAATCGAAAAAATAAGCATCAACCGTAGCATCAATAATATTTAATACATAAATACCTATGGTAAGAATAGTATAAAAATCTCTGTTTCGTCGATAATAATTTTTTCCAGCATCTAAGCCCGACAGAGTAAATGTAGTGTTGTATAAATAATAATATCCATTAGGATTTGTTGTAGAAAGTTCTTTGTATGCTTTTCTAAAATTTTGGTAATATGTATTGTTTCTATAACTTAAATATCCTAATGTTCCAATGCCAGCATAAATTACAGGAATTTTCCAGTATTTTTTATTGTAAGCTTGACCAAGACCTGGCAGTATAGCAGAAAATGTTGCAGCTAATTGTGCAGAGTGTTTTTTTTTAATAGTATCTTGTTTCTGTGCATAATTTACCCCCAGTGTAAAATAAAAAAAGGCATAAGTAATGACAAAAGCTCGCATTATTTTTTTGTAAGATTATGAATAATGTTTTCAAACTCTATCTCGTTTTCAAAGTGAAGAATAATTTTACCTGTACCTAAATTTGTTTTTTTTATATCTACTTTACAATTTAGTTTTTTTGTTAAGTCTTCTTTTAGTTGCTTTAGTTCTTTTGTTTTTTTGTAATGTCTTATTGATGCAAGAGTTTTTTTATCTTCAGAATTTAATTGCCTAACAATATCTTCAACTTTTCTAACAGAGAAGTCGTATCTTAAAATTTGTTGATAAATCATTCGTTGTGTTTCAGGGTCTTCTATGTTAATTAAAGCTCTTGCATGTCCTACGGTAATTTTATTTTGACGGAGGCCCAATTGAATTTCTTCAGGAAGTTTAAGCAAACGTAAAAAATTTGCTATTGTAGAACGATTTTTACCAAGTCTTTCGCTTAATTGTTCTTGAGTTAATTGGCATTCATCAATAAGACGATTATAGCTTATGGCTATCTCAATAGGATCTAAGTCTTTACGATGAATATTTTCTATTAGTGCCATTTCAAGCATTTCTATGTCGTTTGCTTGCCTAACGTAAGCAGGTATTGTTTCTAAATTAAGTATTTTTGATGCACGGAGACGACGTTCGCCTGATATAAGTTGATAAAGATTTTCGTCTATTTTTCTTACAGTAATTGGTTGTATTATGCCATATTGTTTAATAGAATCGCTTAATTCTTTTAATGCTTCTTCGTCAAATTCAGTTCGGGGTTGATAAGGATTTACTACGATTTGGTTTATAGGTATTTCATTTACCAGTGCAGATTTAATTGTTTCGGCATCAGAAATAAGAGCCCCGAGCCCTTTACCTAAAGCATTCTTTTTTGCATTCATAATGTATCTATGATTTTATTTTCGGTTGCTATTTTTGTCAAATTGTTTTTTTGCAAAACTTCGCGTGCTAAGTTCAAATAACTTATAGCTCCGCTACTATTTGCATCGTATAAAATTACAGGTTTTCCGTAGCTTGGAGCTTCACCTAATTTAACATTTCGAGGAATAATAGTTGTAAATACCATGTTCTGAAAATGTTTTTTTACTTCTTGAACAACCTGATTCGATAAGTTTAATCTTGAATCGTACATTGTAAGTAAAAATCCTTCTATTTGAAGTGTAGGGTTTAAACGGTTTTGTATTATTTTTATTGTGTTAAGTAGTTTTCCTAATCCTTCTAAAGCAAAATATTCGCACTGAACAGGTATGATAACAGAATTAGAGGCTGTAAGGGCGTTAACAGTAATTAATCCTAAAGAAGGGCTGCAATCTATTAAAACAAAATCGTAATCATTTTTTACTTTTTCTGTTACAGCTTTCATCATTTTTTCTCTCTGTGGGTGGTTGAGTATTTCAATTTCGGCACCAACAAGGTCTATGTGTGAAGGTATAAGATGAAGACCGTTTATTTCAGTTTCAAGAATTATATTTTTAGGTTCTACTTCTTCTATAATACACTCGTATATACTAGTTTTAATATTTTTTAAATCAAAACCAAGACCAGATGTTGCATTGGCTTGTGGATCGGCATCTATAACCAGAACTTTATAATCTAAAACTGCTAAACTTGCTGCCAAATTTATTGCTGTTGTTGTTTTTCCAACGCCTCCCTTTTGGTTTGCTAAAGCTATAACTTTCGACATGATAATGTTTTTTTACATTTAACTTGCAAAGTTAATAGTAAAATAGGTTTTTAGAGCTTATTATGTTAACGCTTTATTAACAATTTTTATTTGATTGTTAATAAAGCAATGCAAAAAATATAATAAACAAAAAGTTTAACGAAATAAGTGTTACTGTTGTTTATTATTGTTGTAGTGAAAAATAGTGGTAAAACTTTACAATACTTTTTATACCGTTATAAAAATTATCGAGTGGAAAATTTTCGTTTGGGCTATGTATAGCATCGCTTTCTAGGCCAAAGCCCATTAGGACAGATTTTAAGCCTAAAATGTCTTCGAATGTTGCAATAATTGGTATGCTTCCACCACTCATTGTTGGTAATGGTTCTTTGCCAAATACATCTTTCAAAGCAAGGCGTGCTGCATTTAATGCTGGTAAGTCTAAGGGAGTTACATACGGTTGTCCTCCGTGAAGTATATCTACTTTTACAGTAACGTATGGTGGTGCAATTTTTTCTATATGTTCTTTTATAATTTTACCAATTTTCTCGTGATTTTGATACGGAACGATTCGTGATGATAATTTTGCATAAGCTTTTGAAGGTAAAACTGTTTTAGAACCTTCTCCTGTGTAGCCTCCCCAAATTCCACATAAATCCATTGTTGGTCTAATACCTGTTCTTTCAATAGTTGTGTATCCTTTTTCGCCAAATAATTCTTTTACATTTAGTGCTTGTTTATATTCATCTTCATTAAATGGGATTTGATTTATAAGTTTTCTTTGTTCTTCTGTATATTCTAATACGTCTGTATAAAAGTTTGGAATAGTAATTTTGCCATTTTCGTCAGTGAGTGAGGCTATTATTTTGCAAAGTACATTAAGTGGGTTGGCAACGGCACCGCCAAATAAACCACTGTGTAGGTCGCGATTTGGTCCTGTAATTTCAATTTGTAAATAAGTTAAACCTCTTAATCCGGTTGTAATTGATGGAATATCTGCAGCAATCATTCCAGTATCGGATACTAAAATTACGTCAGCTTTGAGAAGCTCTTTGTTATCTTTTATCCATTGTATCATTGATGGTGAGCCAATTTCTTCCTCGCCTTCAATCATGAATTTTACGTTGCATTTAAGTTGATTAGTTTTAACAAGGTATTCAAATGCTACAGCATGCATAAATCCTTGACCTTTATCATCGTCTGCGCCACGTGCATATATTTTGCCGTCTGTAATTGTTGGTTCGAAAGGTGGTGTTTTCCATAAATCAAAAGGTTCTGCTGGCATAACATCGTAATGTGCATAAACTAAAACAGTTGGTAATGAATTGTTAATAATTTTTTCGCCGTAAACTATTGGATTTCCCGATGTTGGATACACTTCTGCTTTATCTGCACCTGCATTAAGTAATATTTCTTTCCAATACTCGGCTGCTTTTAGCATATCGGATTTGTGTTCGGGTTTAGCGCTAACAGATGGAATTCTAAGCAAATTGAACAAATCATTTAATATTTTCGATTCGTTTTCTTTTAAATAATTTTCTATACTCATCATAATCGTAAGTTTTTAAGTTTGTTATTAATAAAATTTATTGCATCGTAACAATTATTGGTTATATAAAACAAATTTAAATCTTTTTCTGGTATAAATTTATTGTTTACAGCTGTTTGTATAAATTTAATTAAATCATCATAGTAATTATTAATGTTGATAAGAACCAATGGTTTGTTTATGTACTGTAATTGAATTAGTGTAATTGTTTCAAAAAATTCTTCCATTGTTCCAAATCCACCGGGTAAAACTATGAAAGCAGAACTTCGTTTTCGTATTTCGTTTTTTCTGTCGGTCATGTCTTTTGTAATAATAATTTCGTCATCAATTTCAGAAACAATTCCTTTTATATTAAGGCTTTCGGGTAATATGCCGATAACTTTTCCACCATTAAGTTGAACTGCTTTGGCTAAAATGCCCATCAGACCTATTTTACCTCCACCGTGGACTAAATCGTATGAATTTTTTGCTATAAGTTCGCCAAGAATATAGGCACTTTCTTTATATATAGGTTCTAAAAATTCAGATGATGAACAAAAAACTCCGATTGATAGCTTTTGGCTTCCGTATATTTTATTTAAGTCAAAGTCAAATTTTTTCATTATTTTTGTTTACGTTTGTTTTTAAAAAATTCTTTTATTATTGTTGAACATTCGTTTTCAAGGATGCCATGTGTTATTTTTGTTTTCGGATGAAAAAGCGAATATCCTTTAGAAATAGCTCCCATTTTAGGATCTTTAGCTCCATAAACAACTTTATCAATTTGAGCCCAATATAGTGCAGATGCACACATTGGGCATGGTTCAAGAGTAACGAATAATGTACATTGTTTTAAATATTTTCCTCCTAATGCGTGAGCTGCTGATGTAATGGCTTGCATTTCGGCATGAGCAGTAACATCGTTTAAAGTTTCTGTTAAGTTGTGAGAGCGAGCAATTATTTTTTCATTAAAAATTATAATAGCACCAATTGGCACTTCTCCTTTTGTGTATGCTTTTTTTGCTTCCTTTAAAGCTTCATTCATAAAGAAATCGTCGTTCAATATCATACGCAAAGATAACGTAAAAAAAGTTTATTAAATGTTAGTAAGTATGGAAATGATATTAATTAAAAACAGGAAAATTATAAATAGTTTAGAGTATAAAGGTTTATTAAAAGAAATAACAATAATAGATGTTATTAAGCTCATAAAAATAATTATAGTTATGAAAATAATTTGATTAAAACTAATAAAAAAAACTATCCATAAATAAAGTGTTGAAAAAAACATCCAGTAAAAATATTTTTTATGTTTAATTTTTTTTAAAGTGTTTGTCGCATACATTATTTTGTAAAATGAGAAAATTAGAAGTAACATTAAAATAAAAATTGAAAAATAAGGCCTGAATGATTTGTCGTATGTTAAAAAAAATTGATTAGCGTTGAAGATTGTATAATTTTCGTTATTAGTAATAATAAAATACATTGCATCTACTATAAAATATGGTACAACAAAGCTAACAACAGGTAATAAGTATTCTTTTATATTGAATTGCCTGAAATGTATAAGCCATAAATATAATATTGGCATAAGAAGCAAAAAAAAGAAATTTATTATTGATAAAAAACCAAGTATGAAACCAAAGTTAAAAAGAAATTTGTAAATAAATTTTTCTTCGTAAATTTTAAAAAAGGTATTTAACAAAAAAATTATAAAAGAAACAAACAACAAAAATATTGTATTTAATTGAGTAATTGGAATAGTTGTTAAAAAAATAATAAATATTAGTGATGGTAAAGTAATGCTAATAAGTTCTTGGTATGTTTTACTTATGTGAATTATTAAAAATGATGATAATAAAATAATAAGAATTTTGATGATAAGATTTATGTTAGGTAAAATGTTGAGTTTGTATATTAAACCGTTAAATAGTTTAATAATTATTGTTCCATCATTGTTGTTATGAAAAAAAAATATAAAATTACTAATAAATATGAGGATTGCTAATAACCAATAATTTGTAGGGTGGTGTTTGTAAATAAGTTTGTTTATCATATTAAAATTCGAAACCTATGTCGTTTCTGTAATAAATATTATCGAAATGAATTTTTTTCAATGAATCATATACTTTTTGCTTTGCAGTTTTTAAGTCGGAAGCTTTATCGTTTACAACTAATACTCTGCCTCCATTAGTAATAATTTGATTATTTTGATGTATAGTTCCGGCGTGAAAAACAGTTGATTTTACATCCGATAATCCGCTTATTACTTTATTTTTTTCATATTCAAGGGGGTATCCTTTTGATGCAGCTACTACGCAAACAGAATAATCGGGTTCAATTTCCAAATGATAGTTGTTAAGGGAATTATTAAATAATGATTCGAATAATTCTAAAATATCCGATTTTATTCTTGGTAATATTACTTCGGTTTCGGGGTCACCTAAACGTACATTGTATTCAATAACGTACGGTTCATTATTACTTATTAGTAGTCCGATGAATATAAAACCTTTATAGTTAATTTTTTCGTGAATTAAGCCATAAACAGTTCTATGAACAATAAGTTCGTTAATTTTTTTTCTTAATTCTTCATTTATAAATGGCACTGGCGAGACAGCGCCCATTCCACCTGTATTAAGCCCGGTGTCACCTTCGCCTATTCTTTTGTAATCTTTTGCTTCTGGCAAAATAATATAGTTATTGCTGTCGGTAAGTATAAAATACGAACATTCAACGCCTTTTAAAAATTGCTCTATAACAACGGTTTCGCTCGATTTTCCAAATTTCCCATTTAGCATTTCTTCTAATTCTTTGCAGGCTTCGTTATATTCGCATAAAATCATAACTCCTTTTCCTGCTGCTAAACCGTCGGCTTTTAGTACGTATGGTGGATTAAATGTTTTTAAAAATTCTTTGCCTTCTTCAATAGTTTGTTTTGTTACTATATGATATTTTGCAGTAGGAATATTATATTTTAGCATAAATTGCTTAGCCCACGATTTACTACCTTCTAATTTTGCTCCTTCTGAAAGCGGTGCAATAATATTACAATTTTGAGTTTCGGGTTGTGAAATTAAATAATCGGTTATTCCTTTTACAATTGGTTCTTCGGGACCTACAATTATCATTTTTATATTGTTTTCAACAATTGCATTTTTAACACTTACAAAATCTAATGGATTTATTGGAATATTTGTTGCTATTTGCATGGTTCCTGCATTACCAGGTGCAACAAATAATTTATCTAATTTCGAGCTTTGTTTAATTTTCCACGCAAGAGCATGTTCACGAGCACCAGAACCAAGTATTAGAACATTATATTTAGCATTAGCTATTGACATAAATTATGTTTAATTATTTTGATTTACAAAGTAAATAATAATTCCAAATATAATCAAAAATACTATAATAGTCAATGTTATTTTTACCCAACTCCATGGTCTTTCGCCTTGTACTTCACCTGTTTGACCATTAACCATAAAACGATATACTTTATTTTTATATCTATAAGCACTAATCCAAATAGGTAATAAAATGTGTTTAAAAGTTGTATCGGAATGTTGAACATTCATAGTTAAAATTTGTTGATGATCGCCACCAATATCTTGCCTAATTGCTTCGCGTATAAAGTTGTTCATCTTTTCTTTACCAATTTCAAACCCTTCTTTAACGTCAATTTGATATGTTTCAGTTCTAAAACCGCTCAAAAATTTTTCGTCGAAAGGTAATAAATCTGATAAGTTCCATGGCTCTAATTTATCGGTATATTTTTGTGGAAGCGATTTACTTGCCAGTACTAATATATCGTCAAAATTAATATAAACAGTACCGCTAACTGGTGTCCAACGTGTTCGAACAACGGTTCGAGTTCGTGTAACAGGTTTTCCATTTACGGTTGTTGTATAAGTTTCGGTTGTTGTGTAATTGTCGCCACGCATGCCGGTATATTTTGTTGTTGTTTTACTATCAAAGGTCCAGTAAGGAATATATAATCCTTTGAGCTTTTCTTGTTGTGTAGCGTATTTTTTTAAATCGTTAGGTGCAAACCATAGTTTTCGTAACCATGTTTGAAATTGATTAAACGCTTTTTTAGCATCAATTTTAAATGGTAAGACTGACCAGGGTTTAATTACATTTTGAATTTCAGTACTCTTTACTATTAGTATACTACCACAAAAAGGGCAACTTTCAGAAACAACGTTTTTCTCTAAAGTTGTTTGTGCGCCGCATGTATTACATCGAATAGTAGAAATTTGATGTTTTGGCAAAGTATTGTTGTGTTCAGATATGAATTTTTCGAAATCCATTTCTTCAATAACAGTTGGTTCAACCTGAATTTCGTTTTCTGTACCGCAGTATTCACATTTTAGATTATATGTACCAGCAGCAAATACAAGTTTAGCACCACATTGCTTACATATTATTTCTTCTTCATTAGTTTTAAGTAGTTTTTCTTGTTCCATTTTTTTTATTTTTTGTAGTGAAAAAATAAAAATATTATACCTAAAATAATAATTATCAAAAAACTATAATTCTCATTAAAGACTAAAAAAGTAATAGTTAAAAATGATATTGTAGATAACGTCCAGGCAATAGCTAGTTTGACCTTACTATAGGGCCTGTCGCCAACAACTTCACCTGTAGAACCATTTACCAAAAAGCGATATATTTTATTGTTGTATTTAAAAGCACTTATCCAAACAGGCAAAAGTACTATTGCATATCGAATTTTTTTCATCGAAATACTTTAAATCGGTAAAAATAATCTGATTTTTGTCATATATAGCTAATTCTTCGGTAGTTTTATCAATGGAATCTCTTAAATTTTCTTGGTCGCTTTGTGGTTTCAAACAAGACTGGTTTAGAATTTGATGGTATTCTTTTTTCTTTATTTTTTTACTTAAATCATCTTCAACTAATTCGTCTAACTTTGAAACATCTGAAATTTTATCTTTTTCTTTTTTGAATTTTCTTATAAGTTCTGATATAGGTATTTGTGGTGTTTCTACTGTATAACCTATGGTAAATTCAGCTTGAAAAGGAATTAATTTTTCAAACTCCCATTTGTTATCCCACGGATCAAATTTCAGAAAGTTCCATCCCGATTTATCTTTAAATTGTCTTGGTATAATGTTTGTGCTTAAAAGAAGTATATTTTTAATCTCAACTTTTTTTTTCCCTGAGTAATATTGCCCGTTTTTACCAGAATCTTTACCTTTGTATTCGACATTTGCACTGAAATTCAGCAAGTAATATGGCAGATAGACACCTTTAAAATTTTTTTGCATTCTAACAAACTTGGTAATATTATCAGGTGCAAATCGAAGTTTTTTTATCCATTTTGAAAAATTTATAAATGCTTCTTCACTCGAGATGGTAAAAGGAATAATAGCCTGTATTAGAAAGCTATGTTTTTCATATAACTTATTGTTAAGAATTTTACCAGAACAAAAAGGACATATATCGGTTAACGTGCTCGAAAAAATTATTTGTGCTCCACAAGAATTGCAATTTACATAGACAATATTTTGTTTATTTGTAAATGTTTCAGAATTTTCATTTTCAAAATTTAGAAATTCTATATTGCTTTGCTTGACATTAAATGGAAATTTGCTACTGCATTGAATACATATTAAAAGATTAGTGTTTGGTTTGTATATTAACCTACCTCCGCAATTATTACATTCTAAATTATTATATTCTGACATCATTTAAGAGAAACAAAGCTATATTTGAGGTGGAATAGGTGGTGGTATTGTTCCAAATAGTGATTGTATTTCTGTAATATTTTCGGCTTTGTCCCAGTTTGGCATTCCTTGTCTCCAAACAAGAGTTTCTTTGGTTATCTGGTTTTGTAAAATTAGTTGTTTTAAAGTATTCATATCGTAAGGTCCGGCTTGCTGACCATTAATAACAACAAAAAATTGTAACTGTGGTGGTATTGGTGGTGTAGTTTGATTATTTTGTTGCTGATTCATAGCTTGTGCCATTTGATTTGCCATTGCGAAGCCCATTCCCATTCCCATCCCAGCTGCTGCGGTACCTGATGGGTTGTTGGCAGCTGCTGTCATAGATTCGGCTGCCTGATATTGAGTATATTTGCTTAAGTCGCCTATTATACCCATACTAGAACGTTTGTCTAATGCTTCTTCAACATTTGGTGGCAGTGAAATATTGGAAACTAGGAATTTAGTAAGTTCTAAGCCATATTCCATGAACTCGGGTTTAATTTTGTCTTCCAAATATTTCGAAATTTCGTTATAATTTGAAGCCATATCGAGCACAGGAATTTTTGCTTCGCCAATAGCATCTGTAAAACGAGTTACAACAATATTTCTTAATTGTTCGGTTATTTTTTCTGTGGTAAAATTTCCATCAGTGCCAACAATTTCTTTTATAAATGCTGCTGGTTCTTTTATTCGTATAGCATAATTACCAAATGCTCTAATTCTTATTGGTCCGAATTCAGGATCGCGAAGCATTATTGGGTTTGGTGTACCCCATTTTAAATCGGTAAAATTTTTTGTATTTAAAAAATATACTTCAGCTTTAAACGGACTATTAAAACCGTATTTCCAACCTTTTAATGTTGATAAAATTGGTAAATTTTCTGTGGTAAGTGTGTACATTCCTGGTTGAAAAATGTCTGCAATTTGTCCTTCGTTAATGAAAACTGCAACTTGCGATTCGCGTACTGTAAGTTTGGCACCGTTTTTAATTTCGTTCTGATAACGTTCAAAACGATATACCATTGTATCATTAGTAGGATCGAGCCACTCAATAATATCAATGAATTCACTTTTAAATTTATCAAAAAGTCCCATAAGTTATTATTTTAAGTAGGTTATTCAATTCTGTCTATAAATAATATTCCATTTAAATGATCAATTTCGTGCTGGAAAATAACAGATGTAAAATTTGTCATCGTTGTTCCTTGAACTACTTCTGTTTTATGCGTTCCATCTAATAAATCATATTCTATTCCAATAGCAGAGTAACGGCGTGTCCTTCCTGTTACACCAGGTATGGATAAACATCCATCACCATTAAAAAGTATTGTGTTTTGAGAAGTCATCACTATTTTAGGATTTAAGTAAACTTCAAATGGTTGTCCTGGTCTGTCCATTCGTTTAACCCAAATAACATTGCGGTTTATGCCAATTTGTGGTGCAGCTATGCCTACTCCTGAAGTTTGATCTAATGTTTTTTTCATTCTTTTTATTAAAGTTTTTAAAACTAAATCGTTTGAATCGGGTCTAACATCTATACTTTTTTTGCGTAAAATAAGAGAATCTTGATAGTTAGTTGTTAAAAGTATTCGCATTGCAACAGTATCGGGTTTATTCATAATTGAATCTACCTCCTCACCTGTGAAAGCGTATGGATCTTGACTTAATGGCAGTATTCCTCCGCCTAAATGTGTTATTGCATGTTGAACGTAAGATGCTACATCGTTTTCAATCATTTCTACTTTTTTACTGCCGTTCAATGTATAGTATTCGACAAATATTAAATTGTATCTTTCAACAGAAGAAGGGTATTGATTTGGAAGTGTTGCACAGTTTTCTTGGTATATAGTTTTACTGTTGGAATGCTGCGTTATTCTCGGATTAATAAATACTTCATAAGGATTACCTGTTTTGTCGGTTCTTTTTATAATAATAATGTTTCGGTTTATACCAATTTCTGGGGCTGCTATGCTGCTATATTGACTTTGTTTTATAGTTTTTAATAGTCTTTTGTATAAATAAGTAGTAGTATCGTTAGATACCTTAATATTTCTAGATGTTTTTTTTAAGATTTGTAATTGATTTGAATCTAAAGCATTGAGAAAGGTAAATGGTTGAGTTGAATCTGCTGAAAATATTATAGATTTTTCAGCAGAAGTAAAAAATAACGTATCTTTTATTTCAAATACATTTTCTTTTTTACAATGATAAAATGATAATGATAACAATAAAACAAAGAATAACAAAATTATATACCTCATAAAAATAAATTTTTAATGTTCAAATTTAAATTATTTTTTTGATATAAAGAAATGTTTCTTTTAAATAGTTAATTCTAAAAATAATATTTAATACATTTATTAACAGTTAGTTGTCGGTAAATTTATTTTTCTTGTAAATATGAATGTTAATTGCACATATCTGAAAAAATTAACTTGATAACTTTTTAACTATTTTTTTTAAAATAAGTAGTAGAAAAATTTACAATAGTCGGATATGTGAATAGTTTTTTAAGAGTGAAAGAAGATTTTTTAATATACAGCTAAATAGTTAAAATTTCTTTTTCTTTATTAGCAAGAATATTGTCTATTTTTTCAATATACTGATCAGTAATTTTTTGAATTTTTTCTTCACCTTCTTTTATTTCATCTTCCGGAATGCCTTCTTTTTTCAATTTTTTTAAATCTTCATTTGCATCTCTTCTTACGTTTCTAATTCCTATTTTTGCTACTTCTCCTTCGCTTTTAACTTGTTTCACTAGTTGTTTTCTTCGTTCTTCACTTAATGGTGGAACTATTATACGCAGTATTTCTCCGTTATTTTGGGGGTTAAAACCTAAGTTGCTTGCTTGAATGGCTTTTTCAATTGGTTCGAGCATGCTTTTATCCCAAGGTTGTACTATAATTGTTCTAGGATCGGGTGCTGCTATATTTGCTACCTGATTTAATGGACTTTTAGTACCATAATAATCAACGAATATTCCTTCTAACATCATTGGTGATGCTTTACCAGCTCTTATTTTTAACAATTCTGATTCAAGGTGTTTTATAACCTTGTCCATTTGTTCTTTGGCCGAATCTATACAAAACAGAACTTCTTCACTCATAGTTTTTTTTGCAAAATTAGTAGTTTTATCTTAAAATTGAAAAATAATTAACACAATTTATGCGGTTTAAAAATTTTTAATTGTACTAAATTTTATACAATACGCCTTTTGCTGTAACAAATAAATAAGCTCTTGATTAATAATTATTAAAAAGAGTAACCTATTGAAAATCCTAATTTTATTTTTGTGCTAGTATTTTTTGGTCCTGTGAAACTTACCAAAAAGCCGCCCTTTGCAACATTATTGTCGTAATTATCATTTTTTATGTATTCAATGTATCCTGGTCCAATAAAAAAGTCGAATATTATATTGTTTTTTAAAAACCATTGTGTACCAAAAATAAGTCCACCACCATGACCTGTTGCTGTACCTGTAATAACATTGCTATATCGGTCTTTTGTTTCATTATTAAATTGTTCATAGGTATAAAATGCACCTAAGAATATAGATGCTCTATTAATGGAGTCGTTGTAAAAATAATGTCGTACTTGTGGCATTGCTATATAGCCATTTGTATTGTATGTTGTTTGACCTGAACCAGATTGATTATATATATAAGTATATTGTCCAACAATTGAAAATAAATTTTTAAATAAGAATCTTTCAAATGATATAGGAATAGCAGATGCTAAGCCTCCAAGTGGATTAATTTTTAAAACGTTTTTTTTATGATATTCTGATGTGTTCTGACTAAAAATGTTAAAACTTATTGAAATAAGCATTATAGCATATATAAATTTCTTGTACATAAATAAAACTAATTTGTTACTATTTTTTGAGTTTTTGTATAATTATTGCTTTTTAATTGAACAATGAATATAGAATTGTTTTTTAAATTATAATATTTATTAGAATTTATAATTTCTTTTATAATTAACCTTCCAGTAATGTCGAATATTTCAATGCTATATTCTTTATCAATGTTGCTTATTTGAATCTGATTTTTGTTTGCTTGAATAAAAGGTTCTTTTATAGTTTCTGTATTTACACTGTTGTTATACTCAAATGTCAGATTATCAATGTATAATATACTATTTGGTTGAGGGTAATCTTTGTCAGATGATAAAATAATTATGTTAAGATGTGTTGGTGTTATTTGTGTATTAAAGTAATTTATGTTAATTGTGAAAGGCATCCAATTTATTACTTTTTGGCTTGGTCTGAAATTACCACTTGCTATTGTGTCCCATAGGGAGCCATTTTGTTTTAGTAATACAACACCAATAAAAGCTTGATCGCCTGATACTGGTTCATATTGATAATATCCTTTTAAAATATTAGGTTTGTGGGTAAAAGGATAACCACCTTCAATTGAACTTTGGAATGTATTAATATTTACGTTAAAATCGCCAAGTGTTATTAATCCTGGTATAGGTGTTCCAAAAATAGACTTCGATTGTATTTTTGCACTTGCTGTTCCATTTTGAACAATAGCTGTTTCTTTTGTAACGGTAAAAATGTTCAAACTTCCTGTTACTGAGTTTGGAGTGTCCCAATATTGTGGATTTTGGTAATTGCTTTCGTTGTACCAATTTTCGAAATTCCCATTTGGTACTTGCTGGCTATGTATAAAATTAAATAAGATAATTTGAATTATAAGAAATACGCATTTTTTCATAAATAAACTTTTTACAAAAGTAAATAAAACAAATTATACAAAAAATGTTTAAACAAAATTTAACAAATTAAGCTCTTAAATACTTTAATAATTTGAGGCTGTCTCAAAATAGTAGCCTTTTTAATTGTTTATAAATCAGCATATTATTGTTAATAACTTTTTACAACTTGTTGATATTTAATGATGTAAAATTATTATATTTGCATTATGGTAATAAAAACAAGGAAATAACAAGGAAAAAATTTAAAAACTATAATCAAAACCAACAAATGCTTTTACCTCCAAGCCTTGATGATTTGATAGGAGAGAATCATCCTGTTCGTGTAGTTAATAAAATCATTGATTCTATTGACATATTATAGATAATTTTTGTCGTATATACATTAATTTCTAAGTGAAAATTCTTTTTTATGCATTATTTTTTAAATCAAAAAATATCTTTGACTGAAAAATAGAAATTTAAAAAAAAGAGAGAGAGGCTGTCTCAAAAGGGCAGCCTTTTTAATTGTTTATAAATCAGCATATTATTGTTAATAACTTTTTACAACTTGTTGATATTTAATGATGTAAAATTATTATATTTGCATTATAGTA
>Ga0068705_10000257_pt1 | contig 27217 bp, 39 predicted proteins | sample YNPMSTMetaG_FD_65631 | JGI IMG/M metagenome (GOLD analysis project Ga0068705, IMG submission 65631) | Anoxygenic and chlorotrophic microbial mat microbial communities from Yellowstone National Park, USA - YNP MS-T MetaG | ecosystem: Environmental > Aquatic > Thermal springs > Hot (42-90C) >... | reverse complement strand
CCGCCAAGCGACTTGTTCTTGCGGGATTTGGATTGGGCCTTGAGGAGTTGGTTGAACTACACTAACTTGTTGACGCCGATATTCAACTATCAATTCAAAATAATTTGATAATTGAACGCTTTCAATAAATGCAATTTTATATTTTTTGATATTATGCGAACTATTAATCCCCAATTCGTTTTCTGGATTCCAAATTTTTTCAATCTCCATTTCTTTTGCGTATTCTTCATATAAATTAGTCATTAGTTTTGACAATTTTTCATCAGCAAAAATAACTGTTTTTAATCCTAAATCTTCTTTTGCCTCTTTTCGACCGATATAATATTGATGTGAGTAAAGTTTTTCTGTAAAATAATCAACGATTTTTTCAATTTCTTCTTCTTTCATTGGCATTTTATGACTTTTCAAAAGCCGTTTTGCTAAGATACGAATTAAATTGTGAATACGATTAACATTGCCGAGTGCTAAAGGATGAATTTGCGGATTTGATTCTACGAATTTATTAAAAATTTTCGCGAGTTCCTCGTCGTTTTTAATCCCAAATTTATTTTTTACTAAATCAAAATAAGCCATTACATCTTCTACTGATATAGGAATTTTTGCTTGCGGATTTTGTGGGTCTTGAGGATTAAAAATATTAGCTGTTGATGGATCAATCGGCGAAAGCTCGGATAAATCAGTCATAACCACTTCATCTGCGCCTAAAACAATCATAGTGGCGGCGCTGTGCGCTTTATAAGGGATTAAAACTGAAAATTTATCACAATATTCACGAATCATTGAAACAAGTCTCCAAGGGACCATTGTATCGCCACCGCTACTATATAAAAACAAATCAATGTTTTTAGTTTTGCCAATTTTTTGGAGCTGCTTACTAATAACAGGTATGATATCCATCGCCACCTTAGCATTAATAGGTCCTGGCCTATCACTTGTTAGATAAGTAATCACTACACAATTTCTCAATTGCTGAATTTTTTTTATTTTTTCTTTTTTATCCATATATTTAATTTTACCATAAATAATTTATTTCTATTTAAAATCAATAATTATATTCTCCCAAATCCCTTCTCCTTTTTCAACTTTTACCATTTTTTTCGATCGTAATAACTTGGTTTAATTTAAAATTTAATTTTTGGGTTGTTTTGACAAGATAAATTGTGGTTGACAAGATGAAAGGATTGTGGTTTAATATAATTAAATCACGAGGGAGAATACGACCCATAGACTGCGTGTCTATGTGCGACGCCTCCCATTTTTATTTGGCTTAAATTCTAATTCTTCTTTTTTTCTATATAAAAAGAATTTATAGTTTTGAAATTTTTTAAGTAAGTTTGATTCTGAATATTTATTGGGAATAATGATTTTAAAAAGTTTATTCTTTTTTTCCAAATACTCATAAAGACAGGAAAAATCACCATCGCCAGAAACAAAAACTCCTTTATCATAATTATTAAACTCAATTACAGCCGAATACAAAACCATCTCAGCATCAATATTACCTTTAGCTTTTCCAAAATTATCTCTTGTTGTTGGTTTAAAAACTAATTGATAATCGGATTGTTTTAAAAAACGATAAAGTTTTTCGTTTTTCCTAATGTATCCAATAAACAAAAAAGCCTTTTCAACTCTAAATTTATCTTTTAAATATCGTCTAAATTTTTTAAAATCTAACTTCCAACCTTTGTAAATTAATTTTCCGTTTTTATAGATATCTTTTGAAGTGCCTAAATTCAGATTTTGACTATCTATGAAAGCATAAATTACTGGTTTCTTCATAAATATTTTCATTCTCCCAAATCCTCTCCCTTTTTTCAACTTTTTACCATCTTTTTCCGATCGTGATTAGATGGTTTAGATAAATTTTTATTTTTAGATTGATTTAATGATTAAAGAAGTTTTTTATATAATTTCAAAGTTTTGTGAGTCATTCTTTCAAATGAATATTTTTGAAGGATTTTTTGGTAGGAAAATTTGGGTTTTTTTTCTAAAAAATAATTAATTTTTTCTTTGATATCATCTGAGTTTTTTGGGTCAAAAGATAAGTAATTTTCTCCCCATATCTCTTTAAAAACTTGGATATTTGAAGCAATAATTGGCCGATTATAATAGGCTGCTTCAAACAATGTTAACCCAAACCCTTCCGATAATGACGGATGGACCAAAGCCAAACAATTTTGGTAAAACCATTTTAATTTATTTTTTTCAAGATTTTTAATAAGAATAATATTATTAAATTTTTTTTTGCCAATTAGACTTTCGATTCTTTTGGCAAAAAAATCATCACCACCAAGTAAGATAAGAGAATATTTTTTATCAATATAAGAAAATGCCTCAATTAGATTTTCTATGTTTTTATGAGGATAGAAATTACCAACATACAAAAAAAAGTTTTGATAAGGAAATTCTTTTTTTTCAAGCTTTTTTTTATCTTTTTCTGAAAGATGATACGAAACACCCTCATAAATTACTTCAATTTTATCTTTAAATTTTTCTCCGTAGTAAGAAATAATCTGCTCTTTTACTGTTTTGCTGGGAACAATTACTTTAACTGATTTTTTTAATCCAAGAAAAAAAACAATTTTAAAAATAAGATGTTTAATTTGATAAATTAATGGATTTTTCGTTGACGCCCGACCCGTTTTAAATAAAATCGGTGTCATATCATGGATAGTAATTAAAAACTTTTTCCAATAAAAAATTGGGAAAGTAAAGTAGGTAAAATGGACCAAATCAAGATTGTCTTTTAATAAAGTAAATAAAAAACCAATCTGTTCAAAAAATGTATGCCAATAAAAATTGGCCTCTTTTTTAATAATATTTTTACTTTTAAAATTTATCTTTTTAAAATCATCTTTTAATAAGTAAACATAATATAAATTATCCAAATCTTCTTTTTTATCAAGATAAAAAAGAAGATTTTTTAAGTAAGTTCCAACTCCTGTTTGATTTAAGAGGCGAGCATCAATCCCAATTTTTTTCATACGACTTTATTTTTAAATCAAGAATAAAGTTGACTAAAAAATTGATAAAAAAAGGATATCTTTTTTGATAATGTTTCTGGTAGAAAATTTTCATTGCTTGAAAAAAATAAAACTTAGTTTTTAAATTTATCTTTTTATCTTTACTTTTTAAACCGCTTTGATACTTAAAATGCAAAACCTCAAGATAAGGATAATAAATAATTTTGTAATTTAAATTCTTTATTCGAAAACAAAGATCCAAATCCTCCCCATACATAAAAAAATCTTCATCAAACCCCCCCAGTTTTTCCATAATTTTTTTTCTTGTTAAAAAAAATGCCCCTGATATTGCTTCAACTTCATGAATTTTATTTAGATCAAGATGAAGTAAATGATATCCCCCAAATATTTTTTTGAAAAATGAATTAAAAGAGAGAACTTTCTCTAAAGAAGAAAAGTAACAAAAACTGCGCCATAAAGTTGGAAATCCTCGATGAGAAGCAGGATCAATCTGGCCATTTTTCAATTTAACTTTAACAGTTAAAGCTCCAACCTCTTTTTTATCATCTAAAAAATTAATTAATTTTACCCAGTCAATCTTTTCTACTAAAACGTCGGAATTAAGAAATAAAATGTATCTGCCTTTAGCAATTTTTATTCCCTGATTATTAGCTTTACCAAAACCTAAATTTTTTTTATTCTCAATAAGAATAAGATTGTTATTCTTTTTTTTTATTTCTTTTAATTTTTTGACTGTTTCATCGGTTGAACCGTTGTCAACAACAATTATCTCAAAAGAAATTTTACTTTTATTAAAAGAGGTAATTAATTTTTTAAGACAAAAAGACGTCAAAGAAGAATTATTATAAGAAACAATAATAATAGATAGGTCTTTGTCCATGATGATAAAAAAGAATCGTTAGCGTTTTGGTGATTGTTTTTCTCTTCTTGCTTTTCCACCCGTACCCACCTTTCTTCTTTCACGAGTTCGTGGATCACGAGTCAAAAGACCATTTTGTCGTAAAATTGGTTTAACGTTTGGATCAGCCAAAACTAAAGCCCGAGCCATACCTAAAGAAATCGCCCCCAGCCAGGAAGTTCTTCCACCACCGGAAACTTTGATTGAAATTGCAAATCGATCTTGATTTTCAGTTAACTTTAAAGGCCGAAGATAAATCGTTTTTTCATCGAGTGAATTAAAAATCGATTCGATCGGTTTTCCATTAACAAAAATTTCTCCTCTTTTAATCTTTAAATTATCAACATTAATTGATTCGTTTTTACCAACGATATAAAACCTGACAATTGCCACCGATTCTTTTCGTCGGCCAACGGCTTGATAATATTTAATTTCTTTTGTTTTTTTTGGCATAGCTTAAATTATTTTGAATTTTTAAATTTATCAGCAAATGGATAATTTTCGTCGGCAAAAACATATAATCGAGCCAATCTTTTTTTTCTCAGTTTGTTTTTTGGTAACATTCCAGAAACCGCCCCTTTTACAATCTCTTCCGGTTTTTCCTCTAAAAGTTTATTAAAAGAAATTTCTTTTAGGCCGCCCGGATAGCCAGAGTATCGGGTATAAATTTTTTGATCAGCTTTTTTCCCGCTAACTATTACTCTTTTAGCATTGATAACAACTACATAATCACCCATATCTAAATAAGGGACGTAATTTCTTTTATGTTTTCCTTGTAAAAGTTTAACAATCTCTGGTGCCAATCGACCAAGAATTTTTGATGAAGCATCAATAAGATGCCAGTCTCTTTTTATTTCCTTTGCCTTTACTGGTTTGGTTGAGACAGTTAAATTAACCATATTATTTTGACTCTTTAGTTTTAACTTCTTTTTTAACTTTTTCTTTAACTTCTTTCTTTATCTCTTTTTTCTTTGTTTTTTTATTTTCTAAATTTTCATAAACTACTGGTTTTGTCCATTCAACTCTGGCAATATCGGCTCCATCAGAATCTCTTTTACCAAGCTTTATCACTCTAACATATCCCCCTTTTACCTCTTTAAAAACCGGTCCAATCACTTTAAAAAAAATGGGGGTTAAATTTCTTTTACCAAAATAGTTGATAAAAAACTCTCTATTTTTTTCATTATCTTCTTTCATCTTTTCTACCAGTGATTCAATTTTAGATTTTAAAACTTTAGCACGAACCAAAGTTGTCTCTATTTTTCCTCGGGTTAAAAAATTATAAGCAAGTTTTTTAACAAGCATTCTTTTCGCATCATAACCACCTTTAAATTTTACTTTTTTTATCTGATGACGCATATAATTAAAAAATTAAAAATTAAAAATTAAAATTATTCTTCTTTTAATGCGATTCCTAACTTTTTCAATTCTTCTTCAATTAGCTCAATTGATTTTTTCCCTACTCCTTTCATTACCGCTAGTTTCTTTCTTCCGACTTTAATTAAATCGGCTACGGTTTCGATCTTTTCCCGCAAAAGTGCATTAATTACTCGGGATGGCAGATTTAACTCGTCAATAATAACCTCGGCAAAACGATTATCAATCTTTTCTTTTTCCTGCTGGGCGGTTATTTCTTCTTTTGGTTTAGGAACATCTTTACCAGAAAGAAGATAATCAAAATGAGCGGCTAATATCTGTCCTGCTTGTTTTAGTGCTTCTGAGGGTTTAATTGAGCCATTGGTCCAAATCTCAATTATTAACCGATCAAAATTGGTTTTTTTTCCTACCCGTGCTTCCTCAACTTGATAATTTACTTTAACAATTGGAGAAAAATAAGTATCAATTGGAATAAATCCAAACTCTTTTTTCTCTTGCTCTTCCGCGGCTAAAAAGCCGATTCCTTTTTCAACAATTGCTTCAAAAGTTAATTGACCTTTTCTATCGGTAATTTCTGCTAAATAAATATTCTCATCAACCGGTTTTATTTCTCCTTTTAAATCTTTAGAAAAAATTTTCCCCGCGCCTTTTTTTTCTAAAGAAACTTTGGTAAAATTACCGCTTGGTAATTCAAATTTAACACCTTTTAAATTTAAGACTAATTCTAAAGCGCTTTCTTTTACTCCGACTAAAGGAGAAAAAAGATGAGGTACTCCTTCAATCTTTACTTGAGTTATTGCGGCTCCTTCAAGTGAGGAAAGAAGTGTTCGTCGCAAAGAATGACCAAAAGTATGACCAAAACTTTGTGGTAATGGTTCAATGATAAACTTACCATAAGTGGCATTTTCTTCCACTTTTTCTGTTGAGTAATTAGGTGTAATCATAAAAATTTAAAATTTTTAAAATTTTTAACGAGAATAATATTCAATCACTAATCGTAAATGGATTTGTTTTTCAATCAATTCACTTGATGGTTCAGCAATAACTATCCCTTGATTTTTTTCTCTTTTTAACCATGAAGGAATAATTAAATCTTTATTTTCTAAAGTTTCTTTTATCTCCGGTACTTGTAAAATTTTTTCTTTAGAAAAGGTTATTATATCACCCTTTTTTACCAAATACGAAGGAATATTTAAAATCTTATCATTAACTTTAATATGTTTGTGGGAAATTAATTGTTTGGCTGAAGCTCGTGTTGGCGCAAAACCTAAACGATATAAAACATTATCTAATCTTCTTTCCAAATATTGACAAAGATATAATCCGGTATTCCCTTTTTTCTGTGAAGCTTTTTTAAAATAATTTTTCAACTGTCTTTCGGCAATGCCAAACATAAATCTCAATTTTTGTTTTTCCCTAAGTTGTAAAGCTCTTTCGGAAACTTTTTTTCTTCCGGAAACTCCATGTTGACCCGGAGGAACATTTAATCTTTTTAATAGACGACTATGGGATTTTGTTCCGGGTCGTTTCAGTCCTAAGTCAACTCCTAATTGTCTCGCAATTCTATTCCTTGAACCCGTATATCTCATTTAAAATTTAAAAAAATTATTTTAACTTTTAACTTTTAACTTTTGACTTTTTTTATCACACTCTTCTTACCTTAGGTGGTCTAACCCCATTATGGGGAACCGGGGTCACATCAATTAATCGCAAAACATCAATCTCTGAATTTTTAATTACTCGCAAAGCCGCCTCTCTTCCTGGACCGATTCCTTTAACAAAAACATCAGCCGCTTTTAAACCGTAATCTAAAATAGCTTTTTTTAAAGTTGCCTCAGTTGTTACGGTAGCCGCATGTGGAGTGGATTTTCTTGTCCCGGAAAATCCATATTGACCACAAGAACCTACAATTATTGGGTTATTTTTTTCATCGGTTATCGTAATAAAAGTATTATTAAAGGTAGCCAAAACATGTATCTTTCCTCTTTCTACGACTTTTTTTTTGGTTTTTTGATTTTTTTTCATAATTTTAAAAATTAATCAGACTAAATTATTTTTTTTCTTGAATAGTATTTGTTGTTTTTGATTTTGATTGTTCCAATTTTGCCCACGCTTCTTTTTTTAAAGCACCAACCGTTTTCCTTTTACCTCTTTTTGTCCTGGCATTTGACCGCGTTCGCTGACCGCGAACCGGCAAACCTTTGATATGCCTTAAACCACGATAACTATTAATTTCTTTTAATCGTTTGATGTTTTCATTAATTTCTTCTCTTAACTCACCTTCTACTTTATAGTTTTTTTCAATAAAATCAGTCAGTTTTCTTAACTCTTCTTCTGATAACTGACTTATCTTTTTATTACCATCAATATTAACCGCTTTTAAAATATTCTTCGCTCTTGTCCAGCCAATCCCATAGATTAAGGTCAAACCAAATTCAATTCGCTTGTCATCGGGTAATGTAACTCCTAAAATTCTCATTATTAATTATTAATTATTAATTTTTATTTCTGTTTTTGTTTATGTTTCGGATTATCACAAATAATATATAACTTTCCTTTTCTTTTAACTAGCTGACATTTAGCACAAATTTTTTTAAGGGAAACCTTGACTCTCATAATTTTATATTTTATAACCGGTAAATAATTCTACCCCGCTCTAAATCATAAGGACTCATCTCTATCCTAACTTTATCACCAGGTAAAATCTTGATAAAATTTTTTCTTAATTTTCCTGATAAATAGCACAAAATTACTTTTTCCGAGTTTAATAATTTTACCCGAAAAAGGGTGTTGGGAAGATTTTCAATCACTTCACCTTCAACGACAATAAAATTATCGGCCATAATCCTTTCTTAGAAAATAATATTTTAACATAAATTTGTCAATTTTAAAAGACTAAGTTAAGACTAAAGTCTTATCTTTTAAAATAGCAATTGTCTTTTCAAAACAAGCCGACAAACTACCGTCTTTGGTGACAATTGACCAAGAATCACCCGGCTCATAAACCATCTCTTCTGTCCCCATTGAATAAATAACCTCAACCGCAATCACCAAACCCGGTTTAAGTTTTAATGTATTTTCTAAGGGCTGATTTAAAAACCCAAAAACAAAGGGGTCTTCATGTAAATTTTTCCCGATTCCATGACCAGTTAACCGTTTAATAACAAAATAACCATTTTTGGTCACGGTTTGTTCAATCGCCAAAGAAACTTCTCCTAAATAGGCGCCGTTTTTTGCTTTACTAATAGCGATTTCTAATGCTCTTCTTCCTGTATCCAAAAATTTTTTTATTTCTCCCTCTTCTTTTTGACCAACAACTATCGTTTCGGCGCAATCGGTATGAAATCCAGCATAAAAAATACCCATATCAATCGTCAACAAATCCCCTTCTTTTAATATTCTGTTTGATGGTCTGGTATGAACTATCTGTTCGTTAACTGGCAAACAAGTGGCAAAATCATAACCGTAAACTTTATTAAAAGAAATATAAGCTCTTTCTTTTTCAATAAGTTTTCTTGCTCTATCTTCGATCATCGCGGTTGTCATCCCGGGCTTAACCTCATCGATTAAGCGATTAATGATTCGTCTTAGTTTTTTTCCTCCCGTATTCATTATTTTAATTTCCTCTTCAGTCTTATAATTAATCATAAAACTTTATGAAAAATAAATAATCCGATACACTTCTTCCAACTTATCAAAAAACTCTTCTTTAGAAAAATTATTTTTGATTAAATAATCAGCAAAGGCAATTGTTGGCCCCATATTACTCTCTATTAACTCACTGATATCTCTTTCTTCTCCATAAAGAGAGGATCTTTCTTTTCTCTGGGCTAATCTTTTGTATCGTAAATCTTTATCAACAAATAAAGCCAAAAGAACAATTCTTACGTTTGGAAATTTATTCTTAAGATATACATATTCTTCCCAAGAACGCATTCCTTCAATTATTAAAATCAAATTCTTTTTTATTTTTTCTCTAATCTGTTTCTCATTTAAAATCGCCATCGCCGCCATCCCATATTTTTGACGAAACTCCTTTCTCAATTTTCGATGAATCTCATTGGTGTGGGACAAACCTTTTTTATCAATGTATTGATTAATAATTTTTCCAAAAGAAATTACCGGTAGACCTTTATTTTTGAAATAATTGGCCGCTTCAGTTTTCCCAGCACCAGGTAAACCAACAATAGCAATAATTGTTTTTTGCTTTTTCCTCCAGGAAGTAATCTGATTTTTTACCAGTTGTTTGCCTAAATTTTTAAGGATTTCTTGATTAACCTCGGCAATTGATTTTGACCCATCAATTTCTACTAATTTTCCTTCTCTTTTGTAATACTCAATCACTGGTAATGTGTGTTTAAAAAACATCTTAATTCTTTTTCGCAACGCCGGCAAAGTCTCATCTTCCCGCTCCCCATCATCTCGATGAAACAACCGCCAAATGGCTTCTTTTTCTGAAATTTCCAAATAAATCACCTTATCGACATTATTTTTAAATTTTTTGGCCTGGGCTAAGGTCCTTGGAAAGCCATCTAAAATATATCCTTTTTTGTACTCTGGTCGAGAAAGATAGTTGTTAACAATCTCGATCGTTTTTTCATCTGGCACCAAAAGACCGGCATTAATAGTCTCTTTGATATAACGACCTAAGGCAGTTTTTTCTTTAGCAATCTGTCGAAAAATATGCCCGGTTGATAGATAAGGTATCCCTAGTTGTCTTGATAATAAATTGCCTTGGGTTGACTTCCCTGATCCTTGAATACCAATTAAAACCAGTTTCATAAATTAATCTAAACTTTTTGTCTCTTTGTGAACTGTTCTTTTTTTACAAGAAGAACAGTATTTTTTAACTTTTAATGGGCTTGGGGTATTGAGTTTGTTTTTTTCAGTAACATAATTTTGTTTACCACAAGCCTCACAAACTAAACCGATAAGGATCCTTGAACCTTTTGTTGCCATAGGTTTTTTATTTTAAAAACTTTTCATAACTTTTCATTATAAGTTGGGCTTCAATCATCTTAAAGGTTTCCAAAACTACTGAAACGACAATTAAAACACTGGTTCCTCCGATGACTAAATTGGGAGTATTGGTAATCTTGGCCACGATTGTTGGCAAAACTGCAATTAAACCCAAAAACAAAGCGCCAACACTGGTAATTTTATATAAAACTTTTTCTAAATATTCTTTTGTCGATATCCCCGGTCTAATTCCAGGAATAAAACCACCATTTTTCTGCAGTTCTTCGGCTATTTTTTGCGGATTAAAAACAACAATCGTATAAAAAAAAGTAAAACCAATTACCAAGAAAAAATATAAAAAATTATAAATAAAACCTGAGGGATTAAATACATTAACCAAAAAATAAGCTATTGACGAAATTGTTTTGTTTTTTACACCGGCTAAAAAATTCCCAATTAGTTGAGGAAATAAAACAAAAGAAACGGCAAAGATAATTGGAATCACACCGGCTTGATTAAGTTTTAGTGGTAAAAAATTATTGGCCGCCTGATAAACGCGGTTGCCTTTAATTCGCCGGGCATAAAAAACAGGAATTTTACGGGTGGCTTCATTAATAAAAACAACCAAACCAATCACTAAAACCGCCAAAAAAATAAAAATCAAAAAATTAAAAACCGTCTCATAACTTAAAGTAAGAGTCGTTTTACCAATAAAAGTCGGTAGCCGACCAACAATACCGGCAAAAATTAGAAGAGAAATCCCATTACCCAAGCCAAACTCAGAAATCAATTCACCAAACCAAATTAAAATAAAAGTCCCTGCGGTTAAAGTTGCCAAAAATGAAAAAAACTCAAGCGCCGTTAATGAAATAATAATTTTTTGATTATGTAAAAGAAAATAGATGCCAATTGATTGAAGGACAGTTAAAGGTAAAGTTAAAAATCGGGTATATTGATTAATTTTAAACCGACCATACTCTCCTTCTTTGCTTAGTTGCTCAAGTTGCGGAAAAATAACACTCAAAAGTTGAATCACAATTGAGGCATTAATATAAGGATTAAGTCCTAATGCCATAATCGAAAAATTGATTAAAGTGCCGCCGGAAAAAATATCCAAAAGCGATAAAAATTGATTTTGGTCAAAAAGAACTTTTAAGCGAACTAAGTCAATTGTTGGCAACGGTAAAAAAGCAAATACTCGAAAAACTAAAAAAATAAAAAAAGTAATCACCAGTTTTTTTCTTATTTGAGGATCGGATAATAAAGTTTGAATTTTATTTTTTATTTTCTTCATATTTTTTCTTGTTTATACCCTATCTTACTCTGGTTTGCAAAAGCAAAGCAGATTAGATGGGTATATCCCGACTCTGACGCCCCGAACCCCCGATACTATCGGTCGGGGCGTCGGGGGTCGGACCGTCGGACTCATTTTTTAAAATTTTAATGACGTCGGGATAATTTTTTTTGATAAAATTCTTTCTTTTTTTGTTTTTCAGACTTTTTTGGTTTATTTCTCCCTTTTCCTCGAAGAAGAGGAAATTTTTTAATAATTCTTCCCTGACCACCTTCAAAAAAAAGAGGAATTGACTCCCGAGCTTTTTGATGACGAGTGGTGCCTCGACCAGATTTGGCTCCCTTACCACTCCCCAAACCTCGACCGACACGTTTTTTTGCTCTTTCCACCAGTTTTGGCAAATTAGATAAAAAAGATTGGATCATTTTTTTGGTCTTAACTTAGATAATGCTTTTAAAACCGCATAAGTATTAACAATTTGATTTCTTGAACCAATAATTTTTCCTGAGGCATTTTCAATCCCCGCTAAATCAAAAATCATTCGCGCCACGCTACCAACTTTAAGACCGGTACCTTCCGGTGCCGGCTTAAACAAAACTTTGGCTGCTTTATATTTAATTTTAATTTCGTGAGGTAAAGTTTTCTTAAAAAGTGGCACATTAATCATATGTTTTTTGGCGTAGCTAATTGCTTTTTGAATCGCGGGGGGGACTTCTAACGCCCTTCCTAATCCAACACCAACGCTTCCTTGTCGATCACCAACGACAACCAATGCCGAAAAACTAATATAATTACCACCGGGAATTTTTTTTGACACTCGGCGCACTAAAAGAACTTTTTCTTCCAATTTTTTTTCTTGTTGGTTATTTTTTTCCATTTTAAATTATAACTAATTTAACTTATATTTTAATTCCCCCTTCACGTAAACCATCGGCTAAAGCAGCGACTCGCCCATGATAATGATATCCTCCTCGATCAAAAACTGCTTTACTGATATTTATTTTCTTAAGTTTTTGGGCTAAATCTAAACCGACAAGCTTTGCTTCTTCTTTTTTAGTTATTTTTTTATTTATTTTTTTGTCTTTTATTAAAACAACACTCGATGAACTGACTAAGGTTTTCCGTTGCATATCATCAATTGCTTGTGCATATATATGTCTATTAGAACGAAAAACAGAGATTCGCGGTCTATTTTTAGTGCCGAAAATATTAGTACTAACTCTTTTTTTTCTTCTTAATTTTCGATTTCGATTAATATTTTTCATAAAATTATTTTTAAATTAATTAACCGGCTGCGCCCCCCTTAACTTTCTTTGTTGGTTTAAGTTTTAATCTTTCGCCTTCAAATCGAATTCCTTTTCCTTTATAATCATCTGGTGGTTTAATTTGTCTTATTTGATAAGCAACCTCACCAACCAACTGTTTATCAACTCCTAAAACTGAAATTATAGTATCTTTTTCAATCTTATATTCCACGCCTTCTTTTTTCTTAAAAACTACCGGGTGGGAAAAGCCAAGTCTTAAGACTAAATCACCATTTTGAATTTTCGCATTATAACCTGTCCCAAAAATTATTAACTTTTTCTCCCATTTTTTTTGCACTCCCAAAACAGCGTTGTTGATTAACTGACGATATAATCCAAATAAGGCATTAATCTTTTTATCTTCCTTTTCCTTCAAAACAAAAAGTTCCCCTTCTTTAAGCTCAACCCGCAAACCCGGTGGCAAGTTAAAAGACAAACTTCCTTCTTCTCCTTTGACTAAAATTGAAGGGTAATTAATTTCAATTTGAACTTTTTCTGGTATTTTAATTGGTTTTTTTCCGATTTTTGACATAAGCCACAAAAAATCACCAAATATCAAATAAAACTTCACCGCCAACTTTTAATTTTCTTGCTTCTTTATTGGTTAATATACCCTTGGGAGTAGAAATAATTGAAAAACCCAATCCACTTAAAACTGGTTTTAGCTCTTTATAGGAGCGATAAATTCTTTTTCCGGGTCGTGATTGAATTCTAACATCGGTTAATGCCGGCACACCATCACGATATAAAAGTTCGACCAAAACAGTCTTTTTATCCTCAGTTTCTTTAAAATCTTTAATGAAATTTAACTCTTTAAGTTTTTTTAAAATATTTAAATTAAAGTTTGATCGATAACACAGAATCGTGTCTTTTTTTGATAAATAACCGTTTTTTATTCGAATTATTAGGTCAGCAAAATTATTTTCCATAAGTTATTATGTTGGTTCAACTATTTTTTTAGTAACTTTTCCATGACCGCGGAAGGTCCGGGTTGGGGCAAACTCGCCAAGTCGATGCCCAACCATCGCTTCTGTTACAAACACCTCAATAAACTTATGACCATTATGGACGGCGAAACGATGACCGACAAATTCTGGGGGAATTTGTGAATCTCTAGCCCAAGTCTTAATTGGGACCCGCTGCCCAGTTTGTTTCTGTTTAATTACTTTTTTTAAAAGCTTGTCATCAATGTATGGTCCTTTTTTAGATGATCGTGCCATATTTTTATATTCTGTCATTGATAATCGCGTTTCGCGCGATTACCAAGAAATTTTTCTAACACCGGGAATTTCTCCCTGTAATGCTTTTTCGCGAAAACAAATCCGACACATACCAAAACGTCGAAGATAGGCTCTTGCTCGTCCACAAAAGGGACAACGATTTCTGTTTCTTACTTTATATTTTTGTTTTTTTAAAAATTTTACCTCATCAGACTTTTTTGCCATAGAATGGAATTCCTAAAACTTCAAATAACTTTTTAGCTAATTTTCTATCGTTAGTACTAGTAACAATTGTTACCTGCAGACCCCGAATCTTATCAACTTTATCAAACTCAATTTCGGGAAAAATTGTTTGTTCGGGAAATCCTAAATTTAAATTTCCATGTTGGTCTAAAGCGCTTTCAGCAATCCCCCGAAAATCACGAATTCGAGGAATTAATATTTTAACTAATTTTTCCAAAAAATGGTACATTCTTTTCCCTCGTAAAGTTACTTTTACTCCGATTGGTAATCCTTTTCTGATTTTAAAGGCCGAAATCGACTTTCTTGCTTTGGTAATAATTGGTTTCTGACCGGAAATCAAACCAATTTGTTCTTGAATTTTTTCTAAAACATTTTTATTCTGAACTGCTTCACCCGCTCCCACATTAATTACTATTTTTTCCACTTTAGGAACGGCGAAAGGATTTTTTATCGCCAATTCCTTCATCAATTTTTCTTTTATCTCTTTTTGATAAAAATCTTTAAAGTCCATATTAAAGATCAACTAAAAATTTATATTTTTATATTTTACTTTGACACTTTTTACAAAGACGAAATTTCTTTTTCCCATCAACCAAAAATCCGACTCGAGTTGGTTTTTTACATTTTGGACAGATTAACATGACTTTTGAAACATCAAGCGGTCTTGGCACATCAATAATTCCCCCTTGGGGCATTTTTTCATTTTTTTTAATATGTCTTTTGTAAAGATTTACCCCGGCAATCAACACTTTATTGGCTTTTTGATAAACTTTCTCCACAACTCCTTCTTTTCCTTTATCTTTACCGTAAATAACTTTAACTTTATCACCTTTTTTAATTTTCATATCCCCTCATATATGACTTATAGGTCTTATAAGACTTATAAGTCCTATAAATTTTTAATAAATCTCCTCGGCTAAACTAGCAATTTTATTAAAGCCTTTATCTTTTACCTCTTTAGCAATCGGGCCAAAAATTCTTGTCCCTTTTGGGTCTTTAACCTCTTTTCCTGCCAAAATAACACAGGCGTTATCATCAAAACGAATATAACTGCCATCCTTTCGACGAAACTCTTTTTTTGTCCGCACCACTACAGCCGGCATAATATCCCCCGCTTTTACTTGAGAATAAGGTAAGGCTTCTTTTATAACTACATTAATTACATCACCAACATAGGCTATCCGTTGATTACCTTTTTTTGGTAATCCAATCATCATTGCTTTTTTTGCGCCGGTATTGTCAGCGACATTTAAGATTGATCTTAGTTGCAACATATTTTTAATTAGTTAACTTTTCTGCCACTTTAAAGTGTTTATCTTTGGAAATTGGTCGCGTTTCAATAATCTTTACCATATCGCCCTCTTTTAGTTTAAACTCTTCATTATGGGCCTTATATTTTTTATGTCGGGTAATTACTTTTTCATACAAAGGATGACGAAACTTTCTTTCAACTTTGACAACGACAGTTTTTTGCATTTTTGTAGAGACAACTTTTCCAATTAAAGTTTTTGCCATATTATTTTTGACTTAAATTTTTAATTCTTTCTAATTCTTTTTTCTCAGTTAAAACGGTTAACATTCGCGCCAACTGTTTTCTTTTTTTAAATAAAAGATTGGTGTCTTTTGGTTGATTAATCTTTATCTCCAACTTTAATTTAGCTATTTCTTCTCTTAATTTTGCTATCTCTATCTCTAGCTGTTTAATCGATTTTGTTTTAAGATCGACGATTGCTTTTTTCATTCGTTTTTACTGACAATCTTAGCTTTAACTGATAATTTTGAAATCACATTTTTTAAAACTGACTTAATTTCACTCTCCTTTAACCCATCAATCTCAAAAAGAATTCTTCCTGGCGCAACCGAAGCTACATAATAAGCCACATCACCTTTTCCCGCTCCCATTGTTACCTCAGGTGGTTTTTTCGTATACGGCTTATCAGGAAAGATTCGTATCCAAAACTTACCATTTTTTCTTGTCGCTCGGGCTAAAATAATTCTTGCCGCTTCAATCTCTTTATCTTTTATCCATCCAGCCGCCATTGCCTTAATACCATAACTACCAAAATTTAATTCATTACCTTTAATAGCGATTTTTCGGAAAATACCTCGAAACTGTTTTCTATATTTTTGGCGTTTAGGAATTAACATAAAATTATTTGGCAATCCAAACTTTTACTCCAACATAACCCGATCGAGTTAAAGCCGGATATTTAGCAAAGTCGATTTCTTCCCTAATGGTTGAGGTTGGTACTGTTCCAACAAAATATTTTTCCCGTCTTGAAATTTCTGCTCCACCAATTCTTCCACCCAATTGAATCTTTACTCCTTTTGCTCCGGCTTCCATTACTCGATCCATGGCGTGATGGATGACTGCCCGATGGGGAAAGTTCTTGACTAACTTTTCAGCGATTGATTGCGCCACATAATAAGCATTTAAATACGGTTTCTTAACCGGTTCAATCTTTATCTCCACCTTAAATTCTTTTTTTCCTTTTTTTTGATCTAAAAATGATAAGATAAATTTTTTAATTTCCTCCAAACCCTTACCACCTCGACCGATAATCATCCCTGGTTTAACGGAAAAAATAATCACCGTAATTTTATTGATGGCTCTTTCAATGTCAACTTGAGTCGCCGCGGCATATGCTAGTTTCTTCATCAAACCATCACGAATCTTAATATCAGAAATTAATGTCTTACGATAAAGTTTTTTTGACGAAAAAAACCAGCGTGAATTCCAGTTATAGACAATCCCCAATCGTAATCCTTTTGGATGGACTTTTTGCCCCATAAATTATTGGTTATTTTTTTTAATTTTTAACTTTTTTTCTGCTTTTTCTTCTTTTTTCTTATTTTTTTCAACTAAAGGTTTTTCTTTTTGTTTAATCTCGTCTTCTTTAGCCGCCAAAACAATTTTCAAATGAGCAAAACGACGAACAATCGGTTTTACCGTCCCTCTTCCTCCTGGACGATATCGTTTTAGTTTTCTTCCTTCATCAACGGCTAAAGTTTTAAATTTTAACTCATTTTCATTAATTTTTAAACTTGATTTTGCCGCATCAATGGCATTTTTAACTGCTTTTTTTAAAATTTTTGCCCCTTTTTTTGGTAAATATTCCAAGTATTCTAAAGATGAAACCGGTGATATCTTTTTTAACTCTGGTAATAAAAATCTTAATTTTTTTGGTGAGATCGGCAAATTTTTAAAATAAAAAGTTTTTTCCATAAATTTATTTTCTTCGTTTAATAATTAATTTATCACTCCATTTATTTTTTTTTCTCGTTTTTTTACCCCGGGCCGGTTTGCCCCATGGGGTCTTAGGATGCATTCCCTCACCTGATCTTCCTTCACCACCCCCATGAGGATGACTTCTTGGGTTTTGAGCCGTCCCACGAACGGTTGGCCGAATTCCCATTAAAATTTTTCTTCCGGCTTTGCCAATAATTTGATCTTTATATTCAATATTACCTACCTGACCAATCGTTGCCCAACAATCTTCATGAAATTTTCTAATTTCGCCTGATGGTAGTTTTAAATGAACAAAACCTCCTTCCTTTGCTAAAACTTGAGCCGCTGTTCCAGCACCTCTTACTATCTGACCTCCCGATCCGGGATAAAGCTCGATATTATGAACCAAAATTCCTAAAGGAATATTTTTTAACGGTAAAGCATTACCTATATTAATTTCTGCTTTTTCTGAAGCAATAATTTTATCACCTACTTTTAAATTGTGAGGATAAATAATATATCGTTTTTCACCATCTTCATACTCGACTAAAGCAATAAAACTATTTCGGTTGGGGTCTTTTTCAATTCGCAAAACCTCAGCCTCAATATCTTTCTTATCTCTTTTAAAATCAATAATTCGATAATACCTTTTCTGTCGACCGCCTTGATGGCGCACAGAAATTTGCCCGCTATTATCACGTCCGGAATGTTTTTTTAAAATTTTTATTAAGCCTTTTTCTGGTTTTGCTTTTTTATCAACGATTGATTTTTTCATATTTTTTTAAGCCTTTGGAAAAAAATCAAAACTACCTTTAACTAATTTAACATAGGCGATTTTATAATCAGGTAATTTTTTTTCTTTCAAAAATTTACCCCGTCGGACTTTTTTACCTTTTCGATTAATAATCTTTACCTCTGAGATTTCAACCTTGTATAGTTTTTCTAAATCTTGCCTTATTTGGAATTTATTGGCTTTTTTATTGACTAAAAAACCATAAAAATTATTTTTGGCTAAGTTAGTGGTTTTTTCTGTCAATAATGGACTAATAATTATTTCATTAATTTGCATATTTTTTAATTAAATTATTAAAAGCATCTTCCAAAAAAATAACTTTTTGACTCACTAACAAGTTATAGGCATTTAGACTTTCTAAAGAAGTAAAATTAAGATTTGGAATATTTCTTCCTGCTAAAATTAAATTGTTTTTCTCCATTTTTGGTAAAACAATTAATTTTTTTTCTTTAGCTAAATCATTTTTTTCAAGAAATGAAGATAGATTTTTGGTTTTTGGTTTTATCTGTAAAAATTCATTGTCAAAAATCAAAAGATTGCCTTGTTTAAATTGATAAACTAAAGCCTCAAGTAACGCCTTTTTCTTTTGTTTTTTATTAAGTTTTAAAGAATAATCCCGTGGCTTTGGACCAAAAACAACTCCTCCCCCAACAAAAATTGGCGCTTTAATATCACCATGTCGGGCCCGACCGGTCCCTTTTTGTCGATAAATTTTTCTTGTTGATCCAGAAACCTCGCTTCTTGTTTTGGTTGAAGCAGTTCCTTGCCTCTGATTGGCCAAATAAACTCGGACATATAAAGCTAAATTTTTTGGGTTAATTTTAATATTAAAAATTTTTTTATCTAAAGGTAAATCTTCTTTTTTTCCATCAATAAAGTATTTAAGGATTGATATCCCTGTTTCTTTTTTTTGTTTTTTTACATCCTTTTTGTTTTCTTGTTTTTTATTTCTTGGCATTTTAAAAAAATATTATCGCGTCAGACGCGATTAACTAACAACTTCCAATAAACCACCTTTTGCTCCTGGAACAAGTCCGGCAACTAATAAATAATCATCGGCAACATCCATCACTTTAAGATTTTTAATCGTCACTCTTTCTCCACCCATTCTTCCCGCCATTCTTTTTCCTTTTAAAACTCGACCTGGGGTAGTTGTTTGACCAATTGATCCAGGAGCCCGTTCACGATCGGACTGACCATGAGTGCGAGGACCTCCAGCAAAACCATGTCTTTTGACCACGCCAGCAAAACCTTTACCTTTACTTATTCCTGAAACGGTCACTTTTTCTCCTACTTTAAACATTAATTTTGGATTAATTTGTTGTCCAATATTAAGTTTTAAATTTAAGCTTTTAATCTCAAGACCCAAAACTTTTGTTCCTTCTTCATCTTTTATCAAAGCGATATCATCCTCAAAATCATCAAGTCGAATTTCCTTTAAAAAACGAAGCGGGGTTTTCACCCCCGCTTTTTCTAACTTACCTTTGACTGTTTTTTTAATTTTTTTAACTTGTTTAAATCCAAGAAGGCAGGCAAAATAACCATCCTTCTCCCTAGTTTTAATATCAATAAGATAACAAGGAGAGGTAAAAATTTTAGTTACCGGCCAACGTTGACCTTCCGAATCAAATATTTGGGAAGATGTTCTTTTTTCACCTAAAATAAAACCTGTCATAAAACAAAAAAAGACCCCAGATTGGGGTCTAAAAAGCCGTCCAATCCGGCAAATTTTAAAAAAGGCAATATTTGAATTTTTTAATTTTTGTCATGCAATTATTATATTATATAACATTTTTAAAAAAGTGCAAATGAAGTTTTAAGATATATACCCATCTTACTCTATTTTTAAAATTTTCTTATTTTTTTCCATCCCCGTTGTGGAGAACTATAAAATTAATAATATATGTTTGTCATCCCGACTTAGTCGGGATCCATATAATTTTGACAATACAATTTTATAGATTCCTGGTCGAGCTCGCCCTCCGAATCGGAGGGCAAGGAATGACATTTTATCACGATTTTACCCTCCGAGTATGAAGGGAAAAAATAAAAATAGGTTACCAATAGTAATTAATTTATCAGATAAAAAAACACTATCTTACCTAAGTAACTTTAATAAAAAATTACATTTTCACTTCAACCTCAATCCCAGCAGGAAGCTCAAGATGCATCAAAGAGTCTATAGTTTGATTGGTAGGATTTATAATATCAATAAGACGTTTATGGGTAAGTAAACCAAAATGCTCACGAGCGTCTTTATCAATAAAAGGCGATTTATTTACTACATAGACTTCTCTTTTTGTTGGTAAAGGAATTGGTCCTGATACAGCGGCCCCCGTTCTTATAGCTGTATCAACAATCTTTTGACAAGTATCATCAATTAACCGATGATCATAAGCCTTAAGTCGAATCCGAATCCTTCCTTTAGGCATATAAAGGTGCTAAAAAATTTGTATTAATAATATTCTTAAATTATTTTAAAATACCCTTATTTGATAATTTTAGTGATCACACCGGCACCAACCGTATGACCACCCTCACGAATAGCAAACTTTAAATTTGCTTCCAAAGCTACCGGATAAATAAGTTTAGCGGTAATTTTGATATTGTCGCCAGGCATTACCATTTCTACTCCAGATGGTAAAGTTACTTCACCAGTCACATCAGTTGTCCGGATATAAAATTGTGGTCGATAACCATTAAAAAATGGTGTATGTCTTCCTCCTTCTTCTTTGGTTAGAACATAAATTTCCGCTTCAAACTCTGTATGGGGAGTGATGCTTCCTGGTTTGGCAATTACTTGACCACGCAAAACATCTTCTTTTTCAATCCCTCGAAGTAGAAGTCCTACATTATCACCGGCTCTTGCCTCATCAAGGGTTTTTCTAAACATTTCAATTCCAGTAACCACGGTTTTTTTTGTCTCTTTTAGACCAACCAACTCGACTTCTTCATTTAATTTAAGAACACCTCTTTCCACTCTTCCTGTAACAACTGTTCCCCGACCAGAAATAGTAAAGACATCTTCAACTGGCATTAAAAATGGTTTATCAATCTCTCTTATTGGCTCAGGAATATATTCATCAACTGCTTTCATTAAGTCTTCAATTGCCTTGATAGCTTCTGGATCATCAGATAAAGCTTTTAAGGCAGAACCACGAACTACTGGTACTTTATCACCGGGAAAACCATATTTTGTCAAAAGATCTCTCACTTCCATCTCTACTAAATCAACTAATTCTTTATCAGATACCATATCAACTTTATTTAAGAAAACAACAATAGCGGGGACATTTACTTGGCGAGCTAACAGAATATGTTCTCGAGTCTGAGGCATTGGCCCATCTGGAGCAGAAACCACTAAAATCGCTCCATCCATTTGCGCCGCTCCCGTAATCATATTTTTAATGTAATCAGCATGTCCTGGAGCATCAATATGAGCATAATGACGTTTTTCGGTTTCATATTCTGAATGATGAAGATTAATAGTAACTCCACGAGCTTTCTCTTCAGGTGCTTTATCAATTTCTTCATATTTCAAAAACTTAGCCAATCCTTTCTTAGAAAGAACATAATGAATGGCTGAAGTTAAAGTGGTCTTTCCATGATCAACATGACCAATGGTGCCAATATTTAAATGAGGTTTGGTTCGAGCAAAAACTCCTTGTGCCATATTTTTTTTAAAATAAAAAACTAATAAAATAAAAATTAAAAAATAAGTCAAAAAAAATGCTTGACTTTATTTTTGTATTTAATTATGATAAAACTTAAGATGAAAAAAGTCAAGGCCTTTTTACATATTTTTTTAAATAGCCTCATTCCCAATGCTTCTTACTATCGAAAAATTTTAAACACGCGTTTCTTTTTTTCTTTTAAATATTTTTTCTTTCTAATTGCCCTTCTTAGTTCCATATTGATTTTTAATCTATTAAATAAATATTCGCCGCCTAAAATAGTTCACTGGTTTGGTCAAGTAAATAAAATCATTGATCAATTTCCTTCGGATTTAAATATTCTTATTAATAATGGATTTTTAACTACTACTTATAACCGACCTTATTTTATTTGGGTAAATGATAATAAAAATAAATTGAGATTAATGCTGGTTATTGATGAAAGCGCTTCTTTTGAAAAAATCAACCAATATCAGTCAACGGCTCTTTTAACCAAAACTGATCTTTTTATTAAACAAAACAATCTCATAAAAAAAATTCCTTTAACCTCCTTTGAAACGATAACTATTAATAAAGAAAGTTTAAAACTTTTAAAAGAAAAGATTTCTTTTATTAATAAGTTTTTTTATCCTTTATATTTTAGTATTTTTATTTTGATAATAATTTTAATTCCGCTTTTTTCTTTAATAATTAACGTTGTTTATATTTTTATTGCCAGTTTAATTGTCTTTATTTTATTAAAACTAAAGCCAGAAAAAAAATATCATTTCAAAAAAGTATTCCAAATCAGTCTTCACGCTTCCACTTTTCCATTATTGGTTGATTACTTTGCTTTCAATTTTCCCTTAGCAAAATTAATCAAAACTAATTTTCATATAAAAGCTCCTCCTTTCCCTCTTATTTTTATTTTCTTTTTGGCTATTTTTATTTTTATTGGTGCCTACGAAGCTTATTATAACCACAATCATCATCAAGATCACTCTACCAATCATCACAAAAAAATCCATCATCGTTAAAAAACTTTGTTTTATTAATTTTTATTTTTTTATTTTTTCATTTTTAATTTTCTATCTCCATGCCTCACAGATAATTTTAAACGGACAAAAGTCACACCAGACGCCTACATTGGGTTCAAATTTTTCTTGCTTTATCTCAAAAACTAAATTTTTAATCGTCTCTTTTACTTTCTCTATCTCCTCTTCATCTTTTTGAAAGCTTATTTTTTTTCCTTCATTTAGAAAGTAAAAAGTTAAAACTACCTGACTCAGATTTTTATTTAAAATTCCTCTATCGGTTGCGGCTAAAGCATAGATTGAAAGCTGAAGAGTTTTTTTCAATTCGTTTTCATTTGGTATTTTTCCGGTTTTATAATCAATAATTTCCACTTTTTTTCCTTCAATTTCATCAATCCGATCAATTTTTCCTTTCAAAAAAAGTCTTTTATCAACTTTGATTTTAAACATTTTTTCCAAAGCCATTATCTTTCCTTTGGGCGGATGAAATTGTTTAATAAAACTTTTAAGGATTCTTTCTCCTTCTTTCTTCATTCTTCTTTCATGAGATAAAGAACTATAGCCAACCGGAATCCAATTTTCCTCATAGCACTTAATAAGAAAATCAGTTTTAATATTAGAGTCTTTTTGATATGCCTGATAAAACTGCTGAAGCGCCTGATGAATACTTATTCCAAAAGATTCGGCGGCAGTTGGTATGGTAGGAATTTTTAAAACATACTGATATTTATATTGCAAAGGACAAGTTTTATAAACTTCAAGCTGTGAAAAAGAAAACTCTTGATAGTCCTTTTCTTTTGGAATAATAATTTCTTTTTTAGGGGCAAAGTCAAAAATTGATAGCTGTTTTTTTTCCTCTTTTTTCAAGTTAATTTTTTTCTTCAATATCCCTTCTCCCAAAGTTTCAATTAAAAACTGTGATATTTTTCGTTCCCTCTTTCCTTCACCATAAAAAAAAGAAGCGGTTAAAAAAACCAAATCTTTGGCTCGGGTTAAAGCAACATAAAAAAGACGTCTTTCTTCTTCTAAATGATAATCACCTTGAGGCAATTCTTCTTTAATCAGTTCTTTTGGAATAGGAATTTTTTCTCGTCTTTCATAGGTGGGAAACCGGCCTTGGTTAAGATTAACTAAAAAAACTACCGGAAACTCCAAACCTTTAGCTGAATGAACCGTCAGAATATTAACCGCATCAAATTCGCCAAGATCATCTTCTTCTACCAATGGTGATTCTTTTAACTCTAAATTTAATCTTATCCAATCGGCCACGGCAAAAACCGAGGCATCTTCATAATCTATTTCATATGATTTTAATTTATTGAAAAATTTTGAGATATTTAAAGCTTTTTTTTCATCTTTTTCTGTTTTGTAATCCGTTAATTTTGCCAAATATCCTGTATCTTCAAAAAAATAATAAAGAATCTGTCCAGCGGTTTCTTTTTTTATTAGCCTCAAATGTCTTAATATCATTTCATAGATTTTAAGAAGTTTGTCGCGTGTCTCTTTCGTTAAAAATGGTAAATATTTTTTATAGATATCAAATTCTTTTCGATAATACTTTTCTTCCATCAAAGAAAAATAAATTGACAGTGATTGAAAAAGAGATTGATTGATTTTTTTCGAAAAAGAAAGGAAAAGCGATAAATCTTTTTTATCTAAATCAAAAATTTCCATCGATAAAACCCGATAAAGTGAAGCTGAATCATCAATATTACTTAAAAAATTCAAATAAGCGATTAAATCTTTTACTTCTGGTTGATGAAAAAGTTGGGATGGTCCTAGAAACTGATAAGGAATTCCAAAACGAGAGAAAGCACGAATAAATGGATCAATATGACTATTGGCGCGAATCAATAAAGCAAAATCAGAAAATGAATATTTCTCTTTTAGCGATAAAATTTTTTTAGCCACAAAATCGGCTTCTTCTTCAACTTTCTGGGCTAAATAAAAATCAACTGCTTGGCTATTGTTTATTTTCCTTTGAGCAATAAGATTTTTGGAAATATTCAATTTTGCTTCTAAAGTATCTGGGTCATTATGTTTAATTAAGCGATAAGCGGCGTCTAAAATTGTCTGATTGGAACGATAATTTCTAATCAGAGAAATTAATTTTGCCTGAGGATAATCCTTCATAAAATTTAAGATATTGGAGACTGAAGCGCCGCGAAATTTATAGATTGCCTGCGAATCATCACCAACGACAGTCAGACACGGATTATTTTTTTTTGGAAAAAGAATTTTAACAAGATCATACTGGACAATATTGGTATCTTGAAATTCATCAATGAGAGCAAATTTAAATTGTTTTTGATATCTTCTTAAAATATTTGATCTTTTTGCAAAAAGCTTGTAAAGATAAAAAACTAAATCAGAAAAATCTAAAAGTCCTTCTTTTAATTTTAATTTTTGATAAAGAAAAAAGGCTTGGGCTAATTCCTTAATTTTTTTTACCTCAAGTTTTTCTTCTTCGGTCTTTGATTTTTTATTTTTAATCCATTTTAAATAATCTTCTGGACCAATATTTTCTTCTTTTAATCTTGAAAAATGATCAATTAAAGCCTCGAGAAATTTTTCCGGATTCCCCAAGGGTCGATAATAATCAAGGTCAAAAAGAAAAAGATTTTGGCGTAAAAATATAATTGCCTCAGCGGTTGTCATTAATCGAAAGTTAATCGGTAAACCAATTTGGCTCCCTTCTTCTTTTAAAATTTTTTGGGCAAATGAATGAAAAGTTGATATCCACATCTGAAAATAACCATAAGGAAGTTCTTTATCTAATCTTTCTTCCATTTCAAAGGCCGCTTTTTCCGTAAAAGTCAAGGCTAAAATTTCTTCGGGTTTAGCTAAGCCTTTGTTTAAAATATATTTTATTTTTTCAACAATAACAAAAGTTTTACCCGTTCCCGGCCCAGCGATTATCAAAAGCGGTCCCCGGTTGTATTCAACGGCTTTTTTTTGTTCTTCATTCATAGGCTAATTTTATACCACTCCGCTTTGATTTTACAACTTTTTGGTATAAACCGTAGCTTTCAAATGAGATCTAGGATTGACTTTATAGTCAAAACCATTCTCCAAAATCAAAGCTCCGTTAGGTATAACCCCGGCAATTTGAAAGCGAAGGGGTATATAATATAATACAGATACTATGATACAATCTTTTGTTGAAAGTATTTTTTTTCAAAGACTATCAGAAATAATTTTACCCCTAACCAGTTGGTTGGTGATTACTTTACCAATTTGGTTGTCACCTTTTCATCCGGCTGTTGTCGGTTATTTTATTATTGCTTTTGATCTTTATTTTTTTTACAAATCAATTAAAACAACTTATAAAGCAGTCATTAGTTATAAAAAAATTGAAGTCTATAAAAAAATAAACTTCGCTAAAAAAATTGAAAACTTTTTTAAAAAAAATAAAAAAAATCCAATCGAACATTTTGTTATCATCCCAAACTACAAAGAACCAATTTATAAACTTCAATCGACTATCGAAGCAATAACAAAAAATGATTATCCTGATAAAATAAACTTAGTTTTGGCTTTTGAAAATAGAGAAGAAGAAGCGAAAGATAAAGAAATTATCATTATTAAAAAATATAAAAAATATTTTAAAAATATTTTTGCTACCTATCACCAACTTTTACCAAATGAGGTTGAGGGAAAAGCCAGTAATCAAGCTTATGCCGCTAAATTTATTGAAGATTTTTTAATTGAAAAAAAAATTAATTATAAAAATGTTCTAATAACTATTTGTGACGCCGATAGCATTCTCCCTAAAAATTACTTTTCTTATCTTACTTATCAGTATTTAAGAGATAAAAATCGTATTTTCCATTTTTACTGGGCGCCGGTTTTATTGTATAATAATTTTTGGCAATTGCCTATTTTTGTTCGGATTCAAGCGACTCTTTCTTCAATCTTGCGATTAGCATTTTTAGAAGAAAAAGAAAACTTAATTCAAATATCAACCTATTCAACCTCCTTTTGGTTATTAAAACAAGTAAATTTCTGGGATGTAGATATTATCCCAGAAGATTGGCATATATATCTTCAGGCTTTTTTTAGATTTGGTCAAAAAGTAAAAACGATACCCTTATATACCATAATAAACGGTGATGCAGTTTATTCTGGAGGATTAATTAAAACTTTAATTAATCGGTATCAACAAGAAAAACGTTGGGCGTGGGGTGCCTCTGATATCACTTATGCGCTAAAAAATTTATTCATCACTC